>QWCE01001121.1_pt1 | contig 50213 bp, 70 predicted proteins | sample 1972531 | NCBI WGS metagenome assembly QWCE01 (sample SAMN09866716, study PRJNA288562) | Human gut metagenome isolate term4_stool, whole genome shotgun sequencing... | reverse complement strand
ACCACATAGGCTTTCTTTTCCTCACCACGGCCTGTGCCGACATAGATCATTTCTGCCGCTTCCACGGCGATGTTCACCCAAAACTTGATGGTCTCGAGCTGTTCCGCAGTCACCTTCGTCTTGATGTACGGAATCAGAAATGCGGAAACCAGAGAGAAAATGAGGGTCAGAATTGCGATCACAATCTGCGTCAAATCAACCATTGTAATATCCTCCTTGTTCGTTGAATGATTGCTCTGTCGGTTCAACCTTATAGTGCTTCATCAGCTTTATACGGTTTTCGACTTTCGCTTTGGCATAATAGAAACCTGTGCCTGTGGCGGTCTCTGCGGCAACCGCTGGAATGAGATATGCCAGCGGAGACAGATCGCAAGTTCTCCATATCATAATGAAGGTGAATACGATTACCGCCACATTCACGAAAGCCGCAACAACCAGTATCTTCTTTGAAAACTCCATCGGTGTCTTCCGACTTGTCCTCTTGCCGCTCATGGATTACACCTTCTTGGTGTAGTCCAGAGAAATCCAGCCAGCCCCGGATTTCAGCTTGCCCCACTTGGAAGCCCCCTGACCGTCTGCTTCGGCAACGATGGTGTAAGTACCCTTATCTCGGATAGCACCGTTCGTCCCGTAATTCGTGCCAGCACCCTTGCGGATATTCAGCACAGAGGTTGTCACCTTAACCAGATAGGGGGTGAAGGTAGAAGTGCCGCCAGAAGAACCAGCGGAACTCTGTGCGTCCTCCACATCAATCCAGCCTGTAACCTGTCCAGAAACACCGACATTGCTGGTCTTGTTGGTGATTCTGATTCTGCCGTTCACAACCGCATTGCTCCACACATAGAAAGTCCCGGTCTTGCTCGAAGACTTGTTCTTGGTGGTGGAAGACACATACAGAGGAGTATTCTTGAGGGTCAGCTTAGTACCCGCAGACAGCCCACCAGAGGACGGTGTAGAGGGCGTGGAAGGATTGGTAGGGGTAGATGTACCCCCGGCGTTCCCGAGCCGTCTGTTGACCTCTGCGGCGATCTCAGAGTGCTTGTTGTACAGGTAATCACCGGGGCAAGCCTTGTTCGCAAACCAGCGATGGACGGTCATGTTCTGCTTGTCCACCTGACCGATCAGAGACTTGTCTCCTTTCCAGAGAAGCTGTTTGATACCATTGCGCTTACAAATGTCCGTAACCAGATCAAGCAGAGCGGCATACGCTTTGTCAGTAACGGCATAGGGGTGAGTGGTGTCGCTCGCCACCTCGATAGTGATAGCACGATGATCGTTGGCGGCGTTGGAAGAACACCAGCTCCTATCCTTCTCGTCAACGGACAGACCAATCGAACCGTCCTTGCCGACAACATAGTTTGCGCTACACTCTCGACCTGTGGTAGCGAAGTAATCGCACCCCTGCTTCGCTGTCCATTGCCCCACGATACAGTGAATGGTGATCGTGTCGATAGCATGGTTTCTCGGCGAATTTTTGTTCTTGCTGATATTGGTGTATGTAACCAGCGGCGAATTGCTCATATTGACTTCCTCCTTTGCATTGTCATATTGGGTCAAGCCCCATTGCTCAATGACAGACATGAGATTGTCCACATATTTGAGCGAGGTGGCATAACCGTCAGCTTTGATGTTCTCAAGGTATTGCCGGGGGTCGGTAACTCCCTTGAGGTTTGCATAATTGGAGATATTGGTGAAATCGAAATACCCGATAACACCATTCTCCATGTCCTTGAACTTGCACCATTGCATAGAGGAGCTGGTATAACTCCCGTCTGCATTTTGCTCGCTACCTACCTTGTTGTAGATACCGATACAGGTCTTGCACCGACCAGCACGATATTTCAATCCGAAGTAGTTATGAGCGTTTACGGCAAGCTCAGAAGTTCCGTAGGCACTCTCCAAAATCGCTTGAGCGATAATGGGCGAATAGACCTTGATGTTGTAAGAAGGGGCATACTTCTTCACATAGGCCGCAATCTGTTTGATAAACTCCTGCTTGTCCATATCAGACCACCTCCCTTACAGGAAAGAGTTTTCGTCTGAACATTTCTGATAAACCCTTTTGACATTTTTGATCGCCAGAGTAGCTTTGTTGTTCTCATACTCAGGGTGCTCGTCACAATACTTCTCGTAGCGAGTAATATCATCGAGAATCTGATCGAAATGTTCTTTGGTGTGTCTCTGCTCGTGAAGAATTTCATCGTTGAATCGAAGGATTCTATAACGACAAGTAGTGGCTTCACTCTGCCCGATTTCTCTGGCAAGGACTTCCAGCCTTTCGGTATTATTGAGCTGTGCCTTATTCAAAGCGTCAATAGCTTCCGAAAGGGCTTTTTGAATATTCAGACTTTGCTTGCGCCATTCCGGGTAGTGAGACGCTTGCTCGATAATCTGCTGAACCTTGCGCTCCTTTTCTTCCTCTTTCTTATACCGCTCGATCATGTGGTTTTTGGCGATGGTGTACAGCTTCCACACGAACACCAGAGCGGCAATAACGACTGCAACCGAAGCAACAGTCAGGTTGCCAAAAACCTGTAAGAACTCGTCCATAGGCGTAATCTCCTTATTGTAGTGTAGGGTTTATCGTATGGGGTCGTTGCGACCCCATACGACAGCCCATGCGCTGAACCTTACTCTACGATAAGGTCTTCCAGCTCGAGGTCTACCAGAAGCTCACGCACCTGCGGCTTGATAACAGCGGGTACGCTCTGATAGGTTCTCTTGCCCTTTACGATAAGAGCGACATAAATGACAGCCATGTGTTCCACCTCCTTCCTCTTTACGAAAATGAGTAGATTTCCGAAAATATTGAGGAACATCTTACTGCTCCTCCAACAGCTTCTCGACTTCCTCACGAAGCTGTGCCGGAACATCGTCAATGGTTTTCAGCCCCTTGCGAATGAGGGCAACATAAATCTTCGCCATCTTACATACCTCCCAAAATCATTTCATACAGTTCAGCGAGAGCAACCTGAATGTCGGTCACGCTGTTTCCTGTTGCCACCAGAGCCGCATATACCTTCTCGGCTTGAGACTTTTCACGGAAAGCCAGATAGTAAGTACCGTCAGGCCACTCCATCTGCTGAATGAAGACCATATCTTTATAGGTCTCCTCGGTCTCACCATCGGAAATCGTCATGATGGAGAGATTATCCTCGAAGATCGTCTCGTCCACCTTTTCGGTGCTGACGAAGTTATCACCGTTTTTGCCAAGCCCGGTCAGCTTGCGACCATCGGCGAGGGTGATTGTGTACTGCATTTCGTTACCTCCTTTAACTGATTGAACAATATATCCATGTTGCTTCTCTGTTGCCTACTCATTATGCGATAATGGTTCTTGAACCAAGACTTGTACCAGTCCGTAAACTCTTTTTCAGAGAGCTTCGGGGCAAGTTTCTTCATTTTCCGTCTCATTCCCGTCAATCGCTTTGGGTTGATTTTCTGGATAACCCTACTCGTGTCGGTGAGAGAATATTGGACTTGAAGGAATCGCCAATGCTCGGAGAGCTTACATACTCGTGTCTTGCGGGTATTGACCGTAATGCCTATTTCTCTTGCTATCTCAATGATCTCTTCCAGAAGCTCCAACAGGAACTCCTTACTCTCGTGGATAATGTAGCTATCGTCCATATATCGCCCGTAGAACTTTACGCTCCTGACAATTTTTATGTAATTGTCAATCCGAATCGGATAAGCAATACCAGCGGTTTGTGCCACCTGATCTCCAATGTTGAGGTGCTTTGCCATAAACTTTTCGCCCGTAAGAAGCGATTTGTCTATGTACTGATAGACCAGAGAATTAAAGAGCCTGTTCATACAGTTCTCATATTCATCGTCCGTCATATAAGACACATCTACCTTCGAGCGGTCAACGGTCTTTCTCAACAACCACAGAGCGTGTTCATCATCGACATACTTCTCAAACAGCCGCAACAGCACATCATGTCTGATATTGTCGTAATACTTCGAGAAGTCAATCAAAAGGACATATCCTTCGTTTGACCCATGCTGTGCGTAATATCTGCGTAGGTGCTTCAACAACCGCCGCCGTGTGAAATCAATACCTTTTCCAACAAGGCTTGCACCGTTATCGAATATCAGGTACTTCTCTATGGCAGGGTTCAGAATTTCATCGCAGAGGGCGTGTTTCACTATTCTGTCTTGAATTTGCTCTCCTGTGATATGCCGAATTTTTCCTCGCTCATGGAGCATAAAACTGGTGGTAGGCAAGAACTCATAGCTTTTGTCCTTGAGAGCCTTTTGCATATTCGCCAACTCAATGAGATAGTTCATTTCAAACTTCTGCACCTGCGGCTTCCAATCACTACCTTTCCTCGCTCTTTTGTAGGCTTCATAAAGCGCATTTCCATCGAATATCTCACGCTGATAACCACAGTTCTCGTAAGAAGTGGTGTCGTGTTTTGTATTTACCATACTGGAAGGACAACCTCTCCTTTCTCTGTCTGCGAAACGCTCAACAGGCTATTCAATCGCAGAATCGAAATCGGGGCGAACGCCATTAGAGTTACTGGCGTTGTTGTAGTTCGCATTGCCGTTGTTGTTGACATTGGCGAAATTGGAAGCGGAATCAGAGATTGCCCTCTTAAATTTGTTGTCGGATTTCCTCCAACCTTTGAGGAGGTTGATTTCTGTCTGTATCAAATCTGCAAAACGGAGGTACTTGTTCACATCGACAGGAAGGGTCTCGATAGCATACTGCAACTCCTGTGTCAGCCTGTAACATTGCCCAACCGCCCTGTCTTGGCGAATCCTTCTCTCAATCAGCTCCTCCATACAGGTAGGATAAATGCTGTTCGCTACGAAGATTTCCTCACCGATGGTTCTCAGACAATCGACAACGACTTGTCTTTCGTCATGTATAAACCACTCGACAAAGGCTTCGTTCTTCGCCTTGACCTTATCGTATCGGGCTTTTTCTTCGGGAGTAAGTTCCTCATAAGGTTTGCCGCCGAACATCTTCAATGCCTTGCTGTCGGCTCGCTCGAGGTCGTACCCGAAGTCTCTAAGCAGTAGATCGGTGATCTCCTTCCTCATTTTGTAGAAGTGATGAAACACCTCAAACTGTGACGGTTTTCGTTTTGCCTTTAATACTGACATTCAAAGAATCAACCTCCTTGTGCGACCCACAAGGGGTCGCAGATTTTAGGATATACAGAAAGCGGGGCGAACGCCAAGAGAGTAACCGGCGCCGCCGGAGTTCGCATGGCCGCCGTTGGTGACATGGGCGAAACCGGAAGCGGAAATCACATCACGCAACCACCAGCTCGCACGATTGCAGATACGGCTCGGCTCATGCTGGAACAGCGGCAACTGGCTCTTTTCCACACGGTAATTGTTCGGAACGGTAGTGCCATCAGAAACGGGGCTGAACACACCATTGCCGTAAACCATGTGTTCACACATCAGGTCAACCTCGCTGTCACACCACGCACCAGCGGACGCTTTGCCGTTTGCGGTGGCGTTGGAAAGGTAAATGCGCTTGGAAAGCACATGACCGCTGAAAGCCGCCTTGATCGTGGTCTTGGCCTGTTCCAGACCCTCGGTGTACATCTTCGAGCCTACATAAGCACCCGTGGTGATGTTGGTGTCGTTCATCACATGATTGTACAGACAGGTATCAGGGACAAGAACGACATGGTGTTTGGTACAACTGGTATCACCGCAGTTCAGATAGTAGTCAAAAGCGGCAATGCGGTAGTTCACGCCACCGATAGTCCAGTAGTCACCGATGTACATATCCTCAAACGTACCAGCCTTGATAGCCGCCCACTGAGCTTCTGTCACAGCAGTACCAAGAGACTTGCCACGGTAGATAGCGTTGTGTGCGCCAGCACCAGTAGTAGCGATTGCGTTAATCATTGCCTGTGCGGTGTCGATAAGCTCCTTCACGTCCTTTTTCAGATTGGCGGCGGAAATCTGCTTGACTCCGCTACCATCATGAATAAGCAGTACCGCACTGTCGGGAGCTTCGGTGATTACGGACAAGTCCGTAAACTTTTTTGCATTTTCAATGGGTAGAGTAGACATTTGTTATACCTCCTTGTATTTCCAGTTTGCGATCAGTGCGTTACCCAAATCGTCAACGAGGATTGCGGTGTTATCGCCATCATCGGTAGTGATCGGAGCAACATAGTCATTGTTCTGAGCCATATACTCAAGCAGAGTAATTCTTTCGCCGTTGTAAGTAATCTGATTTTGCAGATTTCCGGCAACGTCTTCCGACAACTGCCCCTTGATAAGCTCAAACCATGTGTTGAATACCTGTTCCTGTGCCGCTTCAAACTCAGTGATCTCGTCTCTGTAGTCCGTCTTGATAGTCTCAATGAGCTGATCGCCCTCGACTTTCAATCCGGCAACGTACTCCTCGAAATCGGTTTGAGTAGCGTCCGCAGTGTTCTTGAACAAAACCTTCTGCGTAGCAAAGTACTCTTGGAATGCAGTGTACAGGTCTGTGCCGTTTTCCAGCATAGACATGATGGTATTCAACGCTTCGTTCATACGGTTTGCGTCTCTCGCACCGAAGAAGGAGTTCTCCTTGTTGCTGTAGACCGTCACGTCTTGGAAAGAAACCGTACCGTCCTCGTTGTTTACCATCGAGTAGCGTTTCAGTCCGCTCCACACTGCGTCCGTGTAGTTAGTAGGTAGCATAGACCATGCCATTTACAGTCCACCTCCCTTCATGCCGAAATTCCATGTGAACATTCTTCTCCCTTCTGACTCGTTATTGAGTCTGTCATAGAGATCGAGAATGGCACTTTCCAGCCTGTTCAGCTCCACAAAATCCATCGTGTTACCGTTATCAACATAAGTAGGCGCAGTGCCATAAGACCTTCTCAGAGTTTTGTTGTTTATGGTAGTCAGATTTTCTTCCAGCCGATTGATTTCATCAGCGTAGAAGTAATCTGCCGGGGTACGATCAGAGCCGAGAGCATGGATCACAAACTCGTCATACATTTTGATAGCCAGCTCCCGGAGGTAATCGAGGTTGTTCTTAATGCGATTGAAGTCAACAGCATTGAACCTGTCCCCGATATAAGTACCGTCTGTGGCAGTTTCACCGTTCCAATTTGTTTTTGGTGTAGTCCAAGCCATGTTTAACCTCCTATCCTTCGAGCAGTCACCTTGCCCGAAAAGCTCTGATTGAAATTGAGAGTTTGACGGTAGATGTTCACCTTCATACCCTCATGGAACTCGTTTTCTTGGTACACAATGTCGTTTGCGTCAATCTCCGGGTTGCCCCTCGTGTTGTACTCGTACTCGATACCAGCGGAATAGTACTCACCAAGCCATTCGGCAAGGTCTGTAGCCATTTCCATATCGGAGATCAGAGGGTTCTCCCATTTGATCGTCTTACCCCTGTTGTGAAGGGTCTTGACAGCATACCTTTCAACGATCTTGTAGCGATAGCCGAACACCTCCAAGCGGAATGTGCCGCTCTTGGTGAATTTCAGCGTCACATAGTAGTTACCGCTCGCAACGATAGACACCCCGGAGGTGCTTTCGTCCAACGTAGCTCGGAAATTATAGGACGGTTCACCAATGTAGAAGGTCTCCACAGCATTTGCCGCCACAGTTACTTCCTCGCTCACAAGACTTTCCTCAACCGTGCCGTTCTGATAACTGTAGCAAGGAACGATAATTTCCTTGATAAGCTCCTGTTTGATAGCTTTCGGGGAGGAGGTCATATCGTTTCGAGTCATGGTGAAATCGGTCACATCACCGAAGCTGAAATAATTCACCACGATACGGTTGTAGGGGTTCGCAGTCTTCGTGAACTCAATCTCCATTGTGTCGAAATCGTCAAAGTCATGGAGGATCACCAATGTTTTTGTGATCTTCTCCGCAACCTCGTATTCCTCTACCAGCGAACCATTGTTATAGGTGCGAATTGTGATTGCCGCTGGGAGAGCGTGTCCGAAAACAAACTTCACACCGTAGTACATACAAGCCGCTTCCTGTACGATGGTAATGACAGGGTTCTTGCTGAACGTGCCGTTTTCATCGGAAATCGCACTCGACACATAGCCAGTGTTGAGGACGTTACCGCTGACGTTACGAGGAAGGAAGTACATTCCGCCGTTTGCCACCGTATAATTCCCAGCGAGGGAAGCGTACTCGTCCTTCACGCTGTCATTCAGAATGTTCCCAACCTGTGAATAAGCGGTCTCACCATTGGAGGAAGCCGCCGCTTCCGGGTTGAAGGAAGACTTGATCTGCACCGCACCCATTCTCGTCTGAGACAGGACACATCGACAGGCATTGGCGATAATCTGTAATGCTTCACGGTGCTGTACCCTCGGCAGAGGGTTCTTTGAATACAGCTTCTTGAGACGAGGGTCAATGTAGTAGTCAGTGAGACCAGCGTCCGTAAGAATTTCCTTTGCCAAATCGAAGTAGCTTCGTCCGGCACTTGTGTAGACACCCTTGTAGTACTCCGTATCCATGTTACGGAAAATGTCTTGACAACGGATCGTAGCCGTGTAATCGTCAGACTCCCATTCAGAACACAGAAGGTGATTTCCCAAAATCCACTCGATCTCGTCAGTACCGGGGAGCTGGTAGCCATAATGGATTTCCATTTCCTGTCCTGTTTCGAGGAAGTTGATTGCGGACTTCGGGTTGTCCACATTAAAGTAGTGGTCGTAGTTCTTGAGCTGTACCGAGAAGTCAATCTGCGGCACGTCTGCCCCGACAGGGGAAATGTAGCTCTCAAGGGAAGAACTCATAACCGAGTCATTGTAGTACACGAGACCGTAGCCAAAGCGGATAGAATAGATACGGAGTCTGCTCTGAGGGTTCTTCATTCTGTAGAAGATCAGCTTTACGAAGGTAGTATTTTCTAACACTTCCTCAGAGCTGAACTCCGCCTTATCGTTATCTCGGTACTCAAATGTCTGACCGCTACTGCTCACCATGTCGAAGTCAACCGGGTAGTTTTCTCCGAAATTGACGGTGATACCCTTGAAATCAGTAGCACCCATATTGAGGTTGATCGTCAGTTCGTATCTCGCTTGAGAGACCAGCTTACCGCCGACCAAACCTGTGTCATAGTATTTGTCCGAACTGTTCTTCCGGGGAAGGAAGAACATTGAACCGTCTACCTTGGTAAAATCTTGCTCAAGTGTGGCATAGACGGTATCATCGGTCTTTTCTGAGAATACGTTCTCTACGTTGGAGAAGTAGGCGAAGTCACCCTCGCCAATTCTCGCTTTTGCCTGTGCTTCTTGGTTTACAAGTCCGAAAGTAATCATGATGAACGCTCGCTCACGGAGAGAGGATTTCATACTTTCCTTGTACAGATCAGAGACCTTCTGCATGAAATCCCTCCTTTACTCGCCAGTGTCAATTACATTGAACTTGCAATTTCTGTAGTGAGTAGGCTTGCCGTTTGCGTCTACCCAATACGGTTCACCTGTTCTGTCACCGGGGTACATTTTGATCGTTTTCTCAGCATTCGTAACCGGGTCAATGAAGGTTACATAGACGAAGAAATTACTGAGAATACTCAAAATGCGACTCCATTGGTCGGCGGTGAGCCAAGACCACTCAAGACCATCAATCTTGTACTGATCTCGACCCACACGCTGACCTACAACCGCTCCGTTAGCATTTCTGCCAGCGTCAACAACCGTTGTTACGATAGGGTGTACCCCTCTCTTCGGAGGGGGTAACTCATATCCGTTGATTTTCAAATAAGACATTACATTCCCTCCTTATTTTGCGAATGCGTAACCATTTGCTCTTTGTTGAATAGTTACAGCGTCAGTCACAGTACGGTTGCCAATCTGAACAATAGTTTGCTCCGGCTTATCAGCCTGTCGGCGCATATCCGCCGCCATTTGAGCCATAGTGGGTTCAACATACTCCCTGTAGAACTCCTCCATACCTTCCTTGAAGCCAGTCACAGAGAAGTTCCTGTTGTTCACCACATCTGCGGAAACCGACTTGGAGAAGGAATCGCTGGTGTAGTACTTGAGAGCAGAGGTGTCCACGGCGAAGCGCATGACGGGGCTTACGCTGGTGAAGGATTTTGCCCAAGTGTTCACGACATCCTTCGTGGTGCTTCCGAGGTTGGAAATACCGAGGTTGTAGCCGAGAACGGTGTCCTCGCCAATCCTCTCAAACACCTTGGACGGAGAATTGGAATCCAATGCGTCCTTAAACGCTGCGGCGGCATCGTTCGCCCACCGTCTCATATAAGTGCGGGAGGTGTCGTACAGGTCGTTGATACCAGAGTTAAACCCGCTTACAACATCTCTTGCAATCGCATAGAACGCACTGCTGGAAGCAATAGCGGTAAACCACGTTTTCACATTGCTTGCCCAAGCGGTCATACTGGACTTGGAATTGTTGTAGGAGCTGGTAACGCCGCTACCGAACCCGGAAACGGTGTCCTTACCATAGGTCTGGAAGGTCGTGCGGTTAATTGCGCCATACCCACTGCCGGTAAACCACTGCTTTATGTTGGAAGCCCATGTGGTAACGCTCGATCTCGAACTTCCGTAAGAACTGGTGACACCAGACGCAAACCCGGAAACGGTGTCCTTACCATAGGTCTGGAAGGTGGTACGATTGATACCGCCGTAGCCGCTCTGCGTAAACCAGTTCTTGATGTTATTCGCCCAGTTCGTCATAGCAGACCGGCAGGTTTCCACGCTGGAATTAAGCTGTGTTTTGAAGCCCTCCACCAGTTCGTTTGCCGCATTTCGGAAATCCCCAGACTTCGACTGAATACCGTCAACAAAGCCGGTAACGAGTTTCTGCCCGACCTCCTTCATATTGACGAACATACCCGTAGACAGTTCTACATCGCTGTTGCACAGCGATTCAATCTGAGTGAGCAGGTCCTTGTAGTTCCGCAACAGGTTTGCGGCAGTCTGCAACTCGGGGACAGCGACAGCCAGCTTGTCGTTAAGGTCTGCGGTCTGCCCGGAAATCCGCTCTACATCGTCTGCCAGTTTCTCGATGGGGTCTTGCGTGAACCAACCGATGATCGTGTCAATCGTTGCGCTCAGACCGGCGATAGCAGAAACCTCCGTGTACCGAACAACCTGACCCGCGAACTCTGTCATAAAGTCCACGAAATCACTCATGTTGCTGGCCAGACCTGGGAGTTTCTCATTCAAAGCCATCAGCGGAGGGTCGAGTCGATAATTCAACTCGTCTGCGACTGCGACCAAGCTCTCTACAAAAAGAATAAACGCCGCCGCAAGTTCTACGAGCAGTACTGTGCCAAGTCCGATTGCCAAAGGCAACAGACCGGCAGAAGCAACGGTAGCCACACCGAGAGCCGCTGTAACAACACCAATGCCCACCAGCAAGCCAGTGCCAACACCGATTGCGGTTGCAATCTGTTCGCCCTTGTTCAGCACAGGCTCCCATGCAATCCCGATCTCGTCCAAGCCCTTACCGATTGCCCAAATTTCCACAAGGAACAGCCCAGTAGCGATACCAAGCTCTGCAAGAATCGCAGTGCCGAGAGCGATGTTCACAATAAGGCTCGTGCCGATAGAACCAAGTCCCGCTGTAGCAAGACCGACTGCCGCCAGAATCCCTGTGCCGATTCCGATTGCCGTTGCAACCGTACCGCCGTTTGCTACAACAGGTTCCCATGCGATACCGACCTGTTCTAATCCCATTCCCATTAAAGCGATTGCTCCTACAATAAGTAGAGCTGCCGCGGCGATTTCTGCAATTATAACAAGCCCCACTCCCAGATTTTTCGCCAAAGAAGTCAGCTTCGGAGACAACCCTGTACTGATCGTTGTGTCCAGTCCTCCCACAGCTGTAGAAACGGTTTCCACAGCCTTTGCATTTTTGCCAATATTGAGGACAGATTTTAATTTTGAAAAGACATCAAGAGCTACAGCAAGTCCACCGAGCAGTTGAAGTCCACCTATAATAATCGTTGTCTTATCAACGCCACTCCAATCTCCCTGTTTGATAGCTTCCCAATTATTGGCAATTTCCTCTATAATAGAAGTAAATCCCTGTATTGCAACACCCCACGCCGCAACTTTTAGCTTTCCGGTAAACAAGCCAACACCAATAGCAAGATTGGTTAGACCTCTTACAGCAGTAGTGGCATTGTCCCAATTAACACCACTTTCGGAAATATCTTTAGCCGCAATAACGATTTCCCCTATACCTTGCACAATTTTGAGAGCCGCACCGAGTTTGATGTTGCCCAACATTATTGCACAGTCACCGATTGCCCCAGCGAACTCGCTAATCATACCTACGACATTTTGGAAGGTCGCTCCGTTTTCAAGGAAATCTTGCAAATACTTAATAAACTCATTGAGATCAGAAGCAAGCATTAGGAAGCCTAACAAACCTCCGCCCACACCAAGTTCTGCAAAACCTTTCAGTTTGTCGAGAAATGTGATTAACCCCTGCGCTATTTTCCATGCCGCAAACGCTGTTCCAATGGTAGTAGCGGTTAATAAAATTTTTCCAAGGCGAGTGTCGAAAAGTTCTGCCCATGTGTCAATGTCTTCTGTAATACCGAGCCATTCCTTCATTTTTTGGACAAGTTCATCAATCGGCCCATTGGCAAGTTGCTCTAAGAAGTTATATCCGGGAAGCTCAATACCAAGTCCACCCCCGCCGATACCGTCTAATGCGCCGTTTCCGCTGTCAGTATCATCGGGAGGGGAAATGATGTTTAGTTCGTCTATCCCGAGCAAAGCGTTTTTAACTTCCTTTGCTTTCTTCGCCGCATTTCCAAGATTGTCTTCCAAGTCTAACGCACCGCCAGCCGCACCACCAACGCTTTCGCTTATGCCGTCAAAATCTGTGATTTCAATGCCGAATATCCTTGCAAACATTTCGGCAATCAACCGAACGATCTTTGCAACTGCGATAAGAGGAGGTAGAATTGCTTGCAATATGGGAAGGAATATATTACCGAAAGCACGAGCGCACTGCTCCACCTGCATTCGCAAAATACGAAGCTGATTGGCGGGAGATTGAATAGTACGAGCCATATCACCGTGAGCGTCCGTAATCTGCGTCATAATGGCATAATAACGAAGCTCAGCTTTTTCCCCTTGCGTCATTGCGTTTACGCTTTTTTCAATGCCGAGCGTGTACGCTTCTTGTTGTAATCTTGCTACAGACAGGTCATAACCAAGTCTACGGAGAGGTTCAAGCTCACCTGCAATACCCGACTGTAATTTCTGCATAGCTTCCTCAAGGCTCATGTCCATTGCTTCGCCGTAAAACGAGGTGATGTCATAACCAAGCTGGGTTAATTGCTGACTCATATAGGCCGCTCTATCACCGGAAACGCCGAAACCTTCAATCAAGGTGTTAAAAACGCCTTGATTTTTAAGCCATTCTGCTGGGTCGATACCTACTGCGTCTCCTACTTTCTCGGCATACTTCTGCGCTTCGTCCGCGTATTCGCCGAGGGAAACCGAAACCAAGTTCATACTTTCGATATACTGATTCGATTTACTTATCCACCCAGCTATCACACGAGCGATTCTCTGCATAGCAATATAAGCCAAACTAATCTTTGCGGCAAGATTTACATAGGACTTTCCGAGTGTCGTATTGTTGGCAGCAAGACTCGTGTTGCCTTTGAGCAAACGCTGGATTTTCGCCGGGAAAGCCGAGAAACCAGCCGCCACTTTTTCCATCTGTGTAGCAAGAGGGGTGATAGCGGCGGCAACTCGGTTACACTGATCTGCGAAAGAATCAAGGTCAGTCTTTTTCAGCGATTCAGTCACCGTGTCGATTTGAGGTGCAATTTTAACGAGCTTTTCCAGACCAGAAGCCAGAGAGTTAAATCCAGACTTTTGAACGCTTTCCAGTGGCTTGAGAGCGCCTACCAATTTTTGCACCTGTTTTTTTGCAAGAGATAGGCCGGTCAATCCAGAAACGCTCGAACTAAATTTTTCAAGAGAATTTGACAGTGCGCCAAGCCCAACGCCGCCCTTGCTCACGGGAGCGGTAGCGGCTTTCAGCCGTCTAAGAGACTCGGAAAGTGCGTCTATGCCGCCAACGGCAGATGTAGAATTAGATTGTACTTTAAGTTCCAACCGCTCGATTGTCGTAGACATAATGCTCACTTCCCTTCAAATTTTTTGTTGTGGCTTGCCATGAACCCTTCCATCATGCGCTTGCCCTTGTCGTACACGCCCTTGGCATGTTCCTCCTCTCTGAGTGCGGCTTGCTTCTCAGTAAGCGCATAGGCTTCCGAGAGGTACGGAACAGGCTTTGCTCCTTTTTTGGCAAAAGCGTGAAGAATCGGGGTCACTCGGCACAATGCGTCATAGAAGTATGCGCCCTGCAACCACATTTCCTGATTTCTGCGATTCATTCTGAGTTCTTCCGCTTTGCGGTACGCCGCCACAAGCGTACAATCTTTATCCCAATACTGCTCCTCGGTCATGCCGAAGGACAGGTAATGGGGGAACAACTCGTTGAATTTTTCGGTGTAAGTAGAGAGGGGAGCAGTGGCAGAACTACCACCACTCCCCTCAGTGGAGGACAGCGAACCACTTACCAAGTCGCTGTCCAGTCCAAGTTTCCCTCGGCTTTCTCAGGCTCCTCAACGAGAGCCAGAATCGGCTCGTTGTACATTTCAGCCAGCTTGCCGATAAGGTCTTCCTTCTTGGTAAGTTTGGAATAGATGTCGTTAATAACGTCTTCCTTAACGAAACGATGATGGGCAAGGAACGCACCTGCGAACAGAGCAGGGAGCGTAGTCATAGGCTTCTCGGTAATATCGGAAGCGATAAAGCCCTTCTTTTCCATCTCCGCAACCGTTCTGCGGGTAAATTCCAACGTGTAATCCTTGCCGTCATAAGTGAAAATCAACTGCTTTGCCATTTGTCTGTCCTCCTGTTAAATAGTTCTTAGTCCTCTGCCGCCATGGTGATGGGAGTAGAGGGGGCAATGGTGACGGTCATGTCCACAACCTCGTTGACACCGCCGCCAACCGGGAACACGGAAAGCTGACCCGTAAACTCAAACTTGCCGTCAGAGCCTGTGGGCGTAAGAGTACCACCCTCGCCAGTGCCGCCAAACCAAACGGCAAAATCGGTTTCCTGACCTTCAAGAGCTTTCAGCTTGGTAAAGTCTGCCTTGGTGTAGTTTGCCGTGAACTCAAGAGCGTCAAGAGACTGTACACCCGGAATGTAGGTCTGCATGTTGTCAGACAGGGTGGTGGTTTCCAGCATTTCGGGTGCGCCGCCGAGGTCGGGAAATTCCTTAATGTCAATCAGCTTCTCATAAGTAGAAGTAGATTTCTTCATCAGGAAAATCTTGTAAGTAGAAATAGCCATGATTCATTACCTCCTGTAAATTGTGTGTTCTTTTGATACCACAGCCCGGTATCTGCCGAGCATACGGTAAATGGTTGCTTCGTCCATGTTCGGAATAGGTTCGAGCATGGTTCGAGTGAATCCCAAGTTGGCAAGTTGTGTATCAATCAGACCGATAATCGCCTTGCATTCCGCTTTCTTACCAGTACTTTTATTGGAATACACGTTCACCTCATAGGTGACTGCCGCATGGTTTTCCTCTACTGTGTTAGTGGAACTATTGCGATAAACAGCGTTATCAATTTCCACAAGAGAGACGCAAGGGAAGGAAGAAGGACTCATGACATATTCGCCTGTCATAAATATTTTTGGATATTTTTCTCGAACGGCTTGCGCCACAATCGAGAAGACAGAACTCTCAATATCAATCATCGAAACACCTCCCTCGCAATTTGTTCAACCTCTTGAGCAACGGCTTGAACAGCGTTGTACATCGGCATACTCGCCGGAGTACCATGCGTGATCTTTAACTCACCGTTCTCATAGAAACCCCAACTTTTCTTAGCTCCGTTGCCTTTGCCGTAAGTGCCGATTGCAAAACCGACATTATTGCTATAAGGGTTGGGGGTCGAGCCGACTGAGCCGTTGTGAAATATACCAGCTCCGAACTCACACCAAACAGCGTCTTCACCTGTGGCGATAATCACAGAAATGTTATCTCCGTTCTCAACGCTCACAGAGACGTTTGCTTTTCGTGCGCCGCCGGACTCTTTCGTCAAATCATCGACCACAGAACTATCGAACCCTCGCCTTGCGTATTCCGCAATCTTATCGGCAATTCGTTCTCTCAGAATGTCACACTTCCGAAGAATGTCCTGTTTATAACTTTCCAGCTCCTTAATTGCGGAATCAATCTCGCTTTCCGATAATCCGAAGGAAATCACCTTTTTACTCACGAGACTTCAACCTTCCGAACAGCGATAGACACGCTATTCAAAGACACTGCCTTACGAGTTACAACGTAGTCATAAGGGGTGATTACTTCGTCCTTCGAGTTCAAGGCAAGTGAACCGTCTTCATTGAGTTGAGGTTCGCTGTCAATCCACAGGACTGAGTATTCGTCAATCGCCGTGTTCACATCGTCAAGGACGATCACCTTATCGTAGGACTCGTTCTCGCCAAACTGCCGTGTCTGAGTTTCACCCTTTGCGGCAGAGATATTGGCATAACCCTCAGTCGGATTACTGAGCTGGATTTCATATTCGCCTGTTACATTACCGTACTCGTCCTTTACAGGGACTTTTCCGATATAAACCGAGTAAAAGAACCGTGACTTATTTCTTAATAGACAGCGCATTTCGTTTACCTCCCTTCGGGATAGTGAACGCTTCCTCCACCGTCCAGCCACGATTGATACGATGTTCCAGCACTTTGTACGGAAGACCTAAAATATCAGCCCATTCCGCCATCGTGTGTGTGACACCATCGTAGGAGAGCAAGTGATTGTTCGTGCGGTTATTCTGTTGGACTTTCTGAGTAGTGAAAATACAGTTTTCGGGACAATAGTCACCGTTCACGTCTTTTCTCTCAATCGTAAGCCCTTCCGCATAACCGTTCGCCAAACACCAGTCTCGGAAAACCTCGTAGCTTTCGTCCCATTCCTTACAGACTTTGATACCTCTACCGCCGTATCGTGCGTATTTGACTGCGTTCGGGTTATTACACCGATTTCGCACACTCGACCACAACTGATAAAGCGAGCAATGAGTTTCGCCATGAACATATCTCATTTGCTTCACCTCACAATCCCACAATAAGGTGTGATTGCTTTCAGCATGGACGTAGGCACGTCTGCGTTCTCGTAAGTACGAGAAATACCGTTCTCGGTGTGTACCGTTTCGCCCTCCGCACCACGCTTGTTCAGCATATATGCCGCAATCTCTACTTGGAGATATTCGTACTGCGTTGGGACTTCGCTCACATCGTTTTGAAACGGATAGGCTTTTGCAAGAATTTTGCTCCCTGCAAAATTAAGGTAGGTGGACAACACTTCGTCAGAGTCAGAACTTCCTACCATAGCCTTGAGAGCTGTCAGTTTTTCTACATCAGTCATGTTGCCACACCTCCTTGGTTACTCGTTCTCGTTGCCGCCCTGTTCGGACTGCTCCGGGTTGACACCCTGTTCGGGAGTCTCGCCCTGTTTGGGCTGTTCGGACTTCTTACCGCCCTTATTCGCCTTGTTAGCCTTGGGATCGACCCTCAGACCAACGCAGAGAACACCGTTCTTGTCCTTCCATTCAGCCATGATCGTTACCTCCTATTAGTCCAGAGCGGTAGCACCTCTGTGGAGGTAGATACCGTTGGTCTTGTTCTCATAGACGAAAGTGTCATGATAGATACGGTAATCGAACTTCCATGCGTCCGCATTCTGATACTGTTCGGGAGTGAAGATACGAGGAAGAACGTGCTTCACAACCTTATTGACAGCAGAAGGATGAACGATCATGAAGTTGATCTTGTAGCCGCCAGTAGCACCTACGAAACCGCCAGCAGTCTGACCCGCAGTAGTACCGTCATACAGAGAGATAACGGTATAGAAGCGAGACTGAGGTACACGGATAACACGCATACCGTTGTAGGTCTCAACGTCCTTGTTGATACCAGTCACATCGTTCTGAACGGTGCGGACGATCTTGGCACGAAGACCAGCATAGGCAGTCTCGGAAATGAACAGAATACGACCCTCGCCGGGAACTTCTGCTTCGTTCATCTGCATTTCAGCAGTGTCGATCAGATTGGGAACATCGGTAGTACCAACGGTAACGTCAGCATTTGCGCTGAGAATGCCAGTAGTACCAGCGATCTTTGCGAAGGTGTAAGCGTCAATTTCGGGAGCAACTTTGGTGCGAATGAACTCGCCAGCGAGAGTACCGAAAGCCATGCCAACGGTCTCCTCGTTATCCATGCGGTCAACGATGAAAGAACGACCACGATCCTTGGAGAGAGTCATGGTCTCCCAAGTGCCAGTCACGTCACCGTTGGCGAAACCAGTGTTGCGGTTATAGTTACCAAGTCCGTCCATAGAGGTCTTGAAAACCTTGATAGTGTTGCCGTTGACGATCTCAACCTGAGTAGCGTCCAGTACGGCAGTCTTGGAAGAAGCCTTGTAAACTTCGTCCAGAAGGGGCAGATAAGTCTGCGCCAGTGCGATAGAATTAGCCATATTTCATGTCTCCTTTACAATTTGATTTCGGGAAGACCCATGCTCCGGCGGAGCTTATTGGTCTCCTCCAACTTCTTGAGATTTGCGGTATTTTCGTCTCCGGCGGGAGGGGCAGGGGTATTTTTCATAACCTCGGCTGTCCATGCCTTTTTCTGAGCGTCACCGTGTTTCTTCATATTGGCGAATACACGATCCATGTCACCTTCCGCCATAGCTTCGGCAGTCTCGATAGCCAATGCTTCCTCAAAGCCCAAGCCAAGATAATTCGCCTTATAGGTGCTGATCGTCTTCTCTTTGCGAAGAGTCTCAAGCTCCTGTTCCATAGCGGTCTGACGTGCGAGACGTTCTTCCTCTCGTGCTTCGTCCTCCGTCATTTTGGAACGAAGGTTCTTCTTGGCGGCGGCAAGCTCGCTTGCCAGCTTATCGAACTGAGCCTTGGGAACATACCCCTTGGTGTCCTTTGGAGTAGGGGTAGTAGGTTCGGTGGGTGCGGTAGGTGCAGTGGGTTCAGTGGGTTTGCTCGGTTCGTGGTTCTCAAGCAGTGCCAACTTCTCGTCAGCAGTCATGTCCTCACGATAACCTTCAATTTTTGTCCAGTCGAATGCCATGATTAATCCTCCTGTGTTTGGTCGGTTCTCTCCGTATTTTTGTGATTTTCGGTTTCTCTACCGTTTGCGTTTGTTTTAGGTGTCTTCTCTGACACCGATATTTCGAGCGGCTTATCGCCGCTATTATCCGTAGGGGCAGTGGGTTTCGGTTTCCACTTCTCCAAGTACAATTCGCTCTGCTTCGCAACGTCCATCGGATCGTTTACCAAGCCGACAGTAGCGATAGCAAGACCCGGTTCAAAGCCAGCTTCCAAGAGCTGTAACAGAGCTTGACTCTTAACGAGCAGATTGTCATGCTGTCTGCGAGTGAACTTGCACTCGATCTCAGCCAACGAAAGATTGAACTCTTTCGAGGTGCGAATGATCGTAAGTACCAGTCTCAAGAACTCCTTCTCGGACTTCTTGAAAAGAAGCTCAGTGTCTCTTGCTCGTGCTTCACACTGAGACCAACCGTCTCTCAAGAACACCGCCGCACCAGTGTCGGAAGTGGAGCTTCCACCTTTGGTCGTGGTAGGCATACCGCAAATGGTAAGCACCTGTTGATACAGGTAATCCACCAGCGTTTGCGTCTGCTCTTGGTTTAGCTCTTGGGACAGGATTTCCACGTCCGCAGTCTGACCGTCAACAGATTTGATCTTGATTGCGCCGAGGTCTTTCAGTTCTTTGAAATCGTCAGCGGTAATGTCACAGTTCACAAATTTGACAAAGCTCTGCACGAACAGTTCCACACCGTCAAGGCGGTTGGAAGCCACGGTGTTGATAGCGTCCAACAGCGGCAGAGCTGGTTCAAAAGAACCCATGCGAGCCATGTTCAAGCGATACTCGAAAATAGGAATATCACCGAGGGTATGCGCTTCCCACTTGCGAACCACACCATTCGCCACCTCAAAGTAGTGATCCTTGGTGTAACCGCAATAGAGCGTTTCGGTGCTTTCTTTTCCGAGCGTCCTCGTGATCTCACGAACACCCATGATCCTCTTGTGTCCGAAGCCGGAGTGATACACCACGAAAGTGTGTCGGGGATCGGGGGTGTCCAGCTCGAAGGGAGACTGATCGGGAGAGGACACTGAGTCTTTGTCCGGCAGTACCATTCGGTATGCCACACCACAAATCGCCAGCCATGTTGCCATATCCTTGTCGTGGCTTGCTTTGTCCTCATAGAACATGAAGTCATTCAGTTCATTGATCTCCTCAGAGGAAGCATTGCTGTCACCTCTACGGACATACGTCACAGGTTCACCGAGGAAATAACCCGAAGTGAATTGAACGATCTCGCTTGCGTGATTTTCCACGACTCTATTACAAATTTCCGGGCGAACATCTTTCTTGCGAGAGAGAATAGGCTGTTCTCCTCGCATATAGCGATAGAGATAATCAATCGCAACAGAATTAGTGTTGTGAACCATAAGAGCCTTGCTCAAAACACTTGCGACATTTTCCTTCGTGATCTTATCCACGGAGGTCAAAATCTCTTTGCGTCCGAACATACCGCCCTCGATGATCTCAGCTTCCGCCATGTGTCACCCTCCTTCCTTGAAAAATAAAATGGCGCATACTTGTTCGTAGGGGTTTCCTACTCGCAAATATGCGCCACTCGTGTTATTACACTTTTACACTTACCATTGTATCACAATAATTCGTGTTTGTCAAGTTCTAATTCTTATTTTAGGAATTGATTGTGGATAAGTCTGTGCAAAATGTGAATTACCACGGTCTTTTGAACACTTCCACCTTTTGTCCGCTTAGAGATTGAGCATACTCAGCGAACATAGCCATACCATCGGGTACATCGTCATGCTTGTTCTTACCTGTCATGGTGTAAGAGCAGAGCATATTTATCATATCCCCATACTGAGACTTCTTAGCGTACCGAGATTTATCCTTGAACAAGCAGTGCTGTTTTACCCATTCAGCATTCACCACGATACGAGTCTCCTTGTTGCTCGTTGTAAATCGCTTTGTAATATGCGTGATACCACCACGAGCAATGACTTCATTATGAACCTTGTCCGCAATTCTTCCTCCGGCACTGTTACTCTCGAAGCGGCAAGACTGCACCTTGTTTTTCAACAGAACTGCCGCCAAGCAAGCGTCCGTGAGTTCAGCAAGAGCGTTAGTACACACGCAGTCCTCGATATAGTAATCGCTCCCATACAGATATGCTACAGGCATAAAGCCGTAGTCCTTACCTGTGTCCTTGGTATCACAGATTGCGATAATTGCGTCCGGATCTTGATCGGGCAATTCATAATACCGTCTCAGCTCGTCCTCCGAGTACAGTAAGCCCTCACGCTCAATCGGTTCGTTCTGATACAAAGCTCTCCATGACACATCGTCCATAATGTCTCTCTGCTCGTGATAAGCCTTGGTCGAAAAACCGACACCGTAGGCATAATCGAAATTGGACTCGTCATTTTCATTCAGAGCCGGAAGAACAATGAATTTCGCCCTGTCGCTGTCCGCATACTCCCGCTCCAACCGACCAATCACGTCATGCACTGACCAACGGGTAGCGATATGAAGCTCCTTGCAGTGGTCTCCGATCTTACGCTGACGAAGGTCAGTGGTGTAGATTTCCCACAGCTTGTCGAGACGTTCCTTGCTCATGGCAACCTCAATGCCGGACACAAGGTCATCACAGTAAAGCAGTCGGGCGGCACGATACAGACCAGCGTTACCAGTACCGATAGACGTGAACTCCAATGTCTCAAAACGCTTTCGATTGCCAATGTCTATACGACAGTCCTTTGCGTTGGTGTTGCTGATCGAAACCGTAGGGAAAACCTCTCGCCATAGATACTCACCGTCTTTGTCCATCATTCTCAGACATTCGTCATAAGCTCCCCGGATAAACGCATTGCTGTGACTGCCAGTCAAAGTAGGTTCGTCCGAGTACTTACCGCCGATCCACGTCAGATAGAACAGGGCAAGAGTAGTTTTACCTGTACCAGGGGGCATACTGATACCGAGAATGTCAAAAACATCGTCTACCAAATCCTGTAGACCTTTGACCGCAGTTTTAAGAACAGGGCGGCGAGGGACGTAGAATTTCTTCTTCGGGTCTCGTTCCCACTCCATGAACTGAATATAACTGTCAAAATCGTTGGGAGCGAGGAAGTGCAATGTGTTTCTGTGTTGCTGGTACAGTTTGGTGATAAGTTCTCCGTCAGTGCGAGGGATCACACGACTCAATTCCTCAGACAACAATCTGCCGTATTTCAGACTGAGGGCAACATCAGTCTTGCTCGCTTCCCGGCATATATCAAGCATATCTTGAAATGCCCCGGTGTCGGGTTTCTTTTGTGCGACTTTGTAAATCGCTTGTAGTAATTTCTCCATAATACCTCCAAATAGAAAAAGCGCATGACTGTTTGGGCCTAAAGCTCTCGCAATCATGCGCCATTGTATAATTTCGCTTATTCTACGATCTCACAATCATAAAGATTAACGATAATCGCTGTATTTTCCTGTTCGGAGTCTATTTCGTTCAGAAGAAATCCGTTGACTTTTGCCACATCAGATAATTTGAACTCCTTAGCTTCGTCAAGAAATTCGTCTTTCATTTCACAATGATATATCACCCACCTGCCATCTTCGTTTTGCACTTGAATTGAAAGTGTCGAATCATCATCCCCAACGGTACTCGCAACCTGTCCGACAATGGACACTTGTTCCTCAGTAGAGTCTGTGTTTTCTGAACTTTCTTGATTATTAGAAGAACAAGAAGCAAACGCAAAACACATGACAACCGTGATTAAAATAGCAAACAGCTTTTTCATACTTATTTTCTCCTTTTCTGATTCATAATTTTCTTAGCAATAAAACTGACCAGTAGTACGATCAGTGCTAACCCTAACACAATCAGCCAATACGAGCCGATTACAAATACAATCGCTACCAACAAGATTACAAATAGCAATCCCGCTAAAAATTCTTGCTGACCTTTCATTGAATGGTCTCCCTTTTCACATAAGTCAGTTCAATATCATATCCGAGGGCTTCCATGATTTTAACGAGAGTATTGTTCACAAAACCATCTTTTTTCTTGATGACTCGATTTACATACTGTCCGGTTGTTCCAACCTTAGTTGCAACCTGTTCTTGGGTCAGTCCTACCTCAAGACATTTCACCTTGACATCAAGCTCTATATTGTTCTTAACCATTCAATTTCACCTCACTTCGACTAATTGTAACACTTATTGGATAATAAGGCAATCTTTTTATACCAAGTAGTGCGTCCAATTCCGAGTTCTGAGCAACATTGATTAACAGTAAGCTCACCGTCTTTTTGTTTTTCCAGAAAATTTTGCAGGAGCGAGAGTGGTATGTCCTTTTCGGGTCTACCGTCAACTCGAACACCTTTTTCACGAGCAATAGCTTTTCCTTCCTGTGTACGTTCCACAATCATGTCACGCTCAAACTCTGCAAAACTGAGCATGATGTTTCGTATGAGTCTCCCGGTAGGAGTGTTGTCCATGATACCAATATTGAGAACATGAACGGTCACGCCTTTTTCGATAAGCGACTCAATAAGCGAACTTCCTTGAGCTACCGTTCGAGCAAACCTGTCCAGTTTCGTAATAAGGAGCTTGTCTCTCGGAGCAAGAATGTCTTTTAGTTTATCAAACTCCGGGCGGTCTGTTGTTGTACCAGTGTAAGAGTCATAGTATATCTTTTCTGCCCCGGCTTCGGTAAGAATGGAGGTTTGAGCTTCCAGACTGTTTCCATCACGAGCTTGTCCCTTGGTGGACACACGAGCGTAGCCGTAAATCATATTGACACCTTCCTAAAACTCAATATCCGTAATACCTCGCTTTGCTTCAAGTTCAGAGATTACATCTGTAACTATTTTCTCGTACCGATACAGAACTTCACCGGGGTAATTTATTACACGGCACACTGTGCTATATGAAATTTCTAATCCTTTGTTGACGCAAATCTCATGCAAATCCTTCTTGCTCAACTTCAAATTATAGAGCCTTTGGTCTAATGAAAATGTCATTGCTTATACATCCTCGTAATCCAATACAAAATCTTCTGAGCTTTCTGTACTCTGAGCAACCAACTGAAACCCCATAACTTCCAATAATTTTACGAAAGTGCCGACTTTCAAATCTTTTCGTGATAGAATCTGACATACGTTTTGTTTTGTCCCCATGTCTGTGTATTCGGTTAATTCACTGAGTGATATATCGTGATTTTCCATGATTCTACGAACAGTATCAATAGCTGTCATAAGCAAAACCTCCTTCTCGTAAACTGTTTACTTAACGATGTGTATAACTTTCCTTAGAGAGATGCTTCTTGGTAAAAGTTACCGCAAGCGTTAAGTGTTTGCTTAATTTTATTAGTCAATTTCAAAGCTATCTGCTGGCAAACGAGTGTTTCTTGGTACAACAATCAGTTTGTAGTCTAACTGTCTTAGCATTTCTGTCAATGTGGAAGAAGGTATATCCTTAGTCTTTTTCGTATTCAATCTGTCCCATAATGCCGCCTGTGTAATTTGAAGTCTTGCGGCCATATCAGCATTGGTTACTTTTTTTTGTTCCATGATGGATTTCACAATATCTCTACCTTTCATGATTGACACCTCCTGTAAGGCTATATTATCATACAAGAAAACGCTTGTCAAGCATTTTCTTTTTCAATTTTTCGGCTACTCAAGCCACTCCCTACCGGGCTTGCGCCGCGCCGCTGTCCCCCTCCGGGGGTATACCCTCCGGGCAACCTGCCACGGCTCCGGGCTTGCCTGTCCCGCTGTCAATAGAATATACTTAAATGACAGCAAACAAAAGCAAGCCGCCCGCAATGAAGGACAGCGCAAGCCCTCTATATAATCACATGCCATAATACAAGAACACAAGCCCATATAATAGCGGAGTAGGGAAAGAGATGCCCCATTACAAAAAGCCCTATATAGGGCAATACAAGCCGCTTGCATAGAGCATAGAAAAACCCCGCCCAATATAGGCGGGGTGTATGTATCAATTATTCATTTTCAAAAGCTCGGCCAACAACATAAACGGGAAAACAAGCAAGATCACAAGCCACATTTTCAAACCCTCCATTTATTAACCAACAACAACCCATTGAAAAGCGGGATTGTACTTTTTACCCTTATAGGGCTTTACTGTCACATTTTCAAAAACTCCCGCTTGTGTTTGTGCCCTTGAGATAAAAGCTATAAATGCGGGAATATCGGCGGGGGGGCATTAAATACCATTTTGCGCCCCGTGTGCTTTTCCTTGCGTGAATCATTTTCAAACCCCCTTTACACAAACAAGAAACGCCGTGTGTTTGTCGTTTTGGTGTATTTTGCGGCAATTTCGGGCATATCCCGCTTTAATGCCGTGGTATCAATTCGGGAACTGGTAACCGCCTTATAACTTGCCTTGTGTTCGCTCCCGGCGATACTGTCAAGCCCGTTTTCCTCCATATGCTTTTTAAGAATATCTTTCAAACTGTCCAGCGTGGCGGCTACCTCCTCAGCCATGCGGGTATATTCGCCAATTTCCCGCATTAAGGAATCAAGATTGTTTTGTGCAATTTCGTTGTAATTCGTCATTTTCAAACCCTCCTATTTTAACAAGCCCGGTTGTATTGCGTCCATGTTGGAATTGTGCGTAATTCGTCCCGCATTTCCTTTACAGCGGCTTTAATTGCCGTAATAGTGCCGTTATAATCACTGTACCCGGTACACCACCCCGGCGAACATTCAACCAAACCCAAACCGGCGCACGCAATTAGAAATTGCTTTATTTCGGTTATTTCCTTGTTTGCGTCCCGTCTGTCTTGCCAACTATCAAGGGCAACCGGGAAATTATTTTCAATATCAAGCGTGAATCCTTCATAATATCCCGGCTTGATTGTGATATGGTAATAGTGGAAATTGTGCTTGCTCAGCTCATTTTCAATGTTTGTATAATCGTCCTCATAACAAGATTGAATATAATCGGAAATACCGTTTTCAATCGTGCCGCCGTATTCGTCAATTTCTTTTTGCAATTCCTCCATAAAATCCCGATCATTTTCAAAATCGTTTATATCATAGGGGCGCAAGCCCATTGTAATATAATCACTTGTAAAATAATTTACAGCACCCATTTTTCAACCCTCCATAAAATTATAATTATATTGTTTAACCTTCTCAAATTTCCATACGTTCGTAAATTCGTTTATCATGGTGAATGTGGGCGAGGTCTCCCACGGCAAGCGAATTATAACGACTGCAAATTGCTTCAAGCTCTTTTTGCTTTTCTACAGCTTCAATATAAATTGCTTTTAGCTCCTCAACTCGTCCAGGAATGTTTTCCACATATTCACGAGCAATATAGTAAAGCTCGATTTCCTCAAATGTTACAAACTGAATTTTGTTATCAATCAAAAGCGGCTTTTTGTTTCCGTCTTTGTACTCAGTGCCGCAAGAAATATTATAATCATTTCCGAAACTGTTCACCGGGTAAACCTCAAAAGAATGTGAACACCATCGAGAACTAATATAAAAGCGGCAATTTGTAGCGGCTTTTACTTCCTCTGCGATTTTTTCCCGTGTCTTTTCTCCGTATGGTTTACCGTTGTACTTTTTGAGAATTTCCAACGCAACCGGGAGAACATCGTTAAACAACGCGACTTTTGCGTTATTCTTCAAAATCTTCATTGTGATTTTGAGGTTTTTAATATTCTCACTGTTCTCGTTCATTTCTTTTTCAAGACTTCTCTTTTTAGAAATGCGGCTTTTAATATCCTCCATTTTCATATAACTATCAATCAATTTTGTCTCGTTACCCTCTGCCGCCCGGATTGCTTCACCTGTTTTCTTGACTTCTTCCAAAATTTCAACAAATTTTTTCATGTTCTTTTACCTCCTTATAAACTCATGTATTCCGCTTTGCTCAATCCGCAAAATGCTTTAATGTGTCGGCCCGTTGTGGCTGTCCAACCGTCCCACAATTTCACCAATTCCCCGGAAACAAGGCGTTTTACAATGGGCGTTCCGTAACTGTAAAGCGTTTCGGTGCCGTTGTCCTCTACGATCACAACCGCTTTTCCGTAAAAGCTTTTTCTCCCGTCCGTGGGAATCAATTCGTATTTTCTCATTTCGAAAACCTCCTTTAAATGTATTTAATTGTTTCGCTTAATTCATATAAACTATTGCAAATAGCGTCTTGTATCCGTTGATACACTGTCAATTCCGGGTTGTCTTTTACAACGGTGTCGAAAAAATCCATAATGTACATTGATTGATCGATAATGACTTTCAAGCGGTGTTCCGTTGTTTTCAAATTGCGTTTGCTCAGTTTTGTGGCGGCTTCTACCATGGCAAGGCTTGAAGCGTCCGGGCGTTCTGGTTTGGGTAAACCGGCTTTCTTTGCTTTCTTGCACTCTACTGCATATTTGATTGATTCTTGTTTTGTCATTTTGAAAACCTCCTATATTTCATCAAGCGTTTTCTTGATGATTTAATTATATCAAGCGTTTTCTTGAATGTCAAGCGTTTTCTTGATAAAAAATCAAGTTTTTTCTTGAAAGCTTTCAATGTTCATTTAGTGACAACTAAACGAACTAATATAATATCGTTAATTGTTTACTTAATGGTTGCGGAAACTTTTACTATATAGGGGCTATATAGAGAAAGTTATACACACCATTAAGCGTTTACTTAACAAACGAAAAACCCGGTACCACCTTCACCGGGACAGGCACCCCGCCCGTTTTGCTTTAACGCTATAAAGCGTTAGTGTCAAAAAGTAAAACTGACAGAAAAACCGCCGCTTTTCTCCCGGCAAAAACCAGCGATCACAAGCGGCGATTTTATAGTCGATAGTCGAAAGTCGTTTGATAGTCGAAAGTCGTTAGTCGTTTTCGGTGTCAGGGTCGGAGTTGTTAGAGTCGATAAGGTATCGCTCCCGGATAGAGTCGGGGTTATAGTCGTTGTCCTTGTTGGTGGGCAGAACAGGAGCAACATCGACCTTTTTAACATCTTGATAGCCATAGTTGTTGACTCCGAGGAACACACCCGCCATGGGGTTGATCTTGCCGTTGAGCATGTAGTCCTCCCACAGACATTCCAAAAGTTGGTACGCTTTTTTTACCAAGTCCGTAACGCCTTGCGGCAACGAGGACAGCCCACCCATGGCTCCACTGCCTTGTGTGTTACCTGTCTTGATTTCCCACAGCCTTCTCCTGTCAATCCCCAACGCCATAGCCATACCAGACACAGAGGGCTTCATATCGCTCTCCACCATGAGGTTGAAATACTCATTGAGCCTGTTCTGTACCGCAACCTCGTCATGCAAATCAATCTTGGGCATGTTCATGAAGTGCAGGTTCATGCTGGTGTACTTGGCATTATCCCCAGCGTCAAGTGTGAGAGAGCTGGTACTCGTGGGCAATCCAATGCCCTTCGGGTTGTTTCTCTTTGTTGCCATAGTCGTTCTTACCTCCTCAGAGAGTCCTCTTTCGGCTCAAAAGAGTCCTCTTTCTTCTTATTCTTATAAAGTAGTTAAAGTAGTTGAAAATCAGTTTTTGCGTAAACTTTCGCTATATAGACCCCCTTATAGGAGACTTTTACGCAAAATCAAGATTTGAACTACTTTTACTACTTCTCCTATAACTTTGCGAAAAGACAAGTAGTAGTCCTACAAAGATTATTTCGCAAATGTCATTTTTGATGATTTTTCAATCCGATTCGGATAATCTGAGGTTTTCGACCGTCACAGTCGCTACCTGCCGCCAGCCCTCGCACCACTCGGCGAGATTTCCTTGCTCAATGTGGCTTGCGATTTCAGTCGGATTGATGTCTGCGATAAGCCCCAAAAGTTCGTCCATAGTCACACCTCACTCGCTTGCCTTATAGTTGTACAAAGGTTTAATGACCATGAGAATGTCCACCGTCTCGGCGATATTCGCCACGATTTCTGCCATGGGCTTGTAGACCATCGGGCTTTCATCAATCGTGGACTGACTGACCGAGGTGGTGAAGATACCCTTCATGGAGTCCTCAAAGTCGGCGAGACTCACCAGCTCCTTCGCCTTGCTACGGCTCATGATACGACCTGCGCCGTGCGGGGCAGAGTAGTTCCAATCCGGGTTGCCTTTACCTTTGCCGATGATACAGCCGTCTCTCATGTTGATAGGAATGAGCAGGAGTTCACCGGCCTTGGCAGAGATAGCTCCCTTGCGAACCATGTTCGTCTCCAAGTCGATGTAGTTGTGAATGGTCTCGAAACCACCCCAATGGTTCCAGCCCATCACATCGAGAATGGTCTCGGCAATGGCATAGCGGTTGAGGGCGGCGTACCGCTGGCAGATTCTCATGTCGTGCAGATAGTCTTCACGATCCTCGCCGGTGAGGTAGCACAGCTCCTTCGGAATACCGAGAGGGTTCGGGCTGAACTTGCGGTGAAGCTCCCGGATAGCTTTCTCGATTTCCTTCTTTCGTCCCTGCGCCGTGTACTCGGCAATCAACTGCTCCTGCCGCTTGTACAGCAGGTCTTTGCCCGACATGGTCTCCACGGCGAGAGCCTGATAGTACTCTGCTACCTGCTTTCCGAGGTTGCGGCTTCCCGTGTGGATAATGAGGAACTTGTTGCCGTACTCGTCCATGTCGATTTCGATGAAGTGATTGCCGCCGCCAAGAGTGCCAATGCTTCTCTTAATGCGGTCGATGTCTTTCAGGTGACGGTAGCACCGAAGCTCGTCCAGCATATCGAAACGAATATACTCGCTCTTGCGCACCTCTCTGCCAGAGGGGATATGCTCACGAATGGCAGAGTCGAGGGCGGCGAAGTCGATGTCGATTTGTCCGAGTTCCACGGTGCGCATACCGCACCCGATGTCTACACCCACGATGTTCGGAATCACCTTGTCACCCAAGTCGGCGGTGAAGCCGATTACACACCCGGCTCCTGCGTGGACATCGGGCATGATACGAACCTTGCAGTCAGCGAAGACGGGTTGCTTCACGAGGGTGTAAATCTGGTTCAGGGCTTCGGGTTCGATATTGTCAGTGAAGATTTTAAGGTCACTCATTTTGTTACACCACCTCATGCAAAATCTGTTCCAGTCGCTCGGCGCACTTCACGATGAAATCATCGTCCTGCGAGAAAAGTTTGCCGTCCCTCTGCAATCGTTCGAGAGCCATGAGAGAGGAGCTGATTTTCTCTGCGCACTTGGCAACATGGGTTCTATGGTTCGTCTCTGCGGTAACGGGATAGAAGATGTTGTTCCTGCCGAACTCTGCCCCGTTGGTCATGACGAACTTGGTACGAGCCGGGGTGATACGCTCGATAGTCAGGGGGATGGTTTTCGGGTAGCGGAAGAATCCCCACCTGATTTGAGTTTTCATTCTGATTCCCACGACATCACCCGGCTTCAAGGTGCTTTTGTCGATTACATCAAACATTTTCGTTTTCCTCCTCAAGCCGATGATAGAAGTTCGACAGGACGCTTTTCGCCGCAAGAATACCTTGCTTGTAGCCCTCCTCGTATTTGTAGTTCCCGTTCTTGCCATAGGGATTGTCCCTCATTTTTCGGGAGAGCTGTTCCTGCAAATCCTCATACTGCCATCTGGTCATGTCAAACAATCTCCTTCAATTTCAGACCCCAATAGATTACGAAGCCGCTGGAAGTCGATTTGCGGTCAAACCATTCGGGGTGACGCTCCATTTCGGAATTGAACTTCCTCGCCGACAGCACATAGGCTCCCTCGGACTTCGCCCACATCTTGAACGCTTGGTAGAGGTCTTTCGCCTTGATGTTGGTGCGCTTGCCCTTCTCACCGAAGGGGTTGTTCTCGTCCTCCGGGACTCGCACACAGCGGTTTTCGAGGAATTGAAGCACAAGGTCATTCTCTCGCTCGTACTTCGTCACGACAGACCTCAAGGACTCAGACATGGCGAGACCGTGTTCCTTGTACTTGGTATACCCACGCACCAGCCACATGAAAATGCCGCTCATGGCTTCCTGAGAGGTCAGCTCGTCCTTGAGGTGAGTGTCCTGCTCGGCGGGAGAGAAATGCCGGTTGAACTCAATCACCTTGATACGCTCGGAAGCGAACAAGCTCTTGTCCGTCACCATCGGGAGGTCATTACAGGACAGCCAGAGGGTGAACTGCGGCTTGTAGGTGATTGCCGACTGGTACAGCGCACGAGCGGAGATTTCCTCACCACCCGTGAACTGCTTGATTTTCTCCTCGTCCAGCTTGCCGTACTCGTTGGACTCGCTCATGGTGACAAATCGCTTACCTTTAAGACCGGCAAGAGTAGGGGAAGCCGCTTCTGCGTCTTTCTGCCTGTCTCCCCGGCAGATCATACCTACCGGGGCAACCTTGGCATAGTCACCAAGCATAGTCTCTATGGTGTTGAGCAAGGTAGATTTCCCGTTACGGGTTGTCTTGCCATGAAGAATGAACATACACTCCTCATTGCTCATACCAAGGATAGAATAGCCAAGAGAGCGTTGCAGGAAGTCAGCTTTATCCTTATCGCCCTGCGTAACCTCGTCAATAAACTGTTCCCACCGCTCACACTTAATGTCTCTGCGGACAGTGTGACGAAAATTGGTCTGCATGGTGAGAAAATCGTCCCACTTAGCTTCTCGAAAGGAAAAATCTCGGAGAGAGTAGGTGCCGTTCAGACAATTTATAAGGTACGGGTCAGCGTCAAATTCAGTAGCAGAGATGCGCAGTTCGCCGGTTGCGTCCTTGAGGATTCTGTCTCTCATACGCCTGTCACCCATCTTGTTTACAAAAGAGGTGTAGCTTTTGCGGGTATCATCGTCTACGATTTCCCCGCAGTAAAGAATCATGAGTCGTACAAAGTCCTTAATTTTTTCGGAGACGAGGATTGCGCCCTCGTCCTTGCGCCATGCTCCTTCAAAGTAGGTGTACCAGCTTTTGTGCTCAGTGCAGTATCGAGCTTCCCGGTTGTAGAGCATAAGCTCTGCCGGGTCGATGTCTTCCAAGGTGTAGTCACCCATCACGGTCTTGGCGAAGTAGGAAAAGGCGTTCAAAGCCTTTTCGTTCAGCTCGTCATTGTTGTCCTTGATGGAGAATCGCTCGGTATGGGTCATGCCAGCGGCGTTCACCAGCTTGACCTCAATCTTGCCAAACTCCTCGTCATAGGTAGCGGCATACACACGGAACACATAGGTTCCTTCGGGAATGAGAGTGAAACCACTCGTCATCGGGATTCGTGCCATTGTCTTTGTCCTCCTTACTTCTTCTTTGCGCTCACATACATGGCGTAGCCCACAATCAGAATCAGCTCAACCAGAATGGTAGAAACCACGCCAGCCACAAACGGGTCGATATACATGGTCTTCACCTCACTCCTCGTAATCGGTCGGGAAAATCAGGCCGATTACTTCCTCGTCAGAGACGAGACAGGCGGGACGCTTGATAACCAGAGCCTTGCCCTCGCTGGTCTCGCTCTCGGTATCGAACTGAGCGTACATTTCGACAGTGTCCTTGCGCTCAATGAGGGCGTAGGAGCCGTTGTCAATAGCAACCTTGTTCTGTTCTCCCTCGGTAGCATAAATACGAACGCAGTCTTTGATAACACCATCGGCGTAGGGCATGACAGCCGCATGGAGTTTGCAAGGGTCGGTGAAGCTGTCGTAATTGATGATGTTCTCCGCAAAATCGGGCATATCTGTAATATCAGCACAGGTGACACTGTGAATGTCTTCCGGGATTTTCATAAACACTCGGTCAGAAGCAAGCCAGCGTTCACCATTCTTGCGGTTGTAAACGATACCGTCAGAGCCAAGAGCCTTTACAAATTTCTGAAATTTCATTTCCATATCCTCCTAATTGTGTTGTTTTAATAGCCAAACAATATTAGCTTGTGATACTTGCCCCAAAAGTTCCGGCAGAGTTAAGTTCGTTAATTCACCAATGGTTTCATCTACCACATCTACAAATAGTGGAATAGACACACAGCCAATTTCTATTTTCCCATCAATCCATTTTTGTAGAAAGTCCTGCTTGTTTATCAATGTTACTGATAGATTGTCTGTCCTCTCCATAATTACCTCACAGTCATACGGTACTGCTTTGATTTTTTCTGATATTTTTCAAGCAGACCGTCAGCTTCCAGAGCTTTCTTGTCGATGGTGGTGGTCTCCGAACGAGATACCGTCCAAGTGTAGGTCGAACCCTTGATTTCGACCTTCTTGTCACCGTCACGGAACTGCGTCATAGCGTGTTCCTTGATGATGTCGGAAATCTCTTTCAGCCGCTTCTCCTTGTCGGCGATTGCGGCGGCGGTCATATCGACCTCCTTCTTGAGACCTTCGGCTTCCTTAATGAGAGCGTCAATGTCGGTGTCCGGGGTGAGATTGTGGGTGCGCAGAGCCGCCAGAATCTCAGCGTCCTTCTTCTCGTCATAGACCGGGGAGATACCACCCGTCACATACTCGCCCCACCAAGACTTAACCTCTGCGACCATGCGCTCGAAGTCGGGGTAACGCTCGGAGACCTTGAACTCCACCGTGATGGTGTTCTTGATATTGGGAACATACTTGGAGGGGTCTGTGTAGTCCTTCTCGTCAAGGAAGGAAGCGACCATGATAACATTGTCCACTCCAAGCAGGTATGCGTAGAGAGCCGCCTGTAGAGCGTAGTATTCGGGAGCGTCATTCTGCCAGTCCTCGATACGCTTGGTGGTCTTCATTTCAAGCACGGTGTCCACTTCGCCGTTTTCATTCACTCCGAGGTAGTCCCACATACCGCCAAAGTGCGGATTCTCAGGGAAGAAATCTCCCCAAGTCTTATTGAAGTAGTCTTCTCCGTAGCGGTCGGTAGGGGTAATCAACTCCATGCCGTAGGACTTCTTCATATACTCGGCCTGTTTCGGCTCGATAGTCTTACCGGCAATGGTGTAGATGGTGTCCTCAAAAGGCTTTTCATAGGTTTTGGTAATGGCACACCAAATCTCGAAGTCCGTTGACCATGGATTCAAACCGAGAATGGTGGCGAAGCGTGTACCTGTACACTTCTTAGTTCTTTTAGGAGGGTCAATTTTAATACGATTGCCCTCAAGCCAAGTGATATTAGCCATTGTTATACCTCCACTGATAACCAATACTTGATTTTTGTCTTCCTTTACAACAGGCAATAATGTTACTGTGAGATACACACAGCTCCTTAGAAATCTGCCGTGCAGATTGCCATGTCTTAATGAACACACCGTCCATCGTAAACTGGTCGATTGCTTTTGGGTTATTGAGCTTTGCTTTACACTCAGCAGAACAAACCTTACCGTTCTTACGGTTGCTTTCGTGAGGAGCAAACCGTTTTCCGCATACAACACAAATCTTTTCTGTTGGATATTTCTGATTGTGCAGTATAGCGTGTTCTTTGGGCGTAACAATCGTTAAGTTTTCAATTCGATTGTCATGTTTGTCTCCGTTAATATGGTGAACAATTTCGTTGGTGGAGAGCTTTCTACCCAAATGAGCTTCCATCACCGCCCTGTGAACAGTGGTCTTTTTTCCGTCCGAGCGAACTGTATTATATGCACTCATTGGCTTCTTCCTCTAACCAATATTCGAGTGCTTCATCACACCATCGACCTTCGCAAGACGGACTAGAGGGAGACAGATTCTTTTCGCAGAACTTGTCACAAAGTTCACAGCGTCTGCCTTCCGATAATTCCATAAGAGTATCATCGTCCATCATGCCAAGTCTTTCGCAACGCTGTAAATTAGTCTCCATTACTCAGCACTCCCTTCCAGCATGGCGGTGATCTTGGTAATAAGGGTCTCACAGTCAGACTTGCTGATCTCCGTGAACCCCTTGGTCTGCACTGCAATCTGAGCAATCATTTCTTCCTTAGAAGGGTCAGCGTCCTTGAGCTTTTTCAGAACTGCCTTGAGACCTTTAATCTGCAAAGCGGTTGCGTTGTCAGCCGGAGCGGTCAGTTCCTCTTTCACTTCCTGTCGCTGTTGAGGGGTGGCGGGTGCTTTAGGGGTGGGAGCAATATTGTCGAACCCTTCTTCCAATTCGTCTTTTTCTGCCAAATCCAATGCGAGAGAATACAGATATCGTCTGTAATAGGTGACGGTAGCACCCATGGCTTGTACTGGTGTTACAGCTGCATTTCCCATATACTCTCTCATGGGAATAGTGAAAATAATACGTGCATTGAGATCGTCTATGTCTACCAAGGTGAGGGTTGCTTCCTCTTTGGTAAATCCATCGAGTGGGAGAATGCGATTTTCGTGAAATAGATTTCTTGACTTGTTCACAACGTCGTCAAGGGTAAAGAATTTAGAAGTTAATTGCATGTTCTTTCCATTCTTTTCAATACCGATTTTTGCGAACTCATCACGAACGGTCATAAGGCGCTCGTAGATATTCTTACTTTTGGTGGTCGTTGCCATAGTTTTTGTCCTCCTCGTTGATTTTTTCTTTTCGGGCTTAATTCCTAAAAAGTCATTCACCCGCTTTTTTGCCATTTCGATGTAAAAGGTCTTATCCACATCAGCAATGCTCAAGCGGTTGTCGTTGTCGATAATGCAGTGTTCCGGGAGCATTTCGATTTTGGCGGTAGCGTCATTCTCAGCCTTGACCTTAAAGAGCTTGCCGTAACGCTCGTCCTTGGAAGCGTAGACACGGTTCACCTTTTGCACCGGGACTTGCTCACCATCGACAAGGTGATAGGCTTCACGATACTTTGCACCAGCCTTTGCAATAATCTGGAATTGGAAAATATCGTTACAGCCGTTGATCGTGTCTTCTACAGGAGTACCGTGTACGAAATACTCAATCAGAGCCTTTTTCACGATAACCATATTGTTATTGATAGCCCACGCGCCCTTGACAGACACACCGTAGTTCAGATAACCCCCAACCGTTTTAACCTCACCATTGGTCTTAATTATCAAGAGGTTGTTCACATCTTTAATCCAAACACGCTGAATATCATCGACCTCAAGCTCGAACTTCGTTTCAGCTTCCCAAGCGTGAGCAATTTCGTCCACAAGAGCCAGTTCTGATTTATCGATAGAGTACATCAGACCATCGGTGTTGAGATTCAAGAGCCGTATCGTCTTACAAGCGTTCAACAGGCGCATAGCAAGAACGGTAAGGAAAAGCTGTCCAGATATACGCAGAGAGCGGGTCGGGAGAGGGTCATACAGGTCGTTATATCGATTTTCCTGTGCGCCTGATACCGTGTTGAGCGGCAGCTTCAAGTCCTTTGCGGTCTGCTTATCCCCGTTGTGCTTTGCCTGTATGCGGTCACGCTTGATAGCGTAGAACAGTTCCGGGTCAGGGACATTACGAGAGAGATACTTGTAAATCTCAATCAGTGAGGGATACAGGCTCGAAACATCACGGTTTTGGATAACCCTGTCCTCTGTTGCTTCCTCGTAATAGCCTGTCAGACTGCCGTGGACACCGCCCCAAGCATATTTGCAAAGCATACCGCCAATCTCAATCTCGAACGAGGTCTTAAACAGAACCTCATCGGGAATTGACATATCGTGGATTGTCTCAAAGAAATCCAAGATAGGTTTCGGGATAACGGCAATATCAAGGTTTTTAGGGTAGACATACTCTCGTCCATCGTTCCATTCCTTACGCTCTGCTTGCAACATCATTGCGGTTAGCTTCGCGTTAGTTGCGCTCAATGCCTTTACTTCGGGGATTCCGGCACGTTTACCAAGATTGATCTTGGTTTTGAGATAATCTCTACGAAGTTCTACCAGCCGTTCTGTCGTGTCAACATCGTGCATACAGTACTTGGCGGTTTCTTTCAATTCGTCTTCGGTCAATGCTCTGTCGATGTCAAAAGGTACGGAGGTTTCCTCCACAGACATTCCCAAATGCCCTTCGATGGCTTTGAGGGACAACCCCATCTGTGTATCGTCCTTGATGTCAACACTGTTGAATTGGAAGTAGAAGTCCTTCAACATAGGACACTCCCAGCCCTGTCCACCACCGACAATGTAATCGTTGACCGCCTTAACCTCCTCTGGAGTAAAGCCAGCGACAATCGCTTTTATGATGAATTGATCGTAGTGTTTTCCGTTGAATGAGAAATAGATGGTATCGTCATTGATACCCTGCTTGAGTTCTTCGTTGTCATTGTGTACGACTGTGTATTGACCACTCTCTTTGTCTTTGAAGACCACGAGCCAGTCATGAGCGAATACCTCACAGTCAAAGGTTACAAGTCTCATGTGATCTCACCTCCCAACATTCGTTCCACGCTCCACCCGTAACGATAACGGCTCTTGATCGTTCCGTATGGCACACCTAATATCCGAGACCATTCGGACAGACTGTGCGTGTCACCTTTATAGGTGAGCATAATGTTTCGAGAGGTGTTGGACATCTGTTCAGTCTGCGTAATCCATCGACAGTTACCGGGGCAGTAATCTTCATCACGGTCGATTCTATCAAGCGTCAACTTTTCGTTGTAGCCGTTTGAAATCGCCCATTCTCGGAACGAGCTGAAAGAATCTCTCCACTCTCTGCATACCGAAATTCCCCTTCCACCGTAATACTCGTAATGGCTTGCCTTGGGATTACTACAGCGTTGTTTCATATTGAGCCAAATGTTATACAGGCGAGTGTAGCGGCCACCGTGTTGTTCTTTTTGCATTTATTCACCTCCTAACAGCTCGTCCAGCCATTGTGAACGAGTTTGTGGGAAATAAGGCTTCGCATAATTGAAAATATGAGCAATCACATCTACCGTCCAACAGTCACCGCACACGTCTTGCATTTGATTGTATGTGAGGTTATCTGTGTAGCCGAGTGGAAGTGTCTGTCCCAATTCCAATTCACTGCGAGTCAAATACCTACAAAAATCCTCAAACTCAATGAGTCCAGAGTTTGGAAATCGGTCTTGTTTTCGGGTAATGCAGTTAATGTGATCACTGTGGGTAACATTTGAACAAGCACCACCTTGATTTCTTCCGAGACCGTTGTTCCACATTTTCTCTCTGCTCGGTGTTCGATTGACTTTGTACGGCAGCTCTTTTTCATACCCCCTCTCTCTCTCTAAAGTCTTGGAAATTGACTTTGCGGTCTTCGGGAGGAGTTACGTTTGGGATATTTGTCCAGTAAATACGAGGTCGATTTTGGTAACTCACCAATATAGAATTGATGAAAATACCTTCGACTCCAAGGTACTCGTTTAACTGTTTTTCGCTTTCCTTCTTCATTTTCACGTTCTCCAACAAGAAGAACCGAAGGTTGACTTCACGAAGAAGTCTAAGGTATTCGTAAAACAGTCTCGATTTCATTCCTTCCAAGCCAGTAATCGCAAGACCACTCGCAGCTCTAAGGATTGAAAAGTCTTGACACGGAGAACCACCTATCAACAAGTCTATTTTTCCGACATTGAAATCACCCTTTTCGGTATAGAGAACTCCGTTTTCGTACCTCACCTTTGTTACATCACCTATCTGAACGGTGTCTGGGTAGTGGAACATGGTGGTTTCAATTGCTATCTTCTTTATTTCAGAAGCGTAGTATTTATCCACCTTGATATCAGCTCTTTCGAGAGCAATGCGTCCACAACTGATACCATCGAACAAAGATAAAACTGTAATTCCTTCTGCCATTGTTTAACCTCCTTCCTCCACAAAGTAGCAACCGTTCTTACGGTAGGTCGTACAACGCTTTTTGTAGGACTTTACCAGATAGCCGATGTTGTCCACGAAGTCATACGCAATGGGATCGGTCTTGCCCTCAAAGGTTCGAGCAATTCTGCCTATACTCTGAGTAATAACTGCGTAGTCCTTCTGTGGGGTGGTGAGGAATAACCTCTCCAAGCGAGGAATGTCGAGACCTTCCTTTGCCAGTGCGTAGGTTGCAAACAGGTACTTTTTCTTCCCGGTTCGCATATCCTCGATAGCCTGTTCTCGTTCCGCCTTACCTTTTTTGGTAGTCATTTTGCCGCTTACCATTACAGCGTCCTTCCTCATGTGAGCTGGTAGCCAGTGCATGAGGTGTTCCAAGTGACTGAGCCGGTCGGAGAGAATCAGACAGCTCTTGCCCTCGTTGAGCTTGATGGTGTTCACAATCACTTCCTCCCGGCGTAGGTTTTCGGTGAGGTAAGTGACCATCTTCATGTAGTTCAGTGTCCCATCGGTGTTCAGGCAATCTCGGCTAAGTTCCACCCCTGTCGGAACGGGAATAATACCTACCTTCATGATTTTGTCCCCCACGGCTTCTTCTGGCACAGTGTAGACCACTCGACCAAGCAGAGCGTAAGTGGCTTCGATCATGCCGTCCGACCTGTGTACAGTTGCTGAAAGGCCAAATTTATGCCGTGCCGCTAAATTGTTTAACACCTTGTAAAACTGAGTCATAGCAGTAGGTGTTCCGGCACAGCGGTGGCACTCGTCCACGATGATGGTGTCCCACAGGTCTTTGTACTGAGCCAGATTGAGCTTGCACATGGTCTGGATGGTGGCAAAGGTGATACCGCTTCCGATATTGACCTTGCCCTCGGTGATGGTTCCGATAACCCGCTTGTCCATGTACAGTTCTGCTCGTTCTTTGCTCTGCCTGAGCAAGTCCAGCGTGTGAGTCAGCCAAAGGGCTTTCTTCCCAAACCGCTTCACAAGGGCAATGCCCATTTGGGTTTTTCCGCTTCCTGCGGGGCTTTGCAAAATACCGTACTGTCCAGCCGCCACAGCGTCCACAGCGGCCTTTTGGTAGTCATAGAGGGGAATATCCACCCCTCCATAAGAGACCTCCTCAGCGGCCTTAAAATCGCCTATGAAGACAGCGTTCTTTCGGACGGACTCAGGGAGTGACCTCAGCGTTCCGAACGGTAGAACGATACTGGTTCCTCTCTGCTCGTATAAGCAGAGGGTCTTCGGTGTGTTGCCGAGCCACAAGTTCATGCGGACTTTCTTCTGGTACTCAGGGTTCGCAATCCGCATGTGCTTACTGCACCACACGAGCAGTTCTGCCGAGGGGTTGTCGATGGTCAGAGTGTTCGAGACGGTGATTATCATGCAAACACCACCCACGCTTCCAGTACTCGCCCATAGAAGCACATGTCCCTGAAGCTGATACTCGATTGAGTCTTGGACAGGCGTTTCAGCGTGTCATAATCGAGCATGAAGATGTATCCTTCGCACTTGAGGGCGAACCAGCCAGTTCCGTTCCCGCTTTCCTGCCAAGCTCTCATGGCGGTGTGCTGATTGTCCTCGATACGGGAGAATGGGAATCTCCCTCTCGAACAGACTTTGCAGTCAATCAGATAAGACTTGCCGTCTCTGACCGCAATCACATCGGCGGGTTGCCCAGCTTGGTTTTGAGCGAGGTTGTGACACCAGAACCCCTCCCGAAAGAGGATTTCGCAGAAGACGGACTCGAAGCTATTTCCGAGCTTCTTGTTTGTCATTGCGTAACACCTCCTCGTACTCGTCCATAAGACCGAGAATCTTGGTGGAATAGGCGGTGCTTGTGACCCCATTCTCCCATGCCTTTTGCGCTCCGTAATTTCCCATGTTGTATGCCATGAGAGCCTTGCCGTAATCACCGTACTTCTCAATGTAGCTACCGATGATGGTGATACCGCAGAAAGCGTTCTGGTACGGATTGAGGAAGTCAGCCGTTCTGTACTTCTCCTCAAGCCACTCGTGGTTTATGGCATTGATTTGCATGAGACCGTAATCGTTGGTGGAGCTTACCACCTCCGGGTTGAATCCGCTCTCATGTTCAATCATGGCGAGAGCCAGTGTCACCGGGACACCTTTGTCTGCGCAGATTTCGTAGATGTACCTCTGCAAAGAGTCTGACAGGGGAACATCGAACAGGAACACTTCGGTCTCCTGCGGTAAACCGTCCGTCTCGTGAACCGGGACTTCGATGGTTTTAGTGACAGTCACCGTCTTGTGCGGTGTGGTGAGAACTCCAAGCAGATAACCTGCCGCTCCTCCTGCCAGCACCAGCACGGCAAGGAAGACACCGAGCTTTTTCAGGTTGTACTTGGGTCTCTTTTTGCTTTCTCTACATTGCGTAGCCATTTTTGAAAATCCTCCTCATTTTTCGGGTCTGCATAGAACTTCTCCAAGAGACCCATCAAGGGTCGTGCGAGGTCTGATACTTGGGAGTCACTGAGACTCGTATTCAGTGAGGATTTTGTCACATTCATCCAGAACCACCTTAGCCTTGGGGTAGGTATAGACCCCACGAACAATGCTCGACATTTCGGGTGGCTGAACTGTGATACCTCGCTTACGCAGTTCAAGAATCAAATCTACCTGCTTAATACCAAGCCGCTTCATTCGCTCCTGAATATGACTCATGCTTTTACCTCCTCTCATGATTCAGAAAACGAGAATTGCCTTGACAGTAAGCCGAATTGATGTTATTATTCTTATAGGAGTAATCAAACCTCAACCTCCTCGAAACTGCCACTTTCAAGGGGGTCGGCTTCTTATTGTCAATTCGCCATTCCCGAACTTCTTGGTCTTATTATAGTTCTTCTTTTGCGAATTGTCAAGGGGGTAATTCAAATAATCCGAATTAAAATTTGCGGAAGGAGAATTGCAATGTCTTTCAAAGAGAACATCAATCGGATTTGCCTTGAGCGTGGGACAAACCTCACGGCGGTTGTGAAAGAGGTAAAGGGTTCGTCCTCGTTCACCAGTGCAATCAACAAGGGGTCTCTGCCCAAGGAAGAAGAAATGGTGGCAATGGCTAAAATCCTGCACTGTTCCGTCATTGACTTCTTCATGGACGAAGAAGACCTCGCTCCGAAGGACACCCCTCAGAACGAGGACGAAGAAGATTTGCTCAGAATCTACCGTTCGCTTTCCAGACGGAGCAAACACGAGTTCATGAGCATGGCCTATGAATATGAGAACCGTGAAGAATTGGAGGGGGATAAAGAAGTTCCTGCGAACGGAGAAGATAGTCCCCATAGAATTGCTCATGCGTAAAAAGGCGTTGGAGGTGATACTACGAAAGCGGTAATCTATGCCAGATATTCGAGCCATAGCCAAAGGGAAGAATCCATAGAGGGACAGCTTCGGGAGTGTCACGACTTTGCGCTGAAAAACGGAATGACCATCATCGGTGAGTACTGCGATAAGGCAATCTCAGGAAAGACCGACAATCGACCGAGCTTCCAACGGCTCATAAAGGACAGCGAGAAGGGGCAGTTTGAAGCGGTGATAATGTATACCCTTGACCGTTTCGCTCGAAATAGGTACGACTCTGCCATCTACAAAGCAAAACTGAAAAAGAACGGTGTGCGGGTCTACTATGCCAAACAGCCAATGCCCGACACGCCAGAGGGCATTATCCTTGAGTCCGTGTTGGAGGGGTATGCCGAGTACTACTCGGAGAACCTGTCACGCAACATCAAACGGGGCATGAAGGAAAACGCATTGCAGTGCATTGCCAACGGTGGAGCCGGTATGCCCTTGGGGTACACGGTAGGCGAAGACAGAAGGTACAAGATAGACCCCGTTGGAGCAAGAATCGTTCAAGAGATTTTCCAGATGTACGCTGACGGTATGTCGGCTACGCAAATCATCAACGAGTGCAACAAGCGTGGCTATAAGACCGCACGAGGAAATGCGTTCAACAAAAATAGCCTACGCACCATGTTGAAGAACGACAGGTACATAGGCGTATATCGGTTTGCGGATGTCGTGGTGGAGGGTGGTGTCCCGCCCATCATAAGCCGGGAGCTGTTTGACAAGGTTCAAGCTACCCTCAAGCACAACTATTCAGCCCGTGCAAGGAACAAGGCCAAGGACGATTACCTTCTCACCGCCAAGCTGTTTTGCGGTCACTGCGGCTCCTCCATGGTGGGAGAGAGCGGCACTTCAAAGTCTGGAAAGCTCCATCACTACTACAAGTGCATAGAGCGCAAGCGCAAGCACAAGTGTAATAAGGCCGTGGAGAAGAAAGACTGGATGGAGGAGTTGGTGGTTCGCTTCACTGTCCAAAAAGTGCTGACCGATGAAAACATAGAGCGCATTGCGGTCAAGGCCATGGAGATTATCGAGAAGGAGTCTGCTGACACCACCTACATTGATGGTCTACGAAACGAGCTGAAAGAGGTTAAGAAGAAAATCAAGAACCTCATGACTGCCATCGAGCAGGGCATTATCACCCCGTCCACCAAGGAGAGGATGGACGAGCTGGAACTTGAGAAGAACGAGATAGAGGGAAGAATCGCCAGCGAGGAAATGAAAAAGCCACTCCTGACGAAAGAGCGCATAATGTACTGGCTCTACTCGTTCAAGAGTGGCAATATAGATGATGTCGAGTACAAGCGTAGGGTGATAGACACGCTGGTGAACTCGGTGTATGTCTATGATGAAGGGGACAAAGGGAGAAGAATTGTCTTCACCTTCAACATATCAGGGCAAAACACCGCTACGCTCTCGTGTTCGGATATAGCGTGTTTCGCTCCACCAAACAGGTATTGGACGCTCCACCAAACAGGTATTGGACGAACACCTATTTCTTCAGCGGCGGTTTCGCCGTAAAGTGTTCGCTCTAATCCACAACAGAAAAGCGCCGTCTTGGAAGTGATTCCGAGACGGCGCCTTTTATGATGTGAAAGCTCAAATGGCGTGACTATTCCTTTTTTAGAGTAGCACTTCGTACTTTACAGATTAAATGGTTCGCCAAAACTAAAAGCTGAAACGCTCGATCTTCCGCATCTTCCCAATCACTATCATGTGCTCTTGGATTTCTAATACCAGTCATAACCCCGGAAAAAATCTCCATATATCCTAGTTGTTCGTTTTGTTCGGATGCAGAAATACCTTCATTGAGCTTTAACATAATTATTTTTAAAAATCAGGAACAATTCATTATTATTTATGTCGAAGAATAAATAGAGGACGCTATCCTCTGGAAAGGAGGCGAAGAAAATGCCATTAAAATTAAAAAGACGGGACGGTTCGGTCACGCCGTTTCGCAACTCGGAGTATCTTCCGTTTTACTATTTTATCCCAAGAAGCATTTTACAAAAATGCGGCGCAGAGCTAAACTCGATTCCCCGCAATTCCCGTATGGTTTTTGCAAGCCGTGAAGCGTGCGAGTTTATTGAAAGCGATTTGTTTAAGCTTCTGATTATTGATGCAACAGCATATATGGTATGGCATCATATGGGATTTGACGAGTATATGGAAATCTATTCCGGTTACGATCCTGCTTGGAAGCTTGCCCATTGCCCTGATTATTGGATTAAAGAAATGACCGATGAGGGTATTATACCAACCATCAACGAAATGTATAAAAACTACAACTGTGATTTAGGATTTGTTCCCGAAGAAGAAATCGATGTTTATCTGCGGTATATCGTACCAAGGGTGATGAAAAAGTATAATATGAACGCCGCTATTCAAGTGGCGGAGGAGTTTAGATGCTTCGAGGATTTCGATTTTCGGAACAGTTGGCAGAAAACAGATTTTTACCGCAAGTGGTATCACACCCGCACCAAGCATCCAATGATCTCGCTGGAGGAATTTCAGGAGGCCTACGCCGACACCCACGGCGGACAGGAATACGAGGAGCCTGACCCGTCGCAGAATGTGGAGGAAACAGCGGTAGCACAGGCACTGGTGGATCAGTTCAAAGCCACGCTCAGCGAAAAGGATATTCAGATCCTGGAACTGCGTATGAGCGGCGACACGCTGGAGGAGATTGCCGAAAAGCTGGGCTACAAAAATCATAGCGGCGTTCTCAAGCGCATCCGAAAGATCGGACAGGCCTATGAAGTCTATACCGGCGTGGACTACGGCTTTGAGAGCGGCAAAATCATCGGATAACACCTATCGGAAATCGGTAGGTGTTATTTTTATGCCCAAACGGAGGTGGATATTATGAAATGGAGGATATACCCGTCCCAGCGAGGGCGGGTCAACAAACTGGTACGCCGGCGATGCTGCTGCTATGACCACGGCAACTGCATCCTGCTGGATGACGGAGAGCCGCACTGCTGTGTGCAGATCATCAGCCGGAGCGGCATTTACTGCAACTATTTCCGCCGGGCGGTGTTGCCGTCCGATAGTGAGTTATACGCACAAATCAGAGATCAGAATAAATGAGGAGGATACGGAAATGAAAACGACCCACAACACAAAAATCATCGGCATCGACCACGGGTACGGGAATATGAAAACGGCTAATTGCTGCTTTCCCACCGGCATCACCGCCTATGACCACGAGCCGCTGTTCACGGCGGATATGCTGGTCTACGGCGGCAGGTATTATCTCATCGGCGAGGGACACAAGGAATTTGCACCAGACAAGATCAAGGATGAGGATTACTATGTGCTGACCCTTGCGGCAATCGCCAAGGAGCTGAAAGCCGAAAATCTCACTGAGGTGCACATTGTGATTGCCGCCGGTCTGCCCCTGACCTGGACAAGCGGACAGAAAGCGGCGTTCCGTGCCTATCTGATGAAGAATGCCGAGGTGGAATTTGTCTACAAAAAGACCGCTTACCACATCTATATCGACGATGTGCGTATCTATCCGCAGGGGTACGCCGCCATTGCAAGCTTCGCTACCACCCTGAAAGGCGTCAACTTGATTGCTGACATCGGCAACGGCACGATGAACACGCTGTATATGATCAACGGCAAGCCGCAGCAGGGCAAAATGTTCACCGAGAAATTCGGGACTTACCAGTGTACGCTTGCTGTCCGGGAGGCGTTTATGCAGAAAACGCAACGGGAAATCAACGATGCCATCATCGACGAGGTGCTGATCACCGGCACAGCAAACATTGCGCCTGCTGATTTGAAAATCATCAAGAGTGTTGCTGCCGAGTATGTGTGGGACATCTTCCGCAGACTCCGTGAGCACGGCTATGACGAAAGCACGATGACATTGTATGTGACCGGCGGAGGCGGTTGCCTTGTGAAAAACTTTTATAAGTTCAACGCTGATCGGGTGAAATTTATTGAGGACATCTGCGCCGCCGCAAAGGGATATGAGTATCTGGCCGAGACGCAGATGAAAGCTGAGGCGAAGAAATGAGCAAGTATCGGATCAATGTGCGGTTTGATTTGGACAAGCCGACAGAGGCAAAAGCCGCACAGTATTTACAGGTGCTTGATAAATCCCGCAACGCTTTTATGGTAACGGCGGTCTTAAACGAAATGCAGCGGCAGACATCCGCAAGCGGGGGTTTGCTGGAGGACATTCGGCAGGTCATACGGGAGGAATTACAGGAGGTGTCGTTTGTTGCGGCACCTCCTGTTTTTGAGCAGGTACAACTCGAACTGACCGAGGAGCAGCAAGCTGAAAACGAAAAGAGCGTGCTGGATGACCTTGAAATGTTCGGCTGAGCCAAAACGCCGACATGTGGCTCAAATTACAGTATTTGCAGCCGAATCAGAGCCACTTTGGCGCAATACGCCAAGGGGCAAGAAAGCGACTTTCAGTATCGTGCAGCGTAGAAATTCGCTGAAATCTCGGTATCCGTCAGCCGCTTTTCTTTATGCCCTGTGGGGTGCGTCTCACGGTATAACAAGCAGGGACTTTGTGTGCCACAAAAGTCCCAATCACAGCCGAAATCGGCTGACTCTTTGGGGGCACAGCCCCCAATCCCCCGAAAGGAGAGATGTGTATGGGGAAAGATGTTCGTATTGCCGTCCGCGTGACGGTAAAAGAAAAGGATAAAGTCCAGTCCAAAGCCCGAAAATGCGGACTGAGCACAACCGAATATATCAAGCAAAGAGCGTTGGGGTACGAGCCGAGAGCGGTTCCGCCTGACGCTCTTTTTGCTTGCCTTGAAAGGCTGGGTGAGCTTGCGGATAAAGCCAGTTCACCGGAGCTGGACAAGGAAATTGGTGCGGTGCTGAAGCAGATCACAGCAGAATTCCTGCTGCCGGAAAAGGGGTGATGCGCTATGGCTGTTACAGGCTTTTGGCCTGTGTTCAAAAATCTGAAGGCCACGCTGGACTACGCCGACAATCCCGACAAGACCACCGCACCGGAATATCTGGACGAGGATTTGTATGCTGCCCTGCGCTATGCAGAGAACGATGACAAGACCGACCGCAAGATATTTGTGGGCGGTATCAATTGCTCGGCTCAGAATGCCTACGCCGAGATGATCGCCGTCCAGCGGCGGTTCGGTCTGCGGGGCAAGGTGGTGGGCTACCACGGCATTCAGAGCTTTCGTGAGGGCGAGGTCACGCCGGAGCAGGCGTTCGCCATCGGCAAGGAGACAGCAAGAAGGATGTGGGGTGACCGGTATCAGGTGCTCGTTACCGTCCATCTGAATACCGACAATGTGCATTGCCATTTTGTTGTGAATCCCGTGTCCTTCAAGGACGGTGCAAAGTTCAAAAACAAAATCGGCGATCACAAGGAGCTGCGAAAAATCTCCGATGAGATCTGTCGGGAGCACGGGCTGTCCGTTATTGAAAACAGCGACTTTTACAGCAAAGGGAAAAAGAAAGAATATTGGGCGCACAAGGCCGGCAAGAAAACCCACCGGGACTATCTGCGGGAGGATGTGGAATACTGCCTGTCCTTTGCGACCAGCCCAAGGGAATTTGAAAATCAGCTCTATGCGCTCGGGTATACCCTTGACCCTGTGCGCTTTTCAGTCAAGGCAAAGCATTGGGAGCGAGCCGTGCGGCTGAGTAGTATCGGCTTTTCCAAAGATCGTGTCAACGCACAGCTGCGGCAGAACGCCGAAAATCGGTATCGGCTATTTACCTTGGAATACCGACCGCCGTATAAACCGAAGAAATTTCCGTTGGAGGACGAGCTGCGAAAGCTGGCTTTCCCCATTGAGCACAGTTATGACACTGCCACCGTTTTGGTGGATGCGGTGTTTTATCTTGTCATAACGGTGATCCAAATCGTCACCGAGCTTGCCGATGTAATGCTGCTGTCGCCGGATCTGCGGGCAGCGAAAAATGATTTGAAGGAGCTTGTTGCCGACTATCACTTCTTGCAGGAGCACGGTATCCATACGACAGCCGACCTCCAAGCAAATATTGAGCGATCCAAAGCAGAGCTTTCTGCCTTGGAGCGTGAGCGCAGCGACATCAGCAACCGCATCCGTCGCCCCAAGTCGCCGGAGGAACAGGCGCAAAACAAAGAGCGCCGCAAGGCGGTATCCGGGCAGATGAAGCCCGTAAGGGAGCGCCTGCGCCGTGCGGAGCGGATTTTAGAGAAATCCCCGCACCTGTATGAACTGTTAAAACAAGAGCACGAGCTGGAGAAAAAAGCCCGTGTAAGATACAAGGAAAGAGGTAGATAAAATGAAGAATACGATGAAAAAGCCGGTGGCAATTCCGGTAGAAAAATTGCGCCCCTTTGCCGGACACCCGTTTAAGGTCAAGGACGATGAGGAAATGAATACGCTGATTGAAAGCATACAAACGCAAGGCGTTCTCTCGCCGCTGATCGTCCGACCGATTGAAAATACAGATGAATATGAAGTCGTAAGCGGTCACCGCCGTTTACACGCCGCACGAAAGGCAGGGATTACCGAAGTCCCTGCCTTAATTTATGCCCTTGACCGGGATGCTGCCGCCATTGCCGTGGTGGACAGCAACCTCCACCGGGAGCACATTCTGCCCTCCGAAAAGGCATTTGCGTACAAGCTGAAAATGGAGGCGTTATCCCATCAGGGTAAACGGTCGGATTTAACTTCGGACCAAACCGGTCCGAAGTTGACTGCGGCAACAATTTCTGAATCCGATAGCGCCACGCAAGTCAAGCGCTATATCCGTCTGACCCACCTCATCCCGGAACTGCTCACTCTTATGGACGGAAACAAAATGGCGCTGTCCGTCGGCGTGGAACTTTCGTTTCTTGATGAGCATAGCCAGCGGGAGGTGCTGGAGCAGTGCGCCATTAACGACTGCACCCCGTCCTATTCGCAGGCATGGCGGATGCACAAAGCTAACCGGGAAGGGACGCTGACCACGGCGGTCATTCAAACCATTATGTCGGAGGAAAAAGCAAACCAGAAGGCCCGACTCAAGATTCCAATGGAACGCATCCGCAAGTATTTCCCCCAGAGCTATACTGCCGCTCAGATTGAGGACGCCGTGGTGAAGCTCTGTGAGCGGGACTACCGCCGACGAACCGACCGGGAGCGATAAGGAGGTGCGGCCTATGGGAGAATATCGCAAGATCGACTACACGCAGGTCGCACTGCCGGAGGAACTGCTTACCTCCTTTGCCAAGGCCATGCTCCCTGAGCTGCGTAAGTTTTACGCCAGCGATGAGGGCAAGGCCTATTTTGCAAGGTGGCTCCTGAAGCACCCGGAATATGCGGCACATTCGACACCGGAGGGCGGATGACTATAATAAAAATCGGAGAGGAGGATTCTGTATGAATGTAGTCATTTACGCCCGCTTTTCCAGCCACAGCCAGACGGAGCAGTCCATTGAGGGACAGCTCAAGGTGTGCTATGAATATGCGGAGTCGAATCATTATACTGTTGTCGGAGAATATATTGACCGGGCCATCAGCGGCACCACGGACAACCGTGCCGAATTTCAGCGGATGATCTCCGACAGCGACAGGCACACCTTTGAGGGCGTTTTGGTATATCAGCTGGACCGTTTTGCCCGCAACCGCTATGACAGTGCTATCAACAAGGCGAAACTGAAAAAGAACGGTGTCCGGGTGCTGTCTGCCAAGGAGAATATTGCGGACGACGCTTCCGGCATCTTGGTGGAGGGCGTTCTGGAAAGTATGGCGGAATATTATTCCGTGGAGCTTTCTCAGAAAATCCATCGAGGTATGGCCATCAATGCCGAAAAGTGCCTGTCTAACGGCAGCAACCCCGGCCTGGGCTTCAAGGTCGATGCCGAGCGGCGGTTCTATGTGGATGAGGAGGAAGCCGCCATTGTCCGTGAGATTTATGAGCGCTACGCCAGCGGCGAGACGAAAGCAGAGATCATTCGGGATCTGAAACGACGCAGGGTCAAAACCTCCCTCGGCAAAGAATTCAGCCCCAACAGCCTAAGCCGCCTGCTCAGCAACAAGCGTTATATCGGTGTCTATCTTTACAAAGGAAAGGAAACACCCGGCGGGATGCCTCGCATTCTGGATGATGACCTATTTTACCGGGTGCAATCGATGATGAACAAAAACAAA
>QWCE01000916.1_pt1 | contig 50536 bp, 37 predicted proteins | sample 1972531 | NCBI WGS metagenome assembly QWCE01 (sample SAMN09866716, study PRJNA288562) | Human gut metagenome isolate term4_stool, whole genome shotgun sequencing... | reverse complement strand
AGAAGAAGGCGTAGAAATGGTAATGCCGGGAGATAACGCAAGATTCACAATCGAACTTATCACACCGATTGCTATAGAAAAAGGACTTAAATTCGCTATCAGAGAAGGCGGAAGAACAGTTGGCGCCGGAGTAGTTACAGAAATTATCGAATAATAAACAATCAAAGCAAGTACATTCGTACTTGCTTTTCTTGTATTTTTCTATGGCCGACATATTCTACTAATCGGCGTTCGCTTTCGCTCCGCCTCTTAGGAATCTTTGGCACAAGACCTGCCACTGCATTCACTTCGCTTGCAGCTCGTGACTTGCAGGGCTAGGGCTTCGAAAAAGGACTTAAATTCGCTATTCGTGAAGGTGGCCGTACTGTAGGCGCAGGCGTTGTAACTGAAATCATTGAATAATAAACAAGAAAAGCAATTGCAAAGGCAATTGCTTTTCTTGTATTTTTCTATGGCCGACAGATTCTACTAATCGGCGTTCGCTTTCGCTCCGCCTCTTAGGAATCTTTGGCACAAGATATACCACTGCATTCACTTCGCTTACAGCTCGTGACTAATAAAATTTTTGCTAAAATTGCGACTAACACTCGTTCGAATTTTTCAACCCTCGACGTACATCAGTACACCTCGGGCAGTAAAAATTAAGTAAAATACTAATTTTTGCTAAAATTGCGACTAACACTCGTTCGAATTTTTCAACCCTCGACGTACTTGTCAGTACGCCTCGGGCAGTAAAAATTCTGCACTTCGTGTTATTCATCAATTTTATCGAAAAATTAAAAATATAGAGGAGATAGAAATATCTCCTCTTTTTTGTTCAAAAACCAAATTTTATCTAAAAATTAAAAATATAGAGGAGATAGAAATATCTCCTCTTTTTTGTTCAAAAACCAAATTTTATCTAAAAATTAAAAATATAGAGGAGATAGAAACCTCTTCTCTTTTTTATATGGTAATATATTTTTATGATTCGAGTATTTTTACAATATTAATAACAAGAATATTAACCGCTAATTTTTATATTATTCGTACCTTAATCTAATAATTATTTTCTTTAATCTAATAATTATTTTCTTTAATCTAATAATTATTTTCAACGCACTTCAATTTTTTCTTTTTATAAGTTATAATATTTATTGAGGTGGAATATGGATTACGAAAGAATTATTTTTAATATAAAGCTCCAACTTCATAAGGAAAGCGACAAACTTGCCAATTTGTGTAATTCCATAGCTTTTATAAAGGAGCTTCCCGATGTGAGTTGGGCCGGAGTTTATTTAGAAAAAGAAGGAGAACTTGTTTTGGGACCGTTTCAAGGTAAGGCAGCATGTAATAGGATAAAAGTTGGAAGCGGAGTTTGCGGAACGGCTTTTAAAGAGGGAAGGACACTTGTAGTTCCGGATGTAGAAAAGTTTCCGGGGCATATTGCGTGCGATTCAATGTCTCGGTCTGAAATTGTAGTTCCAATAATATGTAATGACAAAAAAATAGGAGTGCTTGATTTGGACTCCTATAGTTTAAATCGTTTTAATGAATTTGACAAAGAAAATTTGGAAGAGATAGTAAGACTATTAATAGAATCAAAAGTATTTTAAAAGACCCCACAAGGGGTCTTTTTAGTCGTTTAATACTATGTCTTCCAACATTTCGTATGATTTTTCAAGTTTATCATATTCAGGAATGTAGCAGACAGCAATAAGTTCATCAGGTTGGTATCTTTCCTTCATTTCTCTCCATTGTCTGGAAGCTTCATCCTTATCTCCACCTATGTGAAGTCCACGCATTGTTCTCAGCGCAAATTTTTGCATTGATGTCAGTTCAGGAGCTTCGTCAGGATTGATTTTTTCGAATTCCTTTCTATTCTTTACGTCGAGTATTTGTAGGAATACTTGAATTGCGTGGAATTCCAGTTCGTCGGCGTCGGTTTTATTATCAGCAATATTTGCTGAAAGTCCGAGCATTGTGTATGGTTTGTCAAGATATTTGCTTGGTTTGAAATTTCTTCTATATAGTCTAAAAGCTGCTTCAACTGTGTTAGGGGCAAAGTGACCTGCGAATGAATAAGGTAGTCCTAGTTCTGCGGCAACTGTTGCTGAGTCAAGTGAGCTTCCTAAAATTGTAACAGGAACATTTGTACCGACTCCAGGATATGGTGCAACTTTGAAATCGCGTGCTTCTTTTGAAAAGTAGTCGAGTAGTTCTTCAATTGCTTTTTGGAAACTTTCTAATTGGTAGGTATTTCTATAGATAAGTTTTGCGGTTTCTATATCGGTTCCAGGAGCTCTTCCGACTCCAAGGTCAATTCTTCCCGGAAATAATGCTTCAAGAGTACCGTATTTTTCAGCAACTTGAAAAACAGTGTGGTTTGGAAGCATAACTCCTCCTGCACCAATTCTAATTCTCTTTGTGTGGTCTGCTAAGTGAGAAAGAATAATTTCTGTTGCGGAACTGAGGACACCGGGGCTGTTGTGATGTTCTGCAACCCAGTATCTTAAGAAATCGTGTTTGTCTGCAAATTCTGCCAATGCGACTGCTCTTTTGAAAGCATCTGTCATAGTCTCGTCGTTGTATTTTGGCACCAAATTAAGTACAGATATTTTTGTCATATAATCACCTCTTTATAATGATATACCCAATTATAAGAATTATTAACACTATTGACTTTTAAATCCGTTTAAACATATAATTAGATGGGGGTGTTTATATGACTGATATTCTTATTGGAAAGGGTGAAAGTCAAGTTTTTCTTAAAACGGAGATGTTAAACAGACATGGACTTATTGCAGGAGCGACAGGAACCGGTAAAACCACAACTTTAAAAGTTATAGCGGAAAGAGCATCGATGCTCGGTATTCCGGTTTTTATTCCGGATGTAAAGGGCGATTTGTATGGACTACATATTGCTGGAGAAGAAAATGAAAAGATAAATGAAAGATTAAATTTTATAGGTGATAATAGTTTTAAATTTCAAAGTTTTCCTGTTCAATCTTGGGATATTTTGGAGGATTTAGGTGTTCCAATAAGAGCGACTGTTTCTGATTTAGGACCGATTCTTCTATCGAATTTACTAGAACTTAACGATGTCCAAACGGGAATTTTAAATATTGCATTTAAAGTTGCAGATGAAAGAGGACTTTTAATTTTGGATTTTAAGGATTTGAAATCAGTTTTGAATTATATTTCTGAAAACAGCAATGAACTTCGTGCAGAATATGGAAATATTTCTCCACAATCTGTGGGAGCGATAAATAGATCGCTTTTAGTTCTGGAAAATGAAGGTGCAGAAAAATTCTTTGGTGAGCCTGCTCTTGATGTGAACGATTTGATAAAGAAAACTACTGATGGGAAAGGTGTTATAAATATATTAAATTCAAAAGTTTTATTCCAACGTCCAAAGCTTTATACTACATTTCTTCTTTGGTTTTTGTCGGAGATTTATGAGCTTCTGCCTGAGGTTGGAGATCTGGAAATTCCTAAGATGTTATTTTTCTTTGATGAAGCGCACCTTATTTTCAGCCAAGGAAGTAAAGTCTTAAAAGATAAACTTCTTCAAGTCATTAAACTTATTCGCTCAAAAGGAGTGGGCGTATTTTTTGTAACGCAAAGCCCTGGGGATATACCGGAGGACGTGCTTTCTCAACTTGGAAATAAAATTCAACACGCATTAAGGGCATTCACCCCGAAAGATAGAAAGATGATAAAGGATACGGCGATGAATTTCAGAGAAAATCCGAATCTTGATATAGAATCTGCCCTTACAAATATGAAGAGCGGGGAGGCACTTGTTTCATGTCTTGATGAAAAGGGACTTCCTCAAGTAACTGAAAAGGCTCTTATTATGCCGCCAATGAGTTCGTTTGGAACTATGAGTGAAGAGGATATAAAGGCTTTTTCGAATTCTTCAATTTTGATGTCCAAGTACAGGGATGTGATTGATAGAGAGTCCGCATACGAGGTGCTTCTTGCAGAAAAGAAGAGAATAGATGCTGAAAAGGAAAAACTCGAACAGGAAAAAGAGAGAGTAAAAGCAGAAGAGCTTTCTAGAAAAGAACAGGAGAGATTAAAAAAAGAAGAAGAGCGTCTTGCAAGAGAGAGAAAAAAGAATAGAAGCGAGCTTGAGAAATTTGGCGGCAGAGTTATCAATTCGATGATAGGAACAGCAAGCCGAAAGATTGGAAATGAGCTTGTAAGAGGTATTTTTGGGACTCTTCTTGGAAAAAAATAAATTTGTTTAAATTGTTTTTTTGGGGGTATATATATTAATGGAATGGTTGTTATAACCATAATTAATATTAAGGAGGAACAAAATGTTATCAGATTTATTTATTGAAAATATGATTGGGCAAGAAATTGGTGATTTCACCGTTACTGCATATAAAGATGGTGAGTTCTTTGAAGTTTCAAAGGACGATTTAAAAGGAAAATGGAGTGTATTTTTCTTCTATCCAGGAGATTTTACATTCGTTTGTCCAACAGAACTTGAAGACTTGGCTGAAAACTATGAAAAATTCCAAAAGATTGGATGCGACATTTACTCAGTTTCAACAGACTCTGAATTTGTTCACAAAGCATGGGCAGATGCAAGTCCTTCAATCGGCAAAATCAAATACACAATGCTTTCAGACAGAACAAGACAACTCGGCGAAATGTTCGGAGTTTATGTTCCTGAAGAAGGACAAAATTTAAGAGGAACATTCATTATTAATCCTGATTTAAAGGTTTCCGCATATGAAATTCATGACATGGGAATTGGCCGTGATGCTTTAAGCCTTTTGAGAAAGGTTGAAGCTAGCCAATTTGTTTTCGAACATGGCGATAAGGTTTGCCCTGCAAAATGGCAACCAGGCGATGATACCTTAACACCGGGCATTGATTTGGTTGGAAAACTATAGGTTTTAATTTTTAAGCGTCCCTTATGGGACGCTTTTATTTTTTAAGGAGGGGAAATATGAAAAACAAAGAAATTGAAAAGGAACAAGAACTTGATTTCACTGATATTGAAAGAGACGATTGCATAGTTAATGTAATGGATATGGACAACAAGACCAGAAGATACATACCGAGTGTGGAAACAAATTTGAGACGTCATGTACAAATGATGCCGGAAGCGGCTTATAGATGTTCCGGTATAAATATTATGGGCAGAAGGATAAAGAGTCTGATGTTTACTACAGATGTAGCAATTATTAGAAACAACAATGCAGAGGCTGTTATGGCGGTTTATCCTTTTACGCCTGAACTTTCGATAACGAAAGCGATTCTTGATGTCGCACCGGTTCCGGTTTTTGTTGGAGTCGGTGGAGGCATCACGTCAGGGCCGCGCGCTATAGAAATTGCATTTCAGGCGGAACTCCATGGGGCTTTCGGTGTTGTTGTAAATGCACCGATGCAAAATGAGGTTATAAAAGCTATGGCTGAATATGTGGATATTCCAATTGTCACAACTATTGCAAGCATAAATGACGATATATTGGGTAAAATTGAGGCAGGTGCTAGAATTTTAAATGTCGCCGGTGGGAAGAACACTCCTGAGCTTGTGATGGAAGTGAGGAAGATAGTTGGAAATGAGTTTCCAATAATTGCAACGAGCGGACATACAGATGAACATATTATGGCAACGATAAATGCCGGAGCAAACGCTCTATCATACACTCCAAAGACCAGTCCTGAAATTTTGGAAGAAATTATGGCGGGTTATAGGAAAAAATAGGAGAGAAGACAAAAAAATATTAAAAAACGCCATAAACTTGCTTGACAAAGTAATTTTTTTATGATATCATAAGAAGATGAATATAAAAGTGGATTATTCTCACTATTTTTTAAGATTCCGCTATGTATTGAAAGGAGCCGACAAAAGATAAATTTTGCTGTAGCACTTGACCGGAGCGGTTTTTTGGCGACTTGTCAGTTATGACGGTTAAGCAATTATTTCGGTCTTTTGGTTGGTTTCATATATTTTTGTGAGGGGTGAATATAATACATGGTACATCCTGTACAGTATGGTAAAAGAACAAGAATGAGTTATTCCAGAATCGACGAAGCTCTAGATATGCCAAATCTTTTGGAAGTCCAAACAGAGTCCTACGAATGGTTCATAAAATATGGAATAAAGGAAGTTTTTGACGATGTTAGTCCGGTTGAAGATTACGCAGGAAATCTTATACTGGAATTTGTCGATTATAAACTTGATGACAAGCTTAAGTATACCGAATCTGAAGCAAGAATGCGTGATGCAAACTATTCCGCAGGGCTTCGTGCTAAGGTTAGACTTATAAATAAGGAAACGGGTGAAGTCAAGGAACAAGAAGTTTTCATGGGAGATTTACCTCTTATGACAAAGACGGGGACTTTTATTATTAACGGTGCTGAAAGAGTTATTGTCAGCCAACTTGTAAGAAGTCCTGGTGCTTACTACACTTCAAGTTATGATAAAAACGGTAATTTGCAAGTCAATGCACAAGTTATTCCTAATAGAGGGGCATGGCTTGAATATGAAACGGATACAACGGGAAGCTTGAGTGTTCGTGTCGACAGAACCAGAAAGGTTCCATTGACGACGCTTCTTCGTGCTTTTGAAATAGAATCGAATGAGGATATTATAGAAGCGGTTGGAGATTTTGAAGTTCTACAAAAAACATTTGAAAAGGATCCTTCAAAGAACAAGAGTGAAGCTGTTATTGAAATTTATAAAAGACTGAGACCTGGAGAACCTGCAACAGAGGAATCAGCAACAAGTCTTTTGTACAATATGTTTTTTGACTACAAAAGATATGATTTAGCAAAAGTCGGAAGATATAAGCTCAATAAAAAGTTGGGCTTAGCAAATAGAATAAAAAATTTAACCCTTGCAGAAGATGTTGTCGATCCGAATACAGGAGAAGTTTTGTATGAGGAAGGACAAGTTTTGACACCGGAAGATGCGAAGAGAATTGAAGACGCAGGAATAAATTCTGTGTTTATTTTGCATGCCGGGAAAAAACTTAAAGTTGTCGGAAACTGGTGTGTTGACACAGCAGTATTTAAAGACAAAATAGATCTTGAAAAATACGGAATAAAAGAAAAAGTATATTATCCTGCAATGATGGATATTTTGGAAGAAGAAGATTTGGAAAAAGCTGTAGTACAAAATTATAGAAAGCTTTACCCAAAACATATTCTTATTTCAGATGTTGTGGCAAGTGTAAACTACGAACTGTTATTGTTTGAAGGAGTGGGAAATACTGATGATATTGACCATTTGGCAAATCGTAGAATCAGATGCGTCGGGGAACTTTTACAAAACCAATTCAGAATTGGACTTTCAAGAATGGAGAGAGTTGTAAGAGAAAGAATGACGATTCAAGATATGGACTACGCAACTCCTCAAGCTCTTATTAACATCAGACCTCTAGTTGCAAGCATTAAGGAATTTTTCGGTTCATCGCAACTTTCACAATTCATGGACCAAACAAATCCTTTGTCAGAACTTACTCACAAAAGAAAGATGTCAGCTCTTGGACCTGGCGGACTTTCGAGAGACAGAGCAGGCTTTGAAGTAAGAGACGTTCACAACTCTCACTACGGAAGAATGTGTCCTATTGAAACGCCTGAAGGCCCGAACATCGGTCTTATGACTTCACTTACAACATATGCAAGGATAAATGAATATGGTTTTATTGAAGCACCATACAGAAAGGTTAGAAAGCCGGAAGGCATTGTAACCGATGAAATAGATTATTTGATGGCGGATGAAGAAGACGAAATGGTCATCGCACAATCAAATGAAAAACTTGATGAAAATGGCAGATTTATTGAAGATAGAGTTGTTGCACGTGGACACAAGGGGATAATCGACGTATTTAAGAGAGAAGATGTCGATTATATGGACGTCTCACCGAAGCAAATTGTTTCTGTGGGTACAGCTCTTATACCGTTCCTTGAAAAAGACGACGCAAAACGTGCACTTATGGGTGCAAACATGCAACGTCAAGCGGTTCCTCTTATCACAACAGAGGCACCTATTGTTGGAACGGGTATTGAATACAAAGCTGCTGTTGACTCCGGAGTAGTTATTATTGCTAAGAATCCTGGGATTGTCGAATCTGTTGACTCAACAGGAATTGTTATTGCAACAGACGACGGAAAGAAAGATTCATATTCTATAAGCAAGTTTATCCGTTCAAACCAAGGTACAACTTTGAATCAACGTCCTATCGTTCACGAGGGTGAAAGAGTTGAAAAGGGAGATGTTATTGCCGACGGTCCGTCAACAAACGGCGGAGAAATGGCAATCGGTAAAAACGTGCTTATCGGATTTATGACTTGGGAAGGCTATAACTACGAAGACGCTATTTTGATTAATGAAAAGCTGGTAGTTGACGACGTTCTCACCTCAGTTCATATTGAAGAGTACGAACTCGATTCGAGAGATACAAAACTAGGACCTGAAGAAATTACGAGAGACATTCCGAATGTTGGCGAAGATATGCTAAAAGATTTGGATGAAGAAGGCATTATTAGAATCGGTGCCGAAGTAACATCCGGAGATTTCCTTGTTGGAAAGGTTACGCCTAAGGGCGAAACAGAACTTGCACCTGAAGAAAGACTTTTAAGAGCAATTTTCGGTGAAAAAGCAAGAGAAGTAAGAGACACTTCTTTAAAAGTTCCACACGGCGAAACAGGAATCGTTGTCGACGTTAGAAATTATACAAGAGAAGCCGGAGACGAATTGCCACCGGGAGTAAATAGAAGTGTAAGAGTTTATGTTGCAACAAAGAGAAAGATTATGGTCGGAGACAAGATGTGCGGACGCCATGGAAACAAGGGTGTTATTTCAAGGATTCTTCCTGAAGAAGATATGCCATATTTACCGGACGGCACACCACTTCAAATTTGTTTGAATCCTCAAGGGATTCCGTCACGTATGAACCTTGGACAAGTTTTGGAAGTTCACTTGGGACTTGCTGCAAAGAAACTCGGCATCTATGTTGAAACTCCTGTTTTTGATGGGGCAAATGAAAATGATATAATCGAATCGCTCGAAGAAGCGGGCTATCCGAAGACGGGTATGATTGAAGTTAGAGACGGAAGGACAGGTCTTCCTTTTGACAGACCTGCAACGGTCGGATACATGTATATGGTTAAACTCCACCACATGGTCGACGAAAAGATTCACGCTCGTTCAACAGGACCATACTCACTTGTTACACAACAACCACTCGGAGGTAAAGCACAATTCGGTGGTCAAAGATTTGGGGAAATGGAAGTTTGGGCTCTTGAAGGTTACGGTGCAAGCCACGTGCTTCAAGAAATGTTAACTGTAAAATCCGACGATATTGTTGGACGTGTTAAGACTTATGAAGCAATTGTAAAGGGTGAAAATATTCCTGAACCGGGAATTCCTGAAAGTTTCAAGGTTTTAATCAAAGAACTTCAATCCCTCGCACTTGATGTTAAAGTTTTGGATGAAAATAAAAATGAAATAGAATTAAAAGAGTATTTGGACGATGAACCGACTGACTTAAATGAAATTACAAATGAAATGAGTTCAATTAGCTCTTATTCAGATTACGGACTTGAAGATTCCGATGAAGATGAAAAAGAAGTAAGTCTAGATGATTTGAAGGAACAAGAAGACGATAGCGACGAAAGCTATGACTACGAAGTCGATGATGACTTGGAATATTTTGATGAAGATGAATCAGAATAAAAGGGAGGGCATAATTTGTTCGAAACAGAAAATTTTGAATCAATAAAAATTGGACTCGCATCTCCGGAAAAAATCCGTTCATGGTCTTATGGCGAGGTAAAAAAGCCGGAGACCATCAATTACAGGACACTTAAACCTGAAAAAGAGGGCCTTTTCTGCGAAAGAATTTTCGGACCTACTAAAGACTGGGAATGTCATTGTGGTAAGTATAAGAGAATTCGTTACAAGGGGGTAGTCTGCGATAGATGCGGAGTAGAAGTAACAAAGGCAAAAGTTCGTCGTGAAAGAATGGGACACATAGAACTTGCTTCTCCGTGTTCACATATATGGTATTTCAAAGGAATTCCATCAAGAATGGGACTTATTTTGGATATGAGTCCGAGAAATCTTGAAAAGGTTCTATATTTTGCGAACTATGTCGTACTTGATCCAGGCGAAACAAATCTTGTAAAACAAGAGCTTTTGACAGAACAGGAATATGACGAATATTCAAAGAAGTTCCCAGGAGGATTCAGAGCCGGAATGGGTGCTGAAGCAATCAAAGAACTTTTGATGGAAGTTGACCCTGAAAAAATATCAAAGGAATTAAAAGAAGAACTCGTCGGAGCAACCGGACAAAAAAGAGTAAGAATTACAAGACGTCTTGAAGTTGTTGAAGCATTCAGATTAAGTGGAAACAGACCGGAATGGATGATACTTGACGCACTTCCTGTTATACCGCCTGATTTAAGACCTATGGTCGAGCTTGACGGGGGACGTTTTGCAACTTCGGACTTAAATGATTTATATAGACGTGTAATTAATAGAAATAATAGATTAAAAAGACTCTTGGAACTTGGAGCACCTGAAATTATCGTAAGGAACGAAAAGAGAATGCTACAAGAAGCTGTTGACGCTTTGATAGACAACGGTAGACGCGGAAGACCTGTCACAGGTCCTGGAAACAGACCGCTCAAGAGTTTGAATGATATGTTAAAGGGTAAACAAGGACGTTTCCGTCAAAACCTTCTCGGAAAACGTGTAGACTATTCAGGACGTTCCGTAATTGTTGTAGGACCTGAACTCAAGTTCTATCAATGCGGACTTCCGAAGACAATGGCACTTGAACTCTTCAAACCTTTTGTAATGCATGAACTTGTGAAGTCTAAGAAGGCTCACAATATTAAAAATGCAAAACGTATGATTGAAAGAATGGACAGTGAAGTTTGGGATGAACTTGAAAAGGTTATCAAGGATCATCCGGTACTTTTAAACCGTGCCCCGACACTTCACAGACTTGGTATTCAAGCATTTGAACCGGTGCTCGTTGAAGGAAAGGCTATAAAGCTTCATCCGCTCGTATGTACACCGTTTAACGCTGACTTCGACGGAGACCAAATGGCTGTTCACCTTCCGCTTTCTGTTGAAGCACAAGCGGAAGCAAGACTTATGATGCTTTCAACAAACAATATTTTAGCACCGAAGGACGGAAAGCCAATCACTGCTCCGTCACAAGATATGGTTCTTGGCTGCTTCTATCTCACAATGGATAGATTTACACCACAAGATGAAATTCACTCATTCAAAGACTACGATGAAATGATTGTCGCTCTATTTAATAGAAAGATAACGCTTCAAGACAGAGTTAGAGTTAGAGTTTATCTTGAAGATGGCAGATTTAAAACGGTCGAATCAACATGCGGAAGATTTATTTTCAACCAAAGAATTCCACAGGACCTTGGATTTGTCGATAGAGAAAAAGATCCGTTCAGTTTGGAAGTAGACAAGGTTGTAAATAAGAAAGGTCTTGTTTCAATCATTGATGCATGCTTCAATAAACATGGAAATAATATAACTGCTGAAGTTCTTGACTATATCAAGGCTACAGGTTATAAATATTCAACACTATCAGCTATATCAGTTTCTATGAGTGACGTTACAGTTCCTGAAACAAAGCAAAGCATTATCGATGAAGCACAAAAAGAAGTTGATAAAGTTCAAAAATTATATAGACGTGGTAGAATGTCTGAAGAAGAAAGATATTCTCAAGTAATTGATATTTGGAACGATGCAACTGATAAGGTTACAGACGAACTTATGAATGTTTTGCCACACGACAACAACATCTATTTGATGGCAACATCCGGAGCTCGTGGTTCTAAGAACCAAATCAGACAGCTCGGAGGTATGCGTGGACTTATGGCATCTTCAACAGGTAAGACTGTTGAAATCCCAATCAAGTCAAACTTCCGTGAAGGACTTTCGGTTATGGAATTCTTTATTTCATCTCACGGAACCAGAAAAGGACTTTCCGATACGGCTCTAAAGACTGCTGACGCAGGATATTTGACACGTCGTTTGGTAGACGTTTCTCAAGATGTTATCGTTCGTGAAGACGACTGTCACACAGACGGTTATATCGAAATCACAACCTTTAAAGACGGAAATGAAGTCATTGAAGAATTGAAAGACAGACTTGAAGGAAGATATCCTTTTGAAGATATTGTGGACCCTAATACCGGTGAAGTCATTTGTACAACAGATGAACTAATAACTGAAAAAATGGCAAAACATATCCAAGATCTTGGAATCGAAAGCGTTAAAGTCAGATCTGTTCTTCAATGTAATGCAAAACATGGTGTATGTTCTAAATGTTATGGTAAAAACCTTGCAAATGGAAACAGAGTTGACATCGGAGAAGCAGTCGGTATTGTTGCAGCACAATCAATCGGGGAACCTGGAACTCAGCTTACTATGAGAACTATTCACTCCGGCGGTGTTGCTAAGGCTGACGACATCACTCAAGGTTTGCCGAGAGTTGAAGAACTTTTCGAAGCAAGAAAACCTAAAGGGGTTGCTGTTATAACTGAAATCTCAGGGAAAGTTACACTTGCGGGCGACGAAAAGAAACGTGAAGTTATAGTTGAAAATGAAGAAGAATCCAAAGTATATCAAATTGCTTTCGGTTCGACTCTAAAGGTTCACGAAGGTGACGTTGTGAATGCGGGAGATCCGCTCACAGAAGGTTCTATTAACCCGCACGATATATTTAAAATCGAAGGCGTCAAAGGCGTTGAAAGATATATTGTTAAGGAAGTTCAAAGAACATATAGAATGTCAGGGGTTGATATCAACGACAAGCACGTTGAAATCATCATTAGACAAATGCTCTCACGTGTGAGAATTGATGATGCCGGAGACAGCACATTTATTCCGGGCACACTTGTTTCGCTCTATGAATTCAGAGAACAAAACAAGGAACTCCAAGCTGAAGGAAAGATTCCTGCAACGGGTGAAAGAGCACTTCTCGGAATTACAAAAGCATCTCTTGCAACTGATTCGTTCTTATCCGCAGCATCATTCCAAGAAACTACAAGAATCTTGGCTGATGCAGCAATAAAAGGTAAGGAAGACCATCTCGTAGGACTCAAGGAAAATGTTATTATCGGTATGACAATCCCTGCAGGAACCGGTATGAAGAGATATATGAACGTGAAAGTTCCACTTGCGGAAGATGATCCTCTATATATAAAAGAACATGAAGAACCTGAAGAAAGAATCGAAGAACCTGAAATTTTAGGTGACCTTTCAATGACTGAAATATTGAGAGAACTAAGAAGACAGGACAAAGAAGATAAAGGTATGTAGTATAAAAGACTCTTTTAATTGATTTTAAAAGAGTCTTTTTTTTAAGTTTTTAAGAAAATAAAATTAGAATGATATGAATTTGATTATATATTTTTAGTGGAGTATAATAAAGTTAAATAGATTTTACATATGGAGGGGAAAAATGTTTAAATACGAATTTGTAGAAGTACCTATAAAAGGTGGATTGAGAGCTGGTCGAACAGATACTTTTGAAGAATGCAAGAAAATCATCGCAGAAAAAGCTGAAGAAGGTTATGAATTGGTTCAAATAGTTCCGGTCGGAAATGAGAAAACTGGAATTGGAACTCTTCTTAATTATACGATTGTTTTTAAGATAAATAAGTAATTTAAAAACATTTAGATAGGTCTTTTATTTTTTAAGAAAAGAATAGTTGCAGTTATGCATAACAATAATTAATATAGTGGAGGATGTTTATCATGAAAAAGAATAATTTGCTTTTAATGCTTATTATCGTGAGTCTTATTATAACGTCGTGCGGAAAATCAGACGGTATATTTGGAGAAGAGACAGAGCTTTCAGTGATTAATTTTGAAAACAATCCGCATTTTGCAATAGTTGATTTCGATTTAAACACAGGGTTTAGACTGCTTGGCGAAAACGAAAAGTATTTTGTCGAAACCAAAGAAGGATATGTATTTTTAAAAAGTCCGCACGAGTTTGTGAAAAGCTTGAAACTAAATTCCGGAGATGAATTTTGGTGGAAGCCGGACTTTGATATCTCTGATACGGTTTATATAGAGATTTATAAAGGCGAAGAGGAGAGTGTCAAGAGCATTGCACTCGTAAAAATCAGTAAAGATAAGGATGGTTCCTACAAGGTAGAAGATATAAAAGAAAGAGAAGTTCTAAAATCAAATGTATCGATTGACGAAATACAGTCACGTGAAAAAAATATATATTCAAAATTCTTTGGCGATAAGTAGAAAATTTTTGATATATATAAAGGCGGAAATTGTAACTTGTGGAACATAGTTAGGAGTAATTTTCGTAATGAGTAAAAAATAAAAGCATGATGATTTACATTTTGTAAATTCAATCATGCTTTTTGTTATTCTATAGGTCTAAAGCCTTCTCCGTGAACTTCAGATGAATTCTTTATCCATGTAAATATTTTTTGGTCGGAGGACTTTAAGAAATCTTTTAGTTGTACATAACTTCTTCTATCTAGTATAGTCACTATAACTTGTTTCGGTTTGCCGCTATAAGCACCGTGAGCATCGTAAAGTGTACAAGTCTTAATTAATTCGTTGTGTATAAAATGAACAATCGGAGTAGGATCATCAGCAACAATAGTTACTTCTTTCGCTATATTCATGCCGTCAATTACATAGTCAATAATTAGACCGTTTATAACTACGCCGAATAGGGAATAAAGTCCGGTTTTTGGTCCGTATGCCAAGGTTGCTCCAAGTGTAATTAAAAAGTCGCAATATAGAACGGCTTTACCGATGTCGATTCCGGTAAATTTGTTTACAATTTTACCGAGAATATCTGTTCCACCGGTTGAAGCGCCTTGATTAAAGACTATTCCAATTCCGATTGCGGACAAAATTACACCACAAATCAAATCAAGCATTATATCGCCGGATAAACTTTGCGGATTTGGAGCGATAAATTCTAAAATTTTAACCACACCCGAAGTGCCGAGACTTGCTAGAATAGTTTTTACACCAAATGATGCACCAATAAGTAAAAATGCGAGTATAAATAATACGCCGTTAACAATTAACATTATGTCTCCCGGTTGAAGGCCGGTAAATTCGGAAAGTACAACACCTATACCGTAGGCTCCACCAACTGCCAAGTGGAACGGAGAATGGAAGAAGTGCACTCCAAGACCTACCATTGTAATGCCAATTAAAATAAGTAGATAACTCTTTACTGAGTCTTTTGTCATATATTTCTTCAAACGAATCACCTCTTAAATTATTATAGCATAAAAAAGTATTATTTGGAATATATTTTTTACTATAAATTTTGTTCTTTGTGTTAAAAAATGTGAATATTACTGTTAATAGGGTATATATAGTTGAGAGGAAGATTCTGATGATAGATAGAATTTATTTTTTTGGAAATAAATATGTTAATGAGAATGATATAGAAATAATTAATGAAGAAGCGGCCTTATATACGCCTCACGAAGATGGAAGTATTATGCTTAAGGACGCTTCTACTTTAGTTGGAAAAGAGATTTTGAAATTATTTGAATTTTATGATATAGTATATTTGGATGTGAGATTTCTTAATATAACTGATGTAGGAATGGGATTTCTTTCGGAGTTCGGATTCAAATTTTTAGACAAGAATGGTAATGAATTGAAACCGTTGGGCTTAAATGTTTATTATATCGACAGAGTTGAGGTCCCGGAAATCGTAAGCGATAAAAAGAAAAAGTTAAGGTTGATTTTGGATAGGCCTTTAAACAATCCCTACAAAGCCAAAAAATGTGCAAGATGCAAGGTAGGGGCTTTCGAGTATGAGCTTATGAAAAGAAGTTTTCTGAATTTGCAAAATAGACTTAAAAATTCCGGATTAAATGTTAAAGCTGATTTGGAAGCGGCCGACGGAGGAGGATTTTCTACGATAATTTCAACACTTCTCGCAACTCGTAAGTTAGAATATTTTACGATACTCGATGAAGATTATGAGGAATTTTACACACAAAATATAAATGTTAATAGAGTTTCTATTGAGGAGGTTTTTGAGAGAATGAGCGAAGCACATGATTACAAGGAAAAGGCACTAAAGTTACACGAAGATTATAAGGGCAAAATTAAGGTTGAATCCAAATATCCGCTAACTAAAAAAGATGATTTAGCACTTTTATATACACCGGGTGTAGCTGAACCATGCAAAAAAATTGCGGAAAACAAAGAAGATGTATACAAATACACCGCAAAGGGTAATCTCGTTGCTGTTGTTACAGACGGATCCGCAGTTTTGGGTCTTGGAAATATAGGTCCTGAAGCCGGCATGCCTGTTATGGAAGGTAAAGCAATTTTGTTCAAACATTTTGGAAATGTAGACGCTTTTCCTATTTTGGTGGATTCGCAAGACACCGAAAAAATCATTGAAACTGTTAAAATGATTGCACCGACATTTGGAGGTATAAATCTTGAAGACATTGCTGCTCCGAGATGTTTTGAAATCGAAAGAAGACTTGTTGAAGAACTTGACATTCCTGTTTTCCACGATGACCAACACGGAACGGCTATAGTTGTTACCGCAGGTGTTATAAATGCACTTAAAGTTGTAGGCAAAAAAGCCGAAGATGTAAAAGTTGTCATAAACGGATGCGGTGCAGCGGGTGTTGCAATTCTTAAAATGATGAGAGCTTTGGGTGTAAAGCACATTTTAATTCTCGATTCAAAGGGAATTGTTTACAGAGGAAACGAAAGAAACAACTGGATTAAAAACGAAGTTGCAGAAATTACAAATGAAAACAACGAAAAAGGAACTCTTGAAGATGCAATGAAAGGCGCCGATATATTTATCGGTGTAAGCGTTGCGGGCGCTGTAACAAAGGAAATGGTGAAGAGCATGAACAAGGATGCAATCATTTTCGCAATGGCAAACCCTGTTCCTGAAATTTATCCTGACGAAGCAAAAGAAGCGGGTGCAAAGGTTGTTGGAACCGGTCGTTCCGATTTCCCTAACCAAATCAACAATGTATTGTGTTTCCCGGGACTCTTTAGAGGTGCTCTTGATGCACGTGCAAAGAGAATCACTCCTGAAATGAATATGGCAGCAGCTCATGCAATTGCAGACATAGTTGGAGATGAACTCGACGCCGACCACGTTATTCCGGATCCGATGGATATGACAATCCCTGAAAAAGTTGCAGAAGCAGTAAAGAAAATTGCAAATAAAAACAAATAAAATATAAATGGTGTAATTAATACAACAACACGAAAACTCTTATTGGGGCGACTCCGATAAGAGTTTTTTTGAATTATATATTTATTTTAAAAGACGTTTGGATTTCATTATTAAATAATGTATAATAAAAATAGATGTATATTTTATAGATTGAAAGTGATTGCTCATTGACAAGTAATGTTACATAAATGACCTAAGCGGGATATTTCGTTTGGGTTTACCATAATAAGTTATATAATAATATCATTTAAAAAAGTTTTAGAAATTTGTTATACTGCATGTTTTTGGAGAAAGTTATGAACTATGTTGAATTAAAAAATGTTTCGAAGATTTATAAAGGTGGAGACGGAGTCAGAGATATTAGTTTTTCGATATCTAAAGGAAAGATTGCTGGACTTATCGGACCGAACGGTGCAGGGAAAAGCACAATAATTAAGATGATTGCCGGAATTTTGTTGCCCGACAGTGGGGAAATAAATGTCATAGGCTTTAATCCGGGAAAAGATATAAAAACGCTCTCTAAGAAATATGGAATAATGTTTGGAAATCGTTCCTCGCTTTGGTACAATCTTGCCGCAAAGGAATCTCTTTTGTTGATGAAAGATATTTATAATATTTCGGATGAAGATTACGAGAAAACTATAAACAAATATGCGAAAATTATAGATGCCACAAATCTTGTCGACAAAAAGGTGAGAAATATGAGTTTGGGCGAAAGAATAAAAATTGAGATATTGGTAAGTCTTATAAATGAGCCGGAACTCTTGATTTACGATGAGCCGACTTTGGGACTTGACATAACTTCAAAATTGGCATTTAGAAAAATTCTAAACGATATTAGAGCTGAGGGGAAGACTATTCTAATTACGACACACGATTTGGTAGATGTCGAAAAGTTGTGTGACAACATCATTTTGATTAACAAAGGGCGGAAGCTTCTCGATATAACGCACGAAGATTTTAGAAAAATGCAGGATGAAAATTTGGTTTTAATTTCAAAATTGGATTTAGAAATTGATACAAAGTTTTTTGTGGAAGAAAATCACGGAGAGTATAAATATATTATTCCTCAAAAAGAAGCCATAATGATTAAAAGTCATAGTTTAGACAAAATGCCGCCGAATGAATTCTATTTCAGAAGTCCGAATCTTGAGGAGCTGTTGTATGTATTCTATAAGTAAAAATTTCAAATTGCTCAAAAGATATTTGACACTTTATACAAAAAACAAGCTTGAATTCAAGTTTGAATCTTTTTCTACACTTTTTGGAGTGCTTATAACAATTTTTAATAATTTTATATTTTGGATAGCTTTGAAAAATGTCGGAGTGAAATTTCAAAACTGGGATTATAATAAAATATTATTACTGATCGGTTTTAATTTTTTATTTATTTCAATAAACTCAATATTTTTCGGATTTCGCGATTTGGAGTATAAGATAATAAGCGGTGAATTTGATATGTTTATGGTGCGCGGACAAAATCCATTCAAACTTGTATTGCTTGAGAGAATGAATTTTTTGTATATTTTTTTGAATTTAATATTTTTTATTGTTTGCATATTTATATCACAAAATAGTTTTAAATTTGAGATTATAAATGTTCTCCTTGCGGTACTTGTGTCAATATTTGCAAGTTTAAATTTCAGCTTGCTTTACGGAATGTTCAGCTTGCTTGCGTTTTATTTAGGCAAAATATTTTATGTACGGGAATTGTTTTTTTCGATTAAGGATTCAAAAAATTATCCTATTGATATCTTTCCGAAAGTTATCTATAATCTTTTTGTTTACACGATACCGATAACTCTTATTAGTACAGTTCCGACGAAAATTGCGTTCGGTGAAAATCGTGCCGGCAAGTATATCTTGATATCAATAGCCGGATTTATATTACTTTGTACCATTTTTAAATTATTCTCAAAGAAAGCACTGAAACACTATGTTTCGACGGGAAATTAAGATGAAAAAATATATAAGACTTTTTAAAACCGGAATACTAAACAGCAGTGCATTCAAAATGGACTTTTATTTCGGATTTATAACTATACCGATACAAGTTATCATAAGTTGGTACTTTTGGAAATATGCAAATCTGGAAAATGTCGGTAGAGAATTTACGCTAAACTCGATTGTACTTTATTTTTTGATAGTAAATATTTTATCGATAATCTATTCACCCGCAATGTATGTGTGCTATGAAAGCATGGAGCTTATAAACAGCGGAAACATAATAACTTGGATGACAAGACCGATAGACATCAGACTTTTAAAATTATTCGAAAAGTTCGGTAATTTTTTTGTTATTTCAATTGTGCCAATCGCTCTATATATAGTTTTGGCAATTTTTACAAAAAGTATAAGTTTGTCTGTGGCACTTCTCGGAATAGTATCCACATTTTTCGGGTTTACAATTTTATTTTTTGTGCAACTTATAATTGGATTTCTAAGCTTTTGGTTCAATCAGGTGCTCACTTTCAGAGATATGATTTTTGACATAATGTGGATGCTCGGTGGGATTGTTTTACCGATTGATTTCTTCCCGGAACTTTTAAGAAATATTTCACTTTGGTCACCGCTTTCGTATTCATATTATATTCCTTCGAAAATTATGGCTGGAATAATGCCGACAGAGAATATATTAAAGTTTCTGATTTTGCAAATTGTTTGGATTTTAGGACTTTATTTGCTATCCGGTTTGATTTATAAGAAAGGAAAAAATAAAACGGTGCAGGGAGGATAGAAATAATACACAATAAATAATAGATTTTAAAAAATAGCTATAGAAAAATTCTATAGCTATTTTTTGTGATTTAAATCTCTGTTAGATACAGGCTTACAGGACTTTTTTGACTAAAAATAGCCGTTTATAGACTGTTGCAATATACAATATATTGGGGTATAATAATAAATGAAACGGGATTATATACTAAATACCTGAGTTTGGTATTTAGATTTAGATAAGAGGAGGATTTATGGACGTTATTAAGAGAGATGGAAGGCGAGTTCCATTTGACAAGTCGAAGATTTCAATTGCGATTTTAAAAGCTATGAATTCTTCGTCGGGAATTTATGAAGAAGGTCTTGCGGAAAAGATTGCAGATGAGATCGAGTCGTTTGCAAAAGTTGTGAGCGAGCCGATGACAATTCACGGCATTGAAGAACAGGTGTATTATAAACTTATAACATACGGAAATGTTCAAACGGCAAAGGCATATGAAAGCTACAGGTCCGTTCAGGAGTACAAGAGACAAATAAACACGATTGACGAAGATGTTGTCGGAATTTTGAATCGTTCAAACACAAATGTTTTAAATGAAAATTCAAACAAGGATGCAAAGATTGTTTCGACTCAACGCGATTTGATAGCGGGCGAAGTTTCTAAGGATATAGCAAGAAGAATTTTGATGCCGACGGATATCGTTATGGCACACGACAGCGGCGCAATTCATTTCCACGATATGGACTATATAATGCAACCGATGTTTAACTGCTGCCTTATAAATCTTGAAGATATGCTTAAAAACGGCACATGTATCAACGGCAAAAAGATTGATTCGCCAAAGAGTTTCCAAGTTGCTTGCACAGTTACCACACAAATTATTGCACAAGTTGCATCCGGACAATATGGTGGGCAATCAATAAATGGAATTGATAGAATTTTGGCTCCTTATGTAAGGAAGAGTTTTGACAAGTATTTTAAAGATGCACTCGATGATCAAAAGAATATTTATAAGATAGAACCTAACGAAGAAATGGCACGAGAAGTGGCTTTAAAAAGGACCAAAAAAGAGGTTAAAGACGGCATTCAAACAATGCAATATCAAATAAATACTCTTATGACTACAAACGGTCAAGCACCTTTTGTAACGCTTTTCATGTATTTTAAGCCGGGCTATGAATACGAAAAAGAAGCGGCAATGATTACTGAAGAGATTTTAAAACAAAGACTCGAAGGTATTAAAAATGAAGCCGATGTTTATGTTACTCCGGCGTTCCCGAAACTCATTTATGTTTTGGATGAGCACAATGTGCACAAGGATGGCAAGTATTATTATTTGACCGAGCTTGCAGCAAAGTGTACAGCAAAGAGAATGTATCCTGATTATATTTCAGCTAAGAAGATGAGAGAAATTTATGACGGTAATGTTTTTGCACCGATGGGCTGCAGAAGTTTTCTTTCGCCTTGGAAAAATGAAAACGGAGACTTTGTGTTTGACGGAAGATTTAACATGGGCGTTGTCAGTTTAAATCTACCGCAAATCGGTATTATTTCAGGTCGAGATGAAAAGAAATATTTTGAAATCTTGGAAAAGAGACTTGAACTTGCAAAGAAAGCACTAATGTTTAGATATGAGCTTTTGGAAAATATCACGAGCGATGTTTCGCCGATTCACTGGCAATACGGTGCAATCGCACGTTTAAAACCACATGAAAAGGTGACCAAGCTTTTAAAGGGTGGATATGCAACAATATCATTGGGATATATCGGGCTTTATGAAGCGTCGATTTTAGTGACCGGAGAAACGCATACAAAGGGCGGTCATGATTTCGCTGTAAAAGTTATTAGAAGACTAAGACAAGCGGTTGATGATTGGAAGAAAGAAACAAATATCGGATTTGCTCTCTACGGTACTCCGGCGGAAAGTCTTACTAATAGATTTGCAAAGATTGACCTCGCAAGGTTTGGCTCAATTAAAGATGTCACCGACAAGGGTTATTACACAAACAGCTATCATGTAGATGTTAGAGAAGATATAAATGTTTTCGACAAGTTTGATTTTGAAAGCGAATTCCAAGATCAATCCACAGGCGGTATGATTTCATATGCTGAAATTCCTAATATGACAAATAATATTGATGCTGTTCTTACTATGGTCAAATACATTTATGACCATATAACATATGCTGAATTTAACACAAAGAGCGATTATTGTCACGAATGCGGATTTGACGGAGAAATTGTTGTTAATAATGACAATGAATGGGAATGTCCACAATGTCATAATAAGGATAAGTCAAAACTTACAGTTATAAGACGTACTTGTGGATATCTCGGTGAAAACTTTTGGAATGAAGGAAGAACAAAAGAAATTAAATCGAGGGTTCTTCATATATAATGAATTTCGCTCAAATTAGAAAATATGATGTTGCAAACGGTACGGGTATTCGAACAGTAATATTCGTGACAGGTTGTACACATAATTGCCGGAATTGTTTCAATAAGGATTACCAAGATTTTAAATACGGAGAGGTTTGGACAGATGATGAAACCGAAAAGGTGATTGAATATTTAAAAGACGACAATGTATCGGGGCTCACACTTCTTGGCGGAGAACCGATGCAAAATTTGGAGTTGATTGAAGTTTTAAAATCTGTTAAAGCGAGTGTCAATAAACCGATTTGGATTTATTCGGGCTATACCTATGAAGAAATCTTAGAAAATGAAAAAAGAACAGAGCTATTGAAACTATGTGATGTACTTGTCGACGGAAGATTTGTCGAGGAGCTCAAAGATTTAAAATTAAGATTTAGGGGTAGTTCGAACCAAAGAATTATAGATATCAAACAGAGCATGGAACAAGAAAAAGTTATTTTATTTATGGAATAGAAAGAAACGGCCGATTCATTTGTCGGTCGTTTTTATTTTAGTAGAAAGTTCAATATAATAGATTTAAATACTAAAGAATAATAGAATTTGCAAAATAAATATATGATATAATTTGCTTGTCATTTTTTTAAATTTTCATTTATAGAAAAATTACAATAAATAAAAAATTTCAGAAAAAGATGACAAATGGCTACCGTTTGTAGTATAATGTAGTTGAGGTGAGCTCATGGATAAAAAAGAGTTAAGAAAAAATATTTTAAAAATGAGAGACTCTATGGACGAAGCTGATAGATTTAGTGCTGACGAAACTGTTCTTTTAAAGCTGCTTGCATTGAAAGAATATAGAGATGCAAATACTATATTTACATTTGTTAGCTACAGAAGCGAAGTCGATACAAAACAACTCATTTCCGAGTCTTTAAGACGCGGTAAAAGAGTATTGGTTCCTGTTGTCGATAATGACAAAAAGGAAATGATTCTTTCGGAGCTTAAGAGCGCTGAAGAATTGCAAACTTCAGACATGGGGATTTTGGAGCCGAGTGGAGAAAACATAAGACCGGTAGAACCGAAAATTGTAGACATTTGTATTACACCGGGTGCTGTTTTTGACAGAAGAGGTTACAGAATCGGATATGGCGGAGGTTTTTATGACAAAATGATGCCTAGATTTAGAAGCGATGCAAAAAAAATAGGTGTCGGCTACGACTTTCAATTGGTTGATGAAGTTCCAAAAGAAGAACACGATCAAAAAATTGATATGTTGATTACAGATAAGGAAATTTATAAATTTTAATGGAGGGAATATGTCAAGATTTATTGGAACTGTTTCACGCGGAATTAGAACAAAAATTATTAAAAAAGGCGACAACCTTGCTGAGATTGTTGTAAACTCAGTAATGGATGCTGTTGCAAGTGAAAATATACCTATACATGATAGAGACATTATCGGTGTTACAGAAGCTGTACTTGCAAGAAGTCAAGGTAACTATGCAAACACTGATGAAATCGGTGAGGATATTAGAAAGAAATTCGGCGGAGACCACATTGGACTTATCTTCCCGATTTTAAGTAGAAATAGATTTTCTGTTTGTCTAAAAGGTATTGCAAAAGGAGCCAAGAAAATAACTCTTATGCTCTCATATCCTGCTGACGAAGTTGGAAACCATCTTTTAACTTTGGAACAATTAGACGAAGCCGGAATGAAAGATTTAAGTCAACTTATGACAGAAAAAGAATACAGGGACAAGTTTGGAAAGAATTATCACCCGTTTACACATGTAGATTATGTTGAATTTTACAGAGATTTGATTGAATCTGAAGGTGCTGAATGCGAAATTATTTTCTCAAACGATCCTCTTCATATTTTAAAATACACAAATAAGGTTTTAACAGCTGACATCCACTCAAGAAAGCGTACTAAAAAGATTTTGAAAGATGCAGGAGCACTTGTTTATAACATAGAAGATGTTTTAAACGAACCTGTTGGAGAAAGCGGATACAACAAAGAATATGGTATTCTTGGTGCAAACAAATCAACAGAGGATAGTGTAAAATTGTTCCCACGTGATTCATTTAAATTCGCAAATGATTTACAAAGCAGATTTAAAGAAGCAACAGGAAAAAATATTGAAGTACTTGTTTATGGTGACGGTGCGTTCAAAGACTCTGTAGGACAAATTTGGGAACTTGCAGACCCTGTAGTAAGCCCTGGCTATACAAAAGGTTTGGAAGGTGTTCCAAATGAACTTAAATTAAAATACTTGGCTGATAATGATTTCAAGGATTTAAAAGGCGATGAATTGAACAACGCAATCCTCGAAAAGATCAAACATAAGTACGATGAGGATGTTGTCCACAATGAAAATGAAAAACTTGGAACAACTCCAAGAAAATTGACCGACTTGATTGGAAGCTTGTGCGACCTTACAAGTGGTTCAGGGGACAAAGGAACACCAATCATTTTGATTCAAGGATACTTTGACAACCTTGCAACTGAATAAAAATTTAAACGGAAGATTTATCTTCCGTTTTTTTGTATTATAAATTATGGAATATGAGAGAATATTATGAATACACATGCTAAAAATTCCTTTTAAACTTATTAGATAAGATTTAGTTTATATAAAATAAAAATTAAAAAGCAATTATAAAATATTGGTTTAAAACTTTTTATATTGATATAAATAAATTTAGGATATAATTAAAAGACTATTTTATAATCTTTATTTAGAAATGAGATAGAAAGAAATTTATATATAAAGTGAATAAGCGATTCTTAAATACTTTTTTTATTATATTATATATAGATATGTGAATGAAAAAGCTTAAATTAATAAAAATACAAAAGTATTAAGAGATACTTTATAATAGATTTTAAAATTTGAATATTATTAAAATATAAAAAAATATTATGGGTTACTATTACATTAAAAATAAAAATGGTATAATTATATGCATTAAAAACAGATAGTATGAAATGAACAAATTATATATTATATTTTATGGTAAGAAAATAAAATTTAATTATAAGATAAAAAATTTCTAAAAATCTTATTACTAGCTTGTATATAGAAAACAAAATAAGTATATTGAAATAATGAAAAATGAGAAATTAAACTTTATATAAAAAATTTTGCTATTAAGAATAAATCTAGAACAGGAAAAATAGATATTATAATTAAGTAAAAAAAGAGAATCAATATATTTTTTAGTAAAGTATATAATATTATTATATTTAATAAAGGGTTTTAGGCATATTATAATATAAGTATAAAAAAAATGTTTTTAATAAGAATAAAAAAGTGAAAGCTTTAAATAATATTCTTTATTATTTAATATAAAAAGCTCTTTATATAAATAAAAAAGATGCACAGTGAACAGTCTGTGCATCTTTTTCATTTATATAAATTTACTAACGAAAGGAGAATGCTATAAGTTTTTTAGTGCGTAGCTCTTATTACTGAATCCGGCAATAGATGTTTGTGGGTATAAGTTTTGATCCCATTTATGATTTTTTGCAATTTCAGTTGCACCGATCATCAAGTAACCGTAATTTCCGTTGTTTGCTACGTCGTTCCATGTGGTGTCAACGTGGTACCATTCGTCATTTACTTTAACGATGTTCCATGCGTGTGAACCCCAATTGTTATATGAGTATGAAGTTCCAACAACGACTTTCGATTCCAATCCGGATTCTTTTGCCATCATTTGGAATAGTGCGGAATATGCTCCGCATACGCCCTTACCGTTTTCGAGGATTGCATATGGCGAGTTGATATCGAGGCCGTTTGCAAGAGTATTAACTCCGGCATTTACCTCGTTATATGCATATTGGGCATGCTCAACGATATATTTATTTATCAATTCTACTTTCTTATCATCTGTAATATTTTTTGGGAAAGTAGAAACTATATTCTTAACAACTTGTTTGTAGTGGTTTTCTTTTTCGAGACTTACAGTATAGTCGAAATTAAATTTAACCTTTACATTTCTATAGTAACCGCTTTGAAGTGGACCTTCTGCTGTAACTGTTCTAAAAATAATGCTTTTTGGAACGTTTTCATCTGATCTTAACGCACTCCAAATTTCATTTATAAATGAACTATAATATTCTTTTTTTATTTCCGATAATTGGAAAATATAACTTTTTTCGTGTCTTTGTGTTGCTTTAACAAGTTCGTTATATTGAGATAAGTATTTTGGATTAATCTTATTCTCTGTGTTTGTAGTTTTTGTACTATTAATTTTAATCCCATTATATGTGTCACTAAAAATTCCATTTATTTGAATTTCTGGCTTATTTGTATCGTTGGCTATGTAATCAAATTTGCGAGGGTTTTGATTTAAATCATAGCTACCGAGGGGTGGTCCTATAATATCATACATTATATTTGTATGAGTATTTTTAAAACTGTCTTTGGTATTAGATTTAGCAACTATAATCGCCTGCATAGTTGGCATTATTAGCATTGCTGTTAATATTATCATTATGTTTTTTAAAAAATTATTCTTGTATAACATATTTTTTTCCTTTCTTTGGTATTTATCGAACAAATATTATAAAATATAGTTATCATATTTATTAAAATTACAAGAAACTGAAATATTTTTATGTATTTCTTTATCTGTATTTATTATATACCCACAAATTTATAAATTAATTACAAAATATTAAACTTAATACAATGAATATTTCTAATTTAATTATAAAATCTAAAGAAAATAAAAATAATTAACTACAATCTATAATAAAAATTTTATTATGACTATCAAAATACAAATAAAAGAAAATAATTAATATAAATATATAAAAAGATACGAGGAAAGCAATGAATAAAAAAATAAAATGATTAAAAATAATTAAGATATTACTAAAAATTAACAAATAATTTTGCTTAAGAATTTTTTAAGATGAAAGTGTTTAAAATGGCATAATACGGGTATATATTTGATAGGTCAAAGATGGTCAAACAAATTGGACGAAAAATAAATTTTTTATTTTGAGGTGAATTTATGCAATATAAAGATTATTATAAAATTTTAGGCGTTGAAAAAGGCGCGACAAAAGAAGAAATAAAGAAAAAATTTCGCCAATTGGCGAAACAATATCACCCGGATTTGCATCCGGGTGATGAGGAAGCTGAAAAGAAATTTAAAGAGATTAATGAAGCTTATGAAGTTTTAAGTGATGATAAAAAGAGAAGCACATACGATAACTTTGGTTCCAACTACAATTTCCAAGGTGGGCAAAACTTCGATCCTAATTCATACGGGTTCAGTCATTTCAGTAGTGGCGGTGCCGGCGACTTTTCAGATTTCTTCAATTTGATTTTCGGAGGCAATTTTAACGGCAGCAACTTTAGTGCTGAAAGCAGTAGTAGTTCAAACTCAGGTTTTGGTGGATTCTCGGATTTGTTCGGAAGCAGAAGACGCACACAAAGAAGAGAGCCGTATGAGTCAAATTTGGATTTATCTATAGAAGAACTTCAAAATGGTACCACAAAAAAACTTACTCTTAATATAAATGGAACAAATCATAATATAGATGTAAAAGTTCCTAGAGGTATGACGCCGAACAAAAGAATTAAGGTGAGAGGTTCCAAATGGGGACTTGACAGAGATATTTTGTTTTCGATAAATGTTATTGGAAATGGTGAAAAACTAGAGGGTCTTGATATTATTCGTGATCTTGAAGTGTATCCTTGGGAAGCTTATTTTGGTGGTGAAAAAGTTGTTCAAGTTGAAGGCAAAAAGATTAAATTAAAACTACCGAAAAACATTGAGTCAGGAAAGAAGATAAGGATAAAATCAAAAGGATTCCAAGATATGAAAGGCAACAAAGGAGATTTATTTTTCAAAGTGAAACTAAAAAATCCGGATACCTTAAATGAAGAGCAGGAGAATTTGTATAAGTCTTTATATGAAAGTTTTAATAAATAGTTTTTTAAAGGGAGTGATTTAAATGAGTGATAAAAATTATACTGTTAAAACAGCGGAAGCATTAAACGGTGCGGTACGCTTGAGAGAAGAGTACAGAAATGCGACAGTAACACCGGTGCATCTTTTTTGTTCTGCACTTAGTATAGAAAGTGTTATGAGTCTGTTGATTTCAAAAATGGGAATCAGCGTGCCAGAGATTTTAGGCGATGCTAAGTCGTTATTAGAAAATATGCCTAAAACTTCAGGTGGACAAAATTATATGTCCCGTGATTTAGAAGATATTATTAATTTGGCTGACAAGAAGCGTGCGGATATGAAAGATGAGTACCTTTCATTGGAACATGTGCTCCTTGCTATGCTAGACAATCCGGGAGATTTAAAAAATATTTTTAATAAGTATGGTATAGAAAAAAATAAAGTTATGGAGGTGCTTATGAATATTAGAGGTAATCAAAATATAAATACGGATAATCCTGAATCAACCCTCGATGCTTTAAACCGTTTCGGTAGAGATTTGGTTGGACTTGCAAAAGAGGGCAAGATGGATCCGGTCATTGGTAGAGATGAAGAAATTAGAGATGTAATAAGAATATTATCAAGACGTACAAAGAATAATCCGGTTCTAATAGGTGAGCCGGGTGTTGGAAAGACGGCAATTGTTGAGGGGCTTGCACAAAGAATAGTAAAAAATGATGTGCCGACCGGACTTAGAGATAAGATTATTTATGAACTTGATATGGGTGCACTTATTGCCGGTGCAAAGTATAGAGGAGAATTTGAAGAAAGACTCAAGAGTGTTTTGAATGAAGTGCAAAAGTCGAACGGAGAGATTATTCTCTTTATAGATGAGATTCACAATATTGTCGGCGCCGGTAAAACGGAAGGTGCTATGGATGCAGGAAATCTTTTGAAACCTATGCTTGCAAGGGGAGATATACATTGTATAGGTGCAACGACGCTAGATGAATATCGCCAATATATCGAAAAGGACGCTGCACTTGAGAGAAGATTCCAAAAAGTTTATGTAGGAGAACCTTCTGTTGAAGATACTATTTCTATATTACGTGGGCTCAAGGAAAAATATGAAGTTCATCATGGAATAAGAATTTCTGATAGTGCAGTTATAGCTGCTGCCACAATGAGCGACAGATATATCACTGATAGATTTTTACCGGATAAGGCTATTGACTTGATGGACGAAGCTTCGGCACTTGTTAGAACGCAAATTGATTCAAGTCCGGTTGAGATTGATGAATACGAAAGAAAAATTCTTCAACTTGAAATCGAACGAGAGGCATTAAAAAAAGAAACGGACGATGCATCTAAAAAGAGACTTGAAAATATTGAAACTGAGATAGCTGAACTAAAGAAAAAATATGAAGTTTTGAGAGAAAAGTGGGAAGAAGAAAAAAGTAGTATTGAAAAGATAAAAAATCTTAAAAAAGAAATAGATGATGTCAAGACAGAAATTGAACTTTCAGAAAGAAACTACGATCTTGAAAAAACTTCGGAGCTAAAGTTCGGCAAGTTGCCTAAACTTATGGAAGAGCTTAAGAATTTAAATGAAGAATCAGGAGAAGACAAAATTTTAACAACGGAAGTAACTGAAGAGACAATCGCACAAGTTGTTAACGGTTGGACAGGTATTCCTGTTGCAAAATTAACTTCTACAGACAGAGAAAAGTTGCTAGGTCTTGACGATGAACTTCATAAGAGGGTTGTGGGACAAGACAGAGCGGTCGAAGAAATTGTTGATGCAATTTTAAGGAGCCGCGCTGGTCTACAAAACAAAAACCGTCCGATTGGTAGCTTTATTTTCCTCGGACCTACAGGGGTAGGTAAAACAGAGCTTTCCAAAGCTCTTTCAGAATATCTTTTTGATGACGAAAAAAATATGGTCCGAATTGATATGAGCGAGTATATGGAAAAGTTCTCAGTATCTCGTTTAATCGGTGCTCCTCCGGGATATGTAGGCTATGAAGAAGGTGGACAACTCACTGAAGCTGTAAGGAGAAGACCTTATTCAGTAGTACTTTTCGACGAAATTGAAAAAGCTCATCCAGATGTTTTCAATCTGCTATTACAAGTACTTGATGACGGGCGTTTGACGGATAACCGTGGTCGTGTGGTTGATTTCACAAATACAATATTGATTATGACTTCAAATATAGGTTCTCCTATATTACTTGACGGAATTGATGATAAAGGAGAGATTGTTCCTGAAGCGAAAAAAAATGTTATGGAAAGTTTGAGGAATTCATTCAGGCCGGAATTTTTAAACAGAGTAGATGGAATTGTTATGTTTAAACCGCTTACAAAGGAAAATATGAAGAAGATTATTGACATATCAGTCGCTTCGTTAAATGAAAGACTCGAGGAAAGAGGAATCACGGTTGTATTTACAGATGAAGCAAAAGAATATGTTATTGATAGAAGTTATACTCCTGAATATGGAGCAAGACCTCTTAAGAGATACATTTCTTCATCGGTTGAAACAGCACTCGCTAAACAAATAATAAAAGGAAATATTTCAGAAGGAGACGAAGTCGTTGTTCGGGTGAAAGATGATGAGCTTTCTTATGAAGTAGAAAAATAGATAACAAAAGGGTTACTTGAGTGACCCTTTTGTTTTTTTTATTGAATTTTGGGTAAAAATGAAACGAGGTGGTAAATTTGAATATTAAATTGACAGAAAATGCAAAAGAACGTTTTAACGAACTTGATGCAAATAATGTTAGAATATATATACAAAGCTATTCATGATGTGGAGTGAGTCTTGGCGTGCTCCCGGACATAGAAAGAGAGAACGATGAAAAAATTGCTATTGGACAATTGACATTTTTAGTTGAAAAAGGTCTTTTGGAAATCGTGAAAGGTGAAGTTAAGGTTGACTTTATTAAAAGTGGTTTGAAACGAGGTTTTAAAGTTTATCAATAAGGAGGTTATATGGCTACATTTAATCTAAATAAAGACGATACATTATTTTTATTTATAGATTTTCAGGAAAAACTTATGCCTGCTATGTTTGAAAATTCAAGAGTTATCGATATTTCGAGAAAGGCGTATGACTTTTCAAAAATTGTAGATGTTGAAAAGCTCTTTACAACACAGTATAGGAAGGGGTTAGGAGGGCTTATTGAAGAATTTAGAGATGAAGATCATGATGCGCTCGATAAATCTGAGTTTTCGTGCTATTTAAATCCCGAAATAAAAGAGAAGATAGACAAACTGAATAAGAAAAATATTGTTTTATTTGGACAGGAAGCACATATCTGCGCATTTCAAACAGGACGCGATTTGCTTGAAGCGGGTTATAATGTTTTTGTAGTTGAAGAGGCGATGACATCAAGGACTTTTGAAAACAAAAAAAACGGCATAGAGCTTTTGCGAAATATTGGTGCATATATTATAAATTTTGAACTTTTGATATTTGACATTCTTAAGAGTGCAAAGAATCCTTCTTTTAAAGAGGCACAAGCACTTATAAAATAATTGATAGGACGGACCTTTTATGGTCCGTATTTTTATGAGACAATTTTAACTCCATCAAACAATTTAAATAAAGCGTTTTCGGATGAAAATTTGCCGCATTTATGTTATAATTAATATTAATGGAGGCGGGATTAATGCAAAGCGATGAACGTAATTTAACACTGCTTGCTGATTTTTATGAATTCACAATGTCAAATGGATATGTAAAACTCGGACGCGGTGACAAAATTGGATATTTTGATTATTTTTTCAGGTCTGTACCGGACGATGGAGGTTATGCCCTTTTCGCCGGACTGACTCAGTTGATAGAGTATTTGGAAAATCTAAGATTTAGCGATGATGATATAGAATTTTTTAGAAGGAAAGGAATATTTTCAGAAGAGTTCTTAGAAAAACTCAAAGAATTTAAATTTGAATGCGACGTTTGGGCAATCGAAGAAGGCTCTGTAATTTTTCCACACGAACCGATTGTGACTGTAAGAGGTCCGCTTTATCAAGTTCAAATGATTGAAACAATGCTTCTTTTAATTTTGAACCATCAATCTCTTGTTGCAACAAAAACTTCTAGAATGGTTAGAGTTGCAAAGGGAAGGGCAATAAGCGAATTTGGAAGCAGACGTGCTCACGGTGCGGATGCTGCAAACTATGGGGCGAGAGCTGCGTATATTGGTGGAGCTGCCGGCAGTGCGAACACATATACCGATAGACACTTAGGAATCCCTGCAACGGGAACAATGGCACATTCATGGGTTCAAAGTTTTGACAGCGAACTTGAGAGCTTCAGAGCATATGCGGAAGTTTATCCGAGTGCTTGCCTTCTTTTGGTCGACACATATGATGTTTTAAGGTCTGGTATTCCGAATGCTATAAAAGTATTTAATGAACTAAAGGGAAAAGGATATAAGCCGCTTGGAATAAGAATTGACTCCGGTGACATTGCATATTTAACAAAAGAAACGAGAAAAATGCTTGATGCAGCAGGGTTTGAGGATGCGAAAATTGTTGTATCCAATAGCATGGACGAGTTTAAGATTAGAGATCTTTTAAACCAAGGTGCACAAATCGATAGCTTTGGAGTTGGTGAAAGGCTAATAACTGCAAAAAGTGACCCGGTTTTTGGAGGGGTTTATAAACTAGTTGCGATGGAAGAAGATGGGAAAATCATTCCAAAGATAAAAGTATCAGAAGATGTTGTAAAGATTACAACTCCGGGTTTCAAACAAATTTATAGAATTTATAATAAAGACACAGGATTTATGGAAGCGGATTTGGTTTGTCTTCACGAAGAACCGGCTCCAAATGGGGAACCGCTTGAAATTTTTCACCCGCTATATACATGGAAAAGAACGATTCTTGAAAATTATTACACAGAACCTTTGATGAAAAAGATTTTTGAAGGTGGAAAATTGATTTATAAGAAGCCTGATATAGAAGAGATAAGAAATAAAGCAAAATCCGAACAGGCAAAACTTTGGGATGAAATTAAAAGGCTTGACGATCCACATTCATATTATGTGGACCTTTCACCTAAACTCTATCAAATTAGATATGACTTGTTGAAAGAAGGAAAAAGATTATGACAAAGGCCCTTTATCGGGTGCTTCGTCCTAAAAAATGGAGTGAAGTAGTCGACAAAGATTTAATTGTTGAGGTTTTAAGAAATCAGGTTAAAAATGATTCCGTTTCGCATGGTTATCTTTTTTGTGGACTAAGAGGAACGGGTAAGACTAGCTGTGCAAAGATTTTGGCAAGGGCGGTAAATTGTTTAAATCCTCACGATGGTGAGCCTTGTAACGAGTGTGAAAATTGCAAGGCAATTCTTGAGGACAGAGCAGTGGATGTTTTGGAGCTTGACGCGGCTTCGAACAACGGAGTGGACAATATAAGGGAGTTAAAAGAACTCGGTGTATATCCGCCTACAACTTTAAAAAAGAAGGTTTATATTATAGATGAAGCACACATGCTTTCAAACTCGGCGTTTAATGCTCTTCTAAAAATTTTGGAAGAACCTCCGAAGCATCTCATATTTATACTTGCAACGACAGAGCCTGAAAAATTGCCGGATACTGTAAAATCACGGCTTCAACGTTTTGATTTTCACGGGATTTCAAAGGATAAACTTGAGGAATCTTTAAAAACGGCAGCTAATGGATTGAACGAGGAAGTTTCGGAAGAAGTTTTTGGAATTATTGCCGACAATGCTGGCGGTTCAATGAGAGATGCACTATCTATGCTCGATCAACTTTTGTCGATTCCAATAAGACCTATAACTCCGGAAATTATCTCTACTCTTCTTGGTTTTACGGGGATAGATGAAATAGCTCCGCTTCTTACGGATATTTTAAATCATGATGTTTTGGGGGTTATGAGCGAAACTGCCGATATAATGAAAAGGGGCAGATCCGGAGAGAAAACACTATATGCGCTAATGAAAGCTTGTCGCGATTTGTATCTTGTGAAGATGGGGGAAACGGACGGGCTGTCGACTAAAAGAAAAGAAGTGCTTTCTAAGATTAGTGATTATGTTGATGAAAACAGGATACTTGATTTGATTGAGTCATTTAGAAAACTTATTGACGGTATAAATTATGCCTACGATGAGGCACTAATGTTTCAAATGGGGCTTGTTGAGATTGCAAGAAATAGAGCAATCAGTACTTCGGTTCCAAATACAAAAGATGTAAAAATTCCAAAATTTGTAAAAGATAAAAAAGAGACGGATTTCAATGAGCTTTTTTCTAAAAATCTCGCAAAAAAACAAGATAAAGATGAAATAAAAAAAGAAACTGTCGAGTCTTTAGATGTGGAGCAAAAAAAATCTGAAGAGGCAAGCAAAACGGAAAATATAAGCGAATATAAGACAGAGGTACCAATAGGTGAGGATAAAAGCAATATAAAAAAAGAAGTACCTCAATCGGGTTCGGATTTTGAAGAAAGACCTTTTTTTGAACCAGAAGAGTCGGATTATATGAATATAGATGAAGAATTTTCACCTGATGTTTCGGGATGGAAAAGTAAAACAGATCCAACTCCTAAAAAAAGCACCAAAGAAGACAAAATTAAAACAGTGGAAAAGCACGACGAATATATAGAAGAAAAGAAAGATTTAAAAGAATCCCTCGAAGCAGAGAAATCGGAATCAAAAGAACAAGACAAGGTTGAAAAAAATGAACCGGTTGATGACGGTACACTTCAAAATGAAGAGGGTGAAAAGATGTTTGATAAAATTGTCGAAGGGAATCCTCTTTTGCAATTCTCAAAAGACAATTTTTATATAAAATTTATAAATAAGAAAATGATTTTTACTCCGAAAAATTCGGAAGAAGATTTTATCTTTAACAGTTCAAAAAAAGAACTTACAGAAAAATTGAACGAAATCGTTGGTGGTGGAGCATCTATTGAGATAAGGTCATCAAACGAAGGAATGCAAAAAGTAATTGATTTATTCGGCGATAAGCTCGAAATTAGAGAATAAAAAAGAAAGGAAGTTAATTATGAGAAATTTTAATGGCGGCGGAAATATGAAAAATATGATGAAGCAAGTTCAAAAGCTTCAAAAGGATATGGAAGCAAAGAGAGAAGAAGTTGCAAATCAAGAGTTTGAGGTTTCAAGCGGTGGGGGAGTTTGCACGGTTACAATTAATGGAAATAAGGAAATCACAAAAATCGTTCTCGACCCTGAAGTTGTTGATCCGGATGACGTAGAAACACTTTGTGACCTTATTATGGCAGCTGCAAACGAAGCTATCAAAAAAGCTGACGATGAAATGGAAAATGCAATGGGACAATTTACTAAAGGTCTCAATATGCCGGGATTGTTTTAATGAGTCTTAACGCACTTGAAAATTTGGTAGACAGACTTGCGGCACTTCCGGGAATTGGAAGGAAAAGTGCAAAAAGGCTTGCATATTATATTATAAATATGCCGCAAGCGGATTCCGACAATTTGATTTATGCGATAAGTCTTGCAAAAAAATCCATTCAAAAGTGCAAAATTTGCGGAAATTATTCTGAGAAAGAAGTTTGTAATATATGTTCTTCGGAGATGAGAGACCATTCAAAACTTATGATTGTTCAAAATCCTAAGGATGTAGACTCTTTTGAAAATTCGAACTGTTATGATGGACTTTATTTTGTGCTCGACGAAGAACACTTAGATCCGTTAAAGGGAATCGGCCCTGAAGAAATGGGGTTTGGAAGATTGAAGAACAGACTCGTTCAAGATGATGGAATCAATGAAGTTATTCTTGCACTAAACAGCAATGTTGAGAGTGAACAGACGGGACTTCTTTTGAAAGCACTTGTCGAAGAATCGGGCAAGAAAGTTACTAAGATTTCGCAAGGCATCCCTGCGGGTGGAGTTTTGGAATATTTTGACTCCGCAACCATAAGACAAGCTTTTGAAAATAGACGAGAAGCATAAACCACAAAATAAAAGGAGAATATATGGATAAATTTAAACTAATAAAAAAAGAACATATCAACGAACTTAACAGCGATGCATTTTTATATGAGCACGAAAAAACAAAGGCGAGAGTTTTAAAAGTCGAAAATAACGATGAAAACAAAGCTTTTGGAATCGGTTTTAGAACAGTTCAAAATGACGACACCGGAGTTTGCCACATTTTGGAACACTCGGTTCTTTCAGGTTCCAGAAAATACAAGACCAAGGAACCATTTATGGACCTTGTTAAATCGAGTCTTCAAACATTTTTGAATGCGATGACATTTGACGACAAGACAATCTATCCGATAAGCTCGAGAAATGAAAAAGACTTTTTCAATCTCATGGATGTGTACATGGATGCTGTTCTTTTCCCTGATATTTACAACAACGAAAAGATTTTTATGCAAGAAGGTTGGCACTATGAACTTGAAAACAAGGATGCACCGCTCACAATAAACGGCGTTGTATATAATGAAATGAAGGGTGCCATGAGCTCCGATATTTCGCAAGTCATGGACAAGATTGCAAGATATTTGTATCCGGATTCAACATACAACACAAATTCAGGCGGTGACCCGGAGTTCATTCCGACTCTCTCAAGAGAGGCGCTTTTGGATTATCACAGAGAAAAATATCATCCGTCAAACTCATATATTTTCTTGTATGGAAACGGCGACACAAATAAGGAACTCGAATTTTTGGACGGTTATTTGAGCGAGTTTGAATTTAAGGATGTTAAAAATCCTATGAAATATATAAAGCCACTCGAAAAGAATATCGATGTTGAAACCACATATTTCGGGGAAGCAAAGCCGAAAAACGATTTCTTTGTTGTCTCATATCTTGCAGGCGATTCGACCGACAACTTGAACAATTTGTGCCACGAAGTGATAACACGTGCACTTGTTACGGAAGACGGTGCGCCGATTAAGGACAGAATTCTTTCGGAAGGGCTTGCAACCGACGTTGAAACTATGTACAGCGTTGGAACTGTAAACAATTTATCTATTATCGCTAAAGGCATGAACGCCGAAGACAAGAATAAAATTTTAAAGATTATAGACGAAGAAATTGGAAGCCTAATAAAGTCCGGACTCGATGAAAAATTATTTAAATCGATTCTTCATCAACTTAAATATGAAATAAAGACATACGGTGACACGCCGCATCTTGGAATTATGACATATATAAGAGCATTCCAAACGTGGTTATATGACAAGGACCCGATTGATGCGCTAAAATTTGACGATGCGTTTGAAAAGCTTGAAAACGATTCTGAGCTCGTACAAAAATACGCAAAAGATTATTTTGACGGCTACAGAATGACCATGCTCGTAAAGCCGGATCCGGAGCTTGGAAAGAAAAGAGAAGAAGAACTCAAAAAGAAACTTGCAGAACACAAGAAGAGCTTGAGCGATGAAGAACTCGAAGAAATTATCAAAAAGACAAAGGAACTTCATGAATTCCAATTGAGCGAAGACAGCGAAGAAGCAAAGAAAACTCTTCCAAGGCTCAATGTTAAAGATTTGAGCGACAATCTACAAAAAGCAAATGAAAAAATTGATGGAAACATTTCTTCATGTGAAGCTTTTACGGGCGGAGTGACATATATGGATGCTCTCGTTCCAATTGATGATATGGACGATGAAAAGCTCCAAGCAATTACGCTTTTGTCGGATTTGATTGATAGAATCGACACCGAAAAGTACAACTACAAAGATTTAAATACAGAAATAAATCTCATTTCATATGATTTTAATGTAAATATTATGACGAGCAAATATTATGAAAAGAATGAAGCTTCAATATTTTTATCAAAGAAGCTGAGTTCGGACGGTGATGATTTTGAAAAGGCATATGATCTCTTTGAAGAAGTTCATAAGACTACTGTATTTGACAACACAAAGAAAATCAAAGAAATTTTAAATACAATGATTTCCGATTTGAAACTCAAAGCAGTTATGACCGGTATTGCCATAACGAGAACTGAAGCGATGAAAAATGTGAACAGAAGATTTGCAATCGATGCAAAAATTTCGGGTGCAGATTATATAAAATATATCGAAAAAGTCGCAGCGATGGATGATGTTGAGATGAAAAAATATCTCGAAGATATGTATGAAATTTATAAAAACATTTTCGATGAAAAGGGATTCTATCACATCACATCGGACAGCGAAGGCATCGAAAGGGCGGTAGCGGTTCTTAATAAAAAGGGTTTAAAAGTTGACGGAGAAATCGACAAAAAGAAATTTGCTCTTAAAAACAACCCGGGAACAACCACTGCACTTGTTGCAATAACAGATGTAAACTACTGCATCGACGCAGGAATTTTACCGAAAACTTCAGGAAGCGATTCAGTTGTGAGAAATATGCTTTCAAACAGTTTCCTACACGACAATATTCGCGCAAAGGGTGGAGCATACGGCGATGGAATAAATCAAAGCGATGATTGTGTTGTATTCTATTCATACAGAGACCCGAACCTTCAAAACACATTTGACGTTTTTGAAAAGTCGATGGATTGGCTTAGAGGACGCGACCTTAAAAAAGAACAAATTGATGACCTTATTATTGGCTCGTACAACTCGTTTGACCCGAACCTCACACCGAGAATGAGATCGCTTAGAGATTTCTCATACAGAATCAACGAAACTTCTGTTGAAGATTTGGAAAAGAAATTAAAAGAAGCGCTTGAAACAAAGAAGGAAGACTTCGCAGATTTTGCAGACAGACTTGAAGCAGCAATGAAAAATAAAGGAAGAGCCGTTTTTACAAATGAAGACGGATACGAAAAATCAAAAGATATGTGGCAAGAAAAGAAGGATTTGAAATAAAAAAATAAATGGATGCGGACCTATATGAAGTAGGTGGCATCCATTTTCTTTGTCAAATTTCGTTATATAATTTGATGGGATGACTTTGTTTTAATAGAAAAAATACAATTAATTTTAGATATATGTTGTAACATAAATAGCCACAACCGTGTAACTTTAATAAATGTGCCGATTTTACGGATTGAGGATATACGGAAAAAACAACATAAATTCAGCATCACACCGAAGAGATATATTGAATAATGTAAACCGAATGAGCGGTCAGTAAGGATATGTATATATGTGTCTACTAATTTGAGCATGTTTTGATCATATAAATCTTAACATGGATAACTGTGTTTGTTCCAATAATTCTAAAATCTATAACGAATAAGAAAAAAAGATGGTTACTGATAAACGGTAGCCATCTATTTTTTATGACAAATATTCGAAAAAACTTGTTGACAAAATCGCTTAATTTAATAGATTGTTGTTTCTATACTATAATTTTTTAAACTAAAAAACTCCCTCTTTTATCGAATTGCACGACAATGAGAGCGCAAAATTAATAATCTATTTTTTCTTTTATAAAATCTCCATTTCTAAGGTCGATGTATGCTTGCTGAATTTCTTTCGGGGTGTTCATTACAATAGGACCCGCCCATGCAACCGGCTCATTGAGCTTTTTCGAACTTATATACAAGACTTGTGCTCCGTCGGTTAAACTTTTTATACGAATGCTGTCGCCTTCGCTCAGTTTTGCGGCTGTTTTTTCTTTTACAACTTCGCCTGCAACTTCGATGTCACCAACAAGAGTAAATAGCATTATCGACTCCTCGTTTGCCGTACTATTTTCAAACACAGCTCCTTTATCAAGGTGTATATCGTAGTAATTAAATGGCAAGTGCTCGCCATTGTAGCCGTGGTGTTCACCATATTGACCGGCAAGAAGCCGAAGCTTTCCTCCTTTAATATCAAGTTCTTTTATATCCTCAAAATTAATTCTGTGATAACTCGGCTTGCTCATCTTCTCAGAACTTGGGAGGTTTAGCCAAAGTTGCACTCCGAGAAGTCTGTCGGACGCAGGAATCATCTCTTCGTGTTCAATCCCCGAGCCGGAATTCATCCACTGAACTTCGCCCGATGTGATTGCATCTTCATTTCCGAGAGTGTCCCTGTGAATCATCTTGCCTTTGTATAAATAACTGATAGTTTCTATACCTCTGTGCGGATGCATTGGAAAACCTTTAATATAATCTTCGGGATTAGTGCTGTCAAACGAATCAAGCATTAAAATCGGGTCGAAATCCTCGATAGTGTCCTTCCCGAGCACACGCACCAGGCTGACACCTGCACCGTCTCTTGTTCTATAACCTTGAACCATTTTTATGATTTTTCTTTCCATATATACCTCCGTTTTATTTAAATATTTTGATTATATCTATTCATACCCGAACATTTTCCAAAAAATCTTTAATAAGCTTTTGGGAATAGTTTCCTCGCTGTATGCTAAATATTGTTGATTTATAATTCTTAGCTGAAAACAAATATGTATATTATTGCTATTTTATAAAAGTTATGTTATAATTACTTTGTTATTCGTTTGGGGCATTGGCGCAGTTGGGAGCGCGCCACACTGGCAGTGTGGAGGTCAGGAGTTCGAGCCTCCTATGCTCCACCAAACAAAAAAACCTGCAAGTGCAGGCTTTTTTTATTTTAAAATCTTAGATTTCTTCAGTTGTTTCAGTTTCCGATGTACTTTCGGATTCAACTTGTGAATTAATCAATTCATTGTAAACTTTGTATATTGCTGTTTCAATTTTTGTTCTCATATCGTTGTTGATAGGGTGACAGATGTCTTTGAATTCTCCGTCTTTAGCACGTCTTGAAGGCATTGCAATGAAAAGACCATTTACACCTTCAACAATTTTCAAATCGTGTACAACAAATTCGTCGTCAAACGACACACTTGCTACAGCTTTGAGCTTACCGCTATCGTTTAAGAGTCTAACTCTAACATCAGTAATTTGCATGATTTTCACCTCGTGTTTTAAATACTTTTCTTTTCTGAAAAGATTACCTTATTATACACCATATGATAAAGAAAGTCAACTATGTAAACTTATCATGTTAGAGATTAAAAAATGAACATTTATTGTATGCGTCACGAAAAACTCTGACTTGATATTTATAATAAAAATTGATATAATAATTAATAATGATTTTATGAAATTAGAATAAAAAGGATAAATTATGAGTATAAATTTTAAAAATATAAAGGAAATACATTTCATCGGCATCGGCGGAATCGGAATGAGTGCGATTGCTGAAGTTCTTTTGTCGAGGGGCTATAAAGTTACAGGCTCCGACAGAAAGATTACGCCTATGTGCGAAAAGCTTATTTCAAAAGGCGCAGAAGTTTTTGCACCGCAAAAAAGAGAAAATATAAAAAAACCGGATCTTGTTGTTTATACAGATGCAATAAGCGAAGACAATGAGGAGCTTCAAAGAGCTCGAGAAATCGGAGTTCCGGTTCTTGACAGAGCGACTGTTCTTGGCGAACTAATGAAGCTCTATAAAAAGTCGATTGCAATTACGGGGACACATGGAAAAACTACAACCACATCTATGCTTGCTACAATTTTTCACCACACAAACCTTAAACCGACAATACTTGTCGGCGGAAATTTGGATGAGATCGGCGGCAATGTTTTGGTTGGAGAACATGATATAATGCTTTCGGAATCGTGCGAATACAAGGGGAATATTTTAAAGTATTTTCCGACAACCGCAGTTGTTTTAAATATTGACGAGGACCATCTCGATTACTATAAGTCTATTTATGAAATCGAACAAACTTTTATTAAATTTATGGGAAACTTGAAAAGTGATTCAACCCTTATTATAAATGCCGACGAGCCGAATTTGATTCAAATTAAAAATTCCGCTCCGGGCAAGGTTATCACTTTCGGAGTATATCAAGACGCTGACTTTAGAGGGGTCGACGTAACTTATGATGAATCCGGTTTTGCTCACTACAAAGTTCAATACAATGGTGAGAGCTATCCTGTAAACCTTCCGGTTATGGGCCTTCACAATGTATTAAATTCACTCGCAGCGATTGCTACAAGTGTTAATGCGGGACTTGATATAAAAGAAGTAGTTTCAGCTATTGAGCACTATAGACCCGTTCATCAAAGACTTGAAATGCTCGGTGAAAGGGATGGCGTAACAGTTATGGACGATTATGCTCACCATCCGACTGAAATTATGGCAAGTTTAAATGCGCTTAAAAATGCACACTATAAAAGAATTTTCTGTGTTTTCCAACCGCATACCTACACGAGAACAAAAATTTTGTTAAATGGATTTGCAGATTCATTTAAATTGGCAGATGAAGTTGTCGTCATAGATATTTATGCGGCAAGAGAAGTTGACAGAAAAGAAGTGCACTCGAAGGATTTGGTGAAAGCTATGCAGGAAAGGGGAATTCATTGTAAATATTTCCCGGGTTTCGACGATGCACTAGTATTTTTAAATGAAAATCTAAAGTCGGGAGATCTTTTTATAACTATGGGTGCGGGCGACGTAAATACACTAGCTCATATGTATCTCGAACAATAAAAGTGATTTAAATCATAAATTTTTTGTAAAAAGCATTGCAATATTATTCACTTTGTGGTAAAATATAGTTAGTGAATAATTGTGAAGGAGATTTTTATGAAAAAACATGATATTCACAATAGAATCAAAGAATTTTAACCGTGGTCTAGGCCACGGTTGTTTTTTTGACTTTAGCACGATGAAATATAAACTATATCAAGGAGGTAAAAATGGACAAGATTGTATTAAACGGCAGTGATTTGACATTGGACCAATTGGTTGCAGTAACTAGATGTGGAGCAACAGTTGAGTTGAGCGATGACGCAAAAGAAAGAATCAAAGCATCAAGAAGAATTGTAGACAAATTTGTTGAAGAAGAAAGGGTTGTATATGGTGTTACAACAGGATTTGGAAAGTTTGCGGAAGTAATGATTCCGGAAGATGAGACAAAAGAACTTCAAAAAAATCTTATCATGAGCCACTCATGTGGTGTTGGCAATCCGCTTCCTGAAGATATTGCAAGAGGAATTATGGTTCTTCGTGCAAACAACCTTGCAAAAGGTTTCTCAGGAATCAGACTCGAAACAACAGAAACAATTTTAAAAATGTTAAATGCAGGAATCACACCTATTATTCCTGAAAAAGGTTCACTCGGAGCTTCAGGCGACTTGGCACCACTTTCACACATGGTTCAACCGATGCTTGGACTTGGTGAATGTTATTACAAGGGCGAAGTTAGAAAATCTGTTGACGCTATGAAAGAAGCAGGCATTGAAACTATCGACCTCACAAGTAAAGAAGGTCTCGCTTTAATAAACGGAACACAAGTTATGACATCAGTCGGCGCTCTCACACTTTACGACGGAATGAATATTTCAAAAGTAAGTGATATTGCAGCATCGATGACTATGGAAGCTCTCGGCGGAATTATTGACGCATACGACCAAAGAATTGCTGATGTTCGTAAACACAACGGACTTGCAGCAACGTCAAAGAACGTTAGAACACTCCTTGAAGGTTCAAAGAATACAACAAGACAAGGCGAAGTTCGTGTTCAAGATGCATACAGCTTACGTTGCGTTCCACAAGTACACGCAGGATGTAAGGATGCTATAAATTATGTAAAACAAAAAGTTGATATTGAAATGAACTCGGTTACAGACAACCCGATTATTTTCCCGGACGATGAAATGTCAATTTCAGCAGGAAACTTCCACGGCGAACCGATGGCTCTTCCGTTCGACTTTTTAGGAATTGCACTTTCAGAACTTGCAAATATTTCTGAAAGACGTCTTGAAAAGATGGTAAACCCGGCTCTAAGCCACGGACTACCGGCATTCTTATGTGTAAAAGGTGGAGTTAACTCCGGATTTATGATTGTCCAATACAGTGCAGCTTCACTTGTAAGTGAAAATAAAGTTTTAGCTCACCCGGCAAGTGTTGACTCAATTCCATCTTCCGCAAACCAAGAAGACCATGTTTCAATGGGAACTATTGCAGCTAGAAAAGCTAGAGACATCGCATTTAATACAAGAAAAGTTTTAGCTATGGAAATTCTTGCAGCATGTCAAGCAATTGATTTGAATAAATCAAGTGACAAGCTAGCAAAAGCTACAAAAGCTGTCTACGATGAAGTAAGAAAAGTTGTTTCGTTCAATGAAAAAGACAGAATTATGAGTGTTGATATAGAAGCTGTTGACAAATTGATTGTTGACGGAAATATTATAAAAGCAGCTGAATCAGCTGTCGGAACATTAGAAGTATAAGGAGGATATTATGGATATCAGAAACATTGACATTTCAGAAGCTATGACAATTAAGCTTCCTGAAACTTTACCACCGAAGCTCGAATTCGACCCTAAAATCAGAAGAGCGCCAAAGCGTGAGCTAACTCTTTCAGAACATGAAATGAAGCTTGCTTTAAAGAATGCTTTGAGATATATTCCTGAAAGTCTTCACGAAACTCTTGCACCTGAATTTATGGAAGAACTCATGACAAGAGGAAGAATTTACGGTTACAGATACAGACCGGCAGGAAACATCAAGGCTAAACCTATCGATGAATACGAAGGAAAGACAATGGAAGGAAAGGCTTTCCAACTCATGATGGACAACAACCTCGACTTCGACGTTGCACTCTATCCATATGAACTCGTAACATACGGTGAAACCGGACAAGTTGTTCAAAACTGGATGCAATACAGATTGACCCAAGAATATTTAAAGGTTATGACTGATGAACAAACTCTTGTAATGATGTCAGGTCACCCGATGGGACTCTTTAAATCAAACAAACAAGCTCCAAGAGTAATTATCACAAATGCTCTTATGGTAGGTATGTTTGACGACCAAGACCACTGGACAAAGGCAATCGCAATGGGCAACGCAAACTATGGACAAATGACTGCAGGCGGATGGATGTACATCGGACCTCAAGGAATTGTTCACGGAACATTCAATACAATTTTGAATGCCGGAAGATTAAAACTTGGTGTTCCTGAACACGGCGATTTGGCTGGACACATGTTCATTTCATCAGGTCTCGGCGGAATGAGCGGCGCACAAGGAAAAGCTGCAAAGATTGCTAAAGCTGTTGGACTTATTGCTGAAGTCGACTTGTCAAGAATCGAAACAAGACTTGAACAAGGATGGATTGACGAATACAGCGACAGTTGTGAAGAAGTATTCAAGATGGCTCAAAAAGCTGTTGACAACAAAGAACCTAGATCAATTGCATACTATGGAAATATTGTAGACTTGCTCGAATATGCTGTAGATAACGATATTCATATTGAACTTCTTTCCGACCAAACCTCATGTCACGTTCCATATGACGGTGGATATTGTCCACAAGGCATGACTTTCGAAGAAAGAACAAGGATGCTTGCAACAGACCACGAAGGCTTCAAGAGGGAAGTAGATAAATCTCTTCGTCACCACTATGAATTGATTAAAGCGTTGGTTGCAAAGGGAACTTACTTCTTCGACTACGGCAACTCATTCATGAAAGCTGTATTTGATGCAGGCGCAAAGGATATTGCTAAAAACGGAGTCGACGAAAGCGAAGGATTTGTATTCCCGTCATATGTTGAAGATATTATGGGACCTATGCTATTTGACTACGGTTACGGACCATTCAGATGGGTATGCCTCTCAGGCAAACATGAAGACTTGGTAAAAACAGACCATGCAGCAATGGAATGTATCGACCCTGAAAGACGCGGACAAGACAGAGACAACTATATTTGGATTCAAGATGCTGAAAAGAATCAACTCGTTGTCGGTTCTCAAGCAAGAATTTTATATCAAGATGCAGGCGGAAGACTCAAAATTGCTCTTAAGTTCAACGAACTTGTAAGAAATGGAGAAATCGGACCTGTTATGCTCGGACGTGACCACCACGACACAGGTGGAACAGACTCACCGTTTAGAGAAACATCAAATATCAAAGACGGTTCAAACATTATGGCTGATATGGCTACACAATGTTTCGCAGGAAACTGTGCAAGAGGAATGAGCTTGGTTGCACTTCACAATGGTGGCGGTGTTGGAATCGGTAAATCCATCAATGGTGGATTTGGTATGGTTCTTGACGGATCTGAAAGAGTTGACAACATTTTGAAGAGTGCAATGCTCTGGGATACAATGGTCGGAGTTTCAAGAAGAAGTTGGGCAAGAAATGAACACTCAATTGAAACAACAATTGCATACAACAAAGATAAAAACAACAATTCACACATCACAATTCCATACATTGCTGATGATGAATTGGTAAACAGATTGGTTGAAGAAAATTTGAAAAAATGTTAATTTGGTGGCAGATGGGCTCACCTGTCTATCATTAAGGCCGCTATATAATGCGGCCTTATTTTTCACTTTAGTCAAAATTTTGTTCTTAATCAATGATTAATGGGTAAAATATAAATGCAAAAATATGATTTATAATTGAAAGGAGAATTATAATGGCAAGAATTTTGGAATGCGTTCCTAACTTTTCGGAAGGCAGAGACAAGGAAAAAGTCGAACAAATAGTTGAAGAAGTTAGAAAGGTTAAGGGAGTAACACTACTTGACTATTCATCAGATGAAACACACAACAGAAGCGTTGTAACATTTGTTGGAGAACCTGAAGCTGTAATCGAAGCTGCATTTAATGCTGCAAAAAAAGCTTCTGAAGTAATCGATATGACTACACATCAAGGTGGACACCCGAGAATGGGAGCAATGGATGTTTGTCCTTTAATTCCTATTAAAGAAGTCACAATGGAAGAAGCTATTGAACTTTCTAAAAAACTTGGAAAGAGAATTGGAGACGAACTTGGAATAAGTGTATATCTTTATGAAAAGAGCGCTTCAAAACCAGAACGTGAAAACTTGGCTGTAGTAAGAAAAGGCCAATATGAAGGAATGGAAGAAAAACTTAAATCAGAAGGTTGGGAACCTGACTTCGGACCGATTGAACTCAACAAAAAATCAGGCGTTTCAGCTGTTGGAGCAAGAATGCCGCTTGTAGCATTTAACGTAAACTTAAGTACAGACAACGTTGATATTGCAAAAGCTATTGCAAAAAAAATTCGTGCAAAAGGCGGTGGATTCGCATACTGTAAAGCTATGGGCCTTCTACTTGAAGACAAGAATCTTGCACAAGTATCAATGAACTTGGTTGACTATACTCACACAAGTGTATATCACGCATTTGAATTTATAAAACGTGAAGCTTTAAGATACGGTGTAAACGTTGTAAACTCAGAAGTTATAGGACTTGTTCCTATGGATGCGCTTTTGGATGCTGCAAAATGGTACTTGCAAATTGATGAATTCGATCATTCGCAAGTATTGGAGACGAGACTCCATGACTAAGGTAACTCTTGCGATTGAAAACATTTCAGAGCTTATTACCGTTGCTGGCGAAAATGCTCCAAGAATGGGAAAAGCTCAAGGAGAAATTGAAAAGATAAAAGATGGAGTGGTCCTTGTTTCGGGAGATAAAATTTTATATGCCGGTGATAAGAAAAATGCACCGAAATATGAAAAGAGTGATGACTTTGTATTGATTGACGGCACCGGAAAAACTGTAACTCCGGGTCTTATAGATTCACACACTCACTTAGTTCACGGAGGCTCAAGGGAAAATGAACTTGATATGAAACTCAACGGAGTGACATATCTTGAAATTCTCGAAAGAGGCGGCGGAATTATGTCGACCTTGAAACAAACAAAAGAGATGAGCGAAGATGAATTATTCGAACAAGCAAAGAAATCTGTTGAAAGATTAATTTCATATGGCGTGACTACAATTGAAGCAAAAACAGGATATGGAATTGATGATTTCAATACAGAAATGAAGCAATTAAATGTTGCCGACAGACTTGGCAAGGAACTTCCTGTAGACATTGTAAAAACATTTATGGCAGCTCATGCAATTCCTGAAAAATATAAATCCAATCCGGGAGAATTTATAGACATTGTTATAAACGATTATCTTCCGAAAATTGAGGCGGATGGAAGATGTAACTTCTGCGATGTGTTCTGTGAAAAGGGTGTATTTAATGCAGAAGACAGCAAAAGACTTTTGGAAGCTGCTAAAAAACATGGACTTACTCCAAAAATTCACGCAGATGAAATTGAAGAAATCGGTGGAACAAAAACTGCTGCTGACGTTCGTGCAATAAGTGCAGAACACCTTATTAAATGTTCAGAAAAAGGTGTGGATGAACTAAAAGAAGGTGGAGTAATCGCAAATCTTCTTCCGGGAACAAGCTTTAACATGGGAGATGGAATTTTCGCACCGGCAAGACTCATGATTAAAAAGGGAGTGCCTGTTGCAATTTCAACAGACTACAATCCTGGAAGCTGCCCTACGGAAAATATTCAACTTTGCATGTATCTTGCATGCCTTAATATGAAAATGACACCCGCTGAAGCGTTGGTCGGAGTTACTATAAATGCAGCATGTGCTATAGACGAACAAGATAAAAAGGGAAGTCTAATGGAAGGCAAACTTGCAGATATAACAATTTTCGATGCACCGAACATTAATTATGTTCTATATCACTTTGGTGTAAATCACACTGATAAGGTGATAAAAAATGGAAAAGTCGTTTACGAATCGAAATAGTAAAAAAGCTATTGTCGTAACGAATGCAAACCTAATACTTGACGGTATAAAAAACATTCTTATTCAAACAGGTTATAATGCAATCGAGAAGGAAATTAAAAGCATAAATAAAAGAGATTTTAAATCAAGGCTCATAATAATAATTTCTTATGATTTAAGGAAAGAAGAGCTTGAACTAATAAAATCTATTAAAGAAAATTCATTTTATGCAAATATAATTCTTGTGACGGGAGTTGACGAAAGTATAATAAATCGTTCTGTTTTCAGAATTGGTGTTGATGCCGTCGTCAATGCCTTTGATTCAAAACAAATCTTAATTAAAGCAATTCAAGAAATTGAAAATGATAATAAATACATTTCACCATTTTATGTAAAAGCCAAAGAAGAAAATGAAGAAAAGCTGGATAACCTTACAAAAAGGCAGTACCAAATATATGTTTTGGCAAAAGACGGGAAAAATAAAGATGAAATAGCAAAAATTCTTGGAATTGCTCCAAAAACGGTTGGAAACCACCTAAGTAAAATAAGAAATACAATAAAATAGAGGGTCTTGATGACCCTCTTTACATATAAAATTCAATTAAACTAAAAAATCGTAAAAAGCTTCAGCACCTGGCGAGAGCTTTTTATTTTTGTGTCTAACAAGATAGAAAGACCGTTTAATAGGAGTTCCTTTTAATCGAAGCTTTAAAATATCATTTTTATTATCGGTAAACCATGAGCTAATAAAAGAACCTCCATAGCCTTTTTTGACCAAATTTATAATCAACTCATTACTGTCAAACACAGAATAATTATTTTTGATAATATCAGGATATGACTTTGTAACAGCATTAGCAAACGTTTTGAAAGTTCCACTACCGGGCTCTCTTAGCATAAGAGGAATATCTTTGATATCATCATAATCAATGGAATCAAAATTTGAATAACCCGGAAATTTGTCCTTTTTAATCACATAGCAAATTTCATCGGAAAAAATATTTGTATATAATAATGTAGGGTCAGGAAATTTAAAGCCCACAATTCCGAAATCGCATTTGCCATTCTTTACATTATTTACAACATTCATAGAATCCAAACCGGAAATATTAAAAGTAATTCCAGGATGAGTATCCGCAAATTTTGAAATCTTATCAGGTAAATAGAAGAGCTTAGGCACACTTGAAGAAAGAATACTAACATTACCTTCAATATTAGAATTAGAAACAGAGATTTCAAGTTTAGCACTTCCAAGTGTATAAACGACGTCTTTAGCATATCTATAGAAAATTTCACCAGCATTAGTCAAAGTAACAGTGTGTCCAAGTCTATTTAATAAAGCACAGTCAAGTTCCTTTTCAAGATTTTGGATATGTGCAGTAATAGTAGGTTGTGAAACAAAAAGCTTATCAGCAGCTTTTGAAAAGCTGTGTAAATCAGCTACATATATAAATGATTCTAAATGTTTTAAGTCCATAATAACCTCCTATAAAGATTATAGCAAAATTAAATATAAAAATCAAATAAAATATTTGCAAAAAATATAAAAATGTTATATAATAACAATACAACAATTATGTATAAAATACAAGAAAAAGCAAAGAAAAAGTTTTTTAAAAAATTATAAAAAAACTTAAAAAAATGCTTGACAAACCAAAATGTATTTGATATACTAATTATTGTCAGCTCGAGAGAGCGAAGAACCTAAACAAAAAAATATGTGAAAAGTAGACAAGAATCTAACTACAAAGTTAATTCAAAAGTGGAAGCAAAACCACTAAAAAAAGCAAATAATAAAGAGCTTGGCTCAAACTTTCACTTG
>QWCE01000990.1_pt1 | contig 50600 bp, 49 predicted proteins | sample 1972531 | NCBI WGS metagenome assembly QWCE01 (sample SAMN09866716, study PRJNA288562) | Human gut metagenome isolate term4_stool, whole genome shotgun sequencing... | reverse complement strand
TGATAACAAAAAAACATTAATGGAAAATCTGTGTATTGCATATAGACATATTTTAGTAAAACATGAGTTGTATGCAACAGGAACAACAGGTTTACTTATTGAAGAAACTTCAAATTTGCCAGTTCATAAATATTTAGCAGGTCATTTAGGTGGAGAACAGCAGTTAGGTTCTCAGATTGCTAATAATGATATAGACCTTGTAATATTTTTGCGTGACCCCGTAGCATCTAAAAATTATGAACCAGATATAGGTTCAGTTTTAAGATTATGTGATATACACAATATACCTTTGGCTAGTAACCTTGCTACTGCAGAAGCTCTACTTCTTGCTCTTGATAGAGGAGATTTAGACTGGAGACATATTGTAAGGGAAAGCTAATGATTTATAATATATTACTTTTGTACTATATTGCTATAAATGTGGTTTTATTTGTTGTTATGGGAATAGATAAGTATAAAGCAAAAAGACATTTATGGCGTATTCCGGAATCAGCCCTTTTTTCTCTCTCTTTTTTAGGAGGTTCAATTGGTGGTTTTTTTGGAATGTTTTGTTTTAAGCATAAGATAAGGAAATATTATTTTTATATTATATATTTTCTTTTTTTAATAATTCATATATATTTATTGTATAGAATGTTTTTTTGAAAATTATAAAGCCCTCATTTTAGTATATTTAAAGTGGGGGCTTTTTTAATGATTTAAAATAACATTCTATTATTTTTTGTTCTTGTTATATAATTTTAAAGTGAAAGTAAAGGTACTGCCCTTTCCAAGTGTACTCTTAACAAAAATTTCTTCGTTGTGAGCTTTAATAAATTCTTTAAAATTAGTAGATAAAAAGCCAGAAGATTGTAATGTAGTTATATCAGGAGTAGGTGCTGCAGGATCTTCAATTGTAAGAATGTTAAATGATTTTGGAATTAACGATATTTATGCTTTTAATTCAAGAGGAATCTTAAAAGAAGGCGAAGAATATTCAAAAGATTTGTACAACAAACTTGCAAAAGAAACAAATAAAGAAAATAAAGATTTGACATTGGAAGAAGCGATGGCAGATGCTGATATTTTTGTAGGAGTTTCTGTACCAAATAAAGTAAGTAAGGAAATGGTAAAATCAATGAGACGTGATCCAATAGTTTTAGCTATGGCAAATCCAGATCCAGAAATTACTTATGAAGATGCAAAAGAAGCTGGCGCAAAAGTTGTAGGAACAGGTAGAAGTGATTATCCAAACCAAGTAAATAATGTTCTAGCTTTCCCAGGACTTTTCAAAGGTGCCTTATCAGTTCATGCGACAAAAATTACAGAAAAAATGAAAGTTGCAGCTGCAGAAGCTATAGCAAGCCTAATTCCAGATGATGAGATTTCTGAAGATTATGTAATTCCATCAGCATTTGATTTGGGAGTTGCAGATGTAGTTGCAGAATCTGTTGCAAAATGTGCAAGAGAAGAAGGGATTTCTCAAAAATAATTATAATTTTTAATTTAACCACTAACTTTTTATAAGTTGGTGGTTTTTCATTTGCTTTTTTCCGATTTCCAAAATCAAAAAAAGCAGAAATAAATTTTCTGCTTTTTTAAATGTCCACTTAAGTGAGTTGAGCGAACGAAAGAGAGCGAAACAAAAATCCACCTGCTATGCAGGTGGAGGTATTAAGCTTTAGCTTTAAGCACCAAGAAAACCTCCTTAATGTATAATTGTGATAGTCACATGCACAATTAAACAAGGAGGTAATCATGGATAAAAATACTTTATCACATACAAGTTAGAGATGCAAATACCATATAGTATTTGCACCAAAATACAGAAGACAAGAAATATATAGACAATTAAGAAAAGACATAGGCAGCATACTTCGAGAATTATGCTCAAGAAAAGGAATAAAAATAATAGAAGCAGAGCTATGTCCAGATCATGTCCATATGCTGGTAGAAATACCACCAAAATATTCAATATCGCAAATAATGGGATATTTAAAAGGAAAAAGTTCGCTGATAATATTCGATAGACATGCCAACTTAAAATATAAATATGGAAACAGGCACTTTTGGTGTAGAGGATACTATGTAGATACGGTGGGAAGAAATGAAAAGAAAATAAAAGAATATATACAGAATCAATTAAAAGAAGATTATTATTATGACCAAATAAGTATAAAGGAATACAATGACCCGTTTACGGGAGAGGAAGTCAAGTAAAAACAAATAAAAAACTGCTTCAGCAGTAGTTGGGATAGTGGTGCATGTGATGTAATATTCGGAGCCCCAACAGGGGCGTGCCGGTATTCGCGCCTTATAGGCGCTATGCAAACTACCAGCTAAGCTGGTAGTTTTGATTTTCGTTAATAAAATTTTAAAAATAAAAACACCAATTTTCTTTCTTTTTGTTTATATATTGCTAAGGTTATCATCATAATTATTTCATATTTTTGAGGAAATCCTTTATAATATAATTAAATATATTTAACAGGTCTTAGACTTTCAATTTCGTGGTTTGCTTTGATCATGACTTAAATTTAGGAGGAGTTTTTTGTGGAAGAGAAAATTTATCAATTTATAACAGAACTAATGGACTTTAAGCCAAGAGTTTGGCGTAGAATTCAGATTTCTAGCAAGTTAACTATCGAAGACCTCATGGACGTGATGATGGTAATCTTCGAATGTAAGGTAGCCCACCTCTATGAACTAACCCTGCCTAAGGGAGAAAATGATTATAATAGAAAGAAAAGAGAAAATCCAAATTTAGATATTAACTTAACAAGAAATGACTTTGTATATCCTCTCAAAACCTCCATCTCTAGATTTGATATAAGTGAAGAACAAAGAGCCTTTATGCGAGAAAAAGAGGAAGAGCTAAGAAGAGAAAGATTATTTTCCCAAGAATATTTCAAAGAAAAAAATAAAGAAATGATAAAACAAGCAATGAAGGACGTATCAGGCAAAAAGATAGTTGATTTTAATAAAGCCAAAACCCTAATAGAAGCCGAAAAGTCTGATAAACTTTCAGATATAGAGAAATTAGTAGAGAAAAATATCGGGGATTATAGCTATAAAGATGCAGAAGACCTCATAGAGAGCCTTGCTTTAGATCTAGATGACAAGCTCTATTTCACCTACGATTTTGGCGATAGCCGGGAATTTCAACTAAAACTAGAAAAAATCCTTGATCCAAAAGTTGTGAACGACCCGCATATACCTAGAGTCATAAATGGCAAGTGCTTTGGTATCTTAGAAGATATAGGTGGGGTTTATGCCATGAAAGAATTTATAGAGGCTGATGGTAGCCTAGAAGAATTCAAATACTATTACAAAAGCGATCACAACCCTGCCTTTAGAGAGATGTTTGGAAAGTAATTTAATACTTGCAAAAAAGCTCCGACTTCCAATAAAAAAAAAAGCTCCGACTTCCAATAAAAAATAGAAGTCGGAGTTTTTAAGTCTCAAGATTACATCCCTAATAGACTCAATTCACAAAATAATTCTCAATATAAATTTTATACATCTCTCTATAATCTTCACATATATTAAGCATCTGATTATGGTTACCTTTAGCAATTATTTCTCCATCCTTCAGCATGATTATCTCGTCAGATTTTAATGTATACTCATTGAACCTATGACATATCATAATTTTAATTCCAGATATTTTTTCTAATACATTTAATAATTTTCTCTCAGAAACAATATCCAAACTAGAAGATGGTTCATCTAGCAAATACATATCGCACTTTTTATTTATAAGTCTTAAAAAGGCTAATTTTTGCCATTGTCCTTCAGATAACCATCTTCCTCCATCAAATTCATAACCTAGATTCGAATTTATATCATCAATTAATCCATCCATACCAAGGCTAAATATGTACTTACTGACTTTATCCTCTTTTACATTCTCTCCTAGAAAAATATTTTCTTTAATACTACTTCTATACTTTATGTAATTTTGAAACATAACATTAAGACGATTTCTATAAGAAGATATATCTATCTTAGAAAGATCAATCCCATTTACATATATATGTCCACTATAATCCCCATAAATACCCATAAGTATTTTTAAAAGAGTTGACTTACCCGATCCATTTTTTCCCATTATTGTATAAGATTTGTTTTTCTCAAATCGTAAATCTATGTTAGATAGAACCTTGTTCTGGTTATAAGAATAGGATAAATCTTTAATCACTATACTATCTATCGCTTCAATATTATGTTTACCAGGGTCTTCCATTTCTTCGTTTAATTCAAAAAATTCTTTCCCCATTTCAATAATTTCTAAGTTCTTATTTAAAAGTGCACCATTAAGAAATATTGTAAATAATGAATTTTTCATATTATCTATAGAATTATTATATAGTATAAAATCTCCCAAACTAATAACTCCATTAAACGTTCTTAAACCTAAATTGGCGGATGCAAAAAAATCGACAAGGTTATCTAATATAGATAATACTGATAAACTCCTATATTTTTTAATATATATTTTCTTATAAGTATTATTTATACAATCTGATAATTGTTTAAAAATACTTATAAAATAGTCAAAAGCTTTGTATACCTTAAGCTCCTTAAAATTTTCACTATCACTTGTCATAGCATATATATAGTTTTTCCTAATTTCTGACTGAGTATTATCAAGTCTATTTTTATATTCAAGAATAACATATTTTTTCTCAACTAAAAACCTAATTATAGGCACTATCAATATTACTAGAAAGAAAATATTATAAGAAAGTACTATCACAATGTAGGATAAACTAGCTATTATTGCCGAAAACACATCCAACATTATATTTAGACTATCAAGCATGGCCACTGTAAAATCTTCCCTAACTCTGTTTATAATATCATAAGTTTCACTAGTTTCTAACTTTTTAGCGTCTAGCTTCTTAATTTTATTTAGTATATCTATATTTATAAACTTATTAATTTCTAGCAAGGAAAACTCTTCTATCTTTTTTATACTAAAACCCACTAAATCGGATATACAAGTAAAAACACTTATAAAAATTAGTATCTTTATGAACTCAATTTCTTGCCCTCTTGTTAACGAATCAATGAGCACTTGGGTTAATTTCAAATTAATCACAGGCCTAATCCCAAACAAGACTGACTTAATTAATACAAGACTTATGTATTTAAAGTCAATCTTTATAAGATAAGTTAGTGTATAAGTTAGTATTTTAAACTTTTCTTTCAATTTTCCCTCGCTGATTTAATTAATATCCCAGCAATAGAAGCAAAGATCAAAATCAAACTTGTAATAATTATTAGATTTACGTGGCTAATTTCTACTCCAAAGACTTGGTAAGAATAAAAGTTTGAAAGGTATCTTGGAGGAAATAATCCTGTTTGGGGAAGGATTGAAACTACCTTATCTATCAAAGGATTAGTGTATTTTGGAAATACTATTCCTATCGTTGCTAAGACTATTAATAATGATGCCTTAGAACTTTTTACTAGGCTTACTAAAAATCCCGCAAAGAGACTTAGGCTTAGGGTCGATAGGTAGGTTAAGCCCATCATCAGAGCCATAAGCTCTCCAAAAGATAGGTCCATATTTGAATCTAAGAAGGCTACAGATGACTGAATCATCATATCTAAATTAGAAAACTTATAGGGTGCTATTGTAAGACCCACCATGACTAAATTTATTAAGATAAAAATCCCACTTACAAAGACAAAAATCACCCCAATTTTATTTATCCCCACCCTTAGGGACGCCTTGTTTTTTATTGATTTTAAGATTATATCTGTCTCATACCAGTTTTCTAAAGATATAAGGTAAACTGATATGGCTATAACCAAGAAGGCAAAGAGAAAATAGCCTATATAAGATGTGTGAAAAAAGCTTATAAAATGACCTGTAAAGCCGTGTTCTACACTTTTATTTACCTTGCTGAGCTTCTTATCAGTCTTTGCCAATTCGTTTCCCTTATACATATGAGTTGCCTTTAAATATCCCATAGTATAATCTTTATTCACCTTCCCTATATCAAAGGTTGAAACCCTTGACTTATGGAGGATGCCTTCCTCATCAAACATCCTATCCTTATAAATAGAATATATATGAGAAAGTAGACTAGGATCTTTTTTTGCAAAACTTTCTGCGACATAGTCGAAGGATTTGCCGTCATAAGTGGTAAAGATGTTTTCTATAGTTTTTTCATCTAGGACGGTTCTTTCACTATTTTTGTATAAATAATCAAGGGCCGCCCTTCCTTCTAAGACCTTTTTTTCTCCGTCTTCAAAAACCTCGATGCTCCTATCGGAGATATTGTACAAGCAAACTCCCACAGTTAGAAAAAATACTAGGCCTGTAAGTAGAATTAAGATCGGGTTTGAAAATATTTTTTTAAATTCATACTTCATAGCTTTCTCTCCTTTAATATTAGGATTAGACTTGTTAGGGCTATTATAAATATAGAAAGTATGTAGATACTAAATATCTGCAAGTTACCAAAAAGACCTAAATAAAGTGATTTCAAGATTTCTCCAATTTGAATCAGGTTTATTGGCATAGACCTTAGGATTTTTAGGAAAATATTGTTATTAACCATTATAAATCCTAAAAGTTTTGGCAATAATAAGGCAGCTAAGCCTAAGATAAAAGCTTGGAAGGACCTTTTTGCGAACCTATTTATTAGGAAAGTCATCATGGCTATGGCTAGAGATGCTAATAAAAATCCTAAAATAATTAGGATATAAGTCTGACCAAAACTATAATCGTAAATACTATTAAAATAGAAAAGCTGGACAGGTGCATTAAATCCTCTTAGACCAGTAAAATATAAACTCACCAAAGTAAAAATTATTGATACTATAAGGACCTCACTTGTGACAAGGGCAAAAGTCGCCGCAATTTTCCTATAGATAATTTTCCTTACTTGATTTCCTCCCAAAGATCTTAGGAGCATTTCCATTGAGTTTTCAGCTTCTACACTATAGATAGACGATATTTGAAAAATAATAATGACAAAGCTTATTAATATTATAAAGGAAAACACATCATATATTAGATTCCACTCTCCAAAATATTCAAACTCATAAGGTTTGTCTATCTTGCTTGCCCTTTCTATGACCATAGCCTTTTCTTTTTCTGGCATGGTTGTATTTAATCTTTCATCAAGCAAGTATTCTATATTCATGACATTTCTATCATAAAAATCTGAGCCACCAGTCTCAAGTAGATTTTCTAACGACTTGGAATTTCCAGCAATAAGAGGTTCGTAGGCATTTAAAATGGTTGTTGATAGGCTGGGAAATTTTGTATACACGGAAACCAAGGCCTTATCCCTTTCTCCACTTAGATCTACACTGTCTATAAAAGTATTGATTAAATTAGAATCAATCTCTCCCTCATATTTTTCTTCCAAACCCGCTTCATAATTAAAACCAGCCTTTCCCCTATAGGTCCCATCGCCAGATTCATATGTTGAAAAAGCAAACATACTAAAAGCCAAAACCAAAACTATTAATAATATTACTGATAGCTTGGATAAAGCTCCCGAAAAAATCTTTTTTATTTCGTAAATCATAGGTCAAAATCCTTTATAACTGCTAAAAAGACATCATCCAAGCTAGGCTCTATGGCTCTTGCCATCTCAAATGGTTTTTCTTTGCTAATAAGCCTGATATAATCTTTAGAATCCTTTTGGTAAACTTTTGAAAGAATATCATTTTGTGATTGGATTTTAAGATACAAGTCATAAGGACATTCCCAAACATAGCCCTCTAAGTCTTCAATTAAGGAAGTTTCACTAGCATCCATAGCAATTTTATTATTATGGAGAATTATAATCTCCTTGGCAATAGAAGTTAAATCATCAACTATATGGGTGGATAGAATTATAAGCCTATCATGGCTCATTTCCACTATAAAGTTTTTAAGCCTAATCCTCTCGCTTGGATCGAGACCAGAGGTCGGTTCATCAAGCAATACTATGTCAGGATTATTAAGAAAGGCTTGGCCAAGGCCTACCCTCCTAAGTTGACCACCAGATAATTTTTTAAGTTTTTTCTTAGAAAATCCTTCTAAATTAAAGATATTTTTGACCTTCTTAATTTCCTCTGCCATATTTTCTTTGCTAATTGATTTTAGGTCAGCCATGTAGAATAAAAAATCATCCACAGAAAAATCGGGATAGCCTATAAATTTTTGGGGAAGAAAGCCTATTTTTTCCGAACCAAGATTTATTTCTCCACTATCAACTCCTTCATAACCAATGAGAGTTTTAAATAAGGTAGACTTACCAGCTCCATTTTCACCAAGAAGACCATAAAGTCCTTTCCCCAAATCCAGATTTATCCCATCTAAGACTAATTTATCTCCATATGATTTTGTTAAATTATTTATTTTAATCATCTAAACTCCTCCTAAGAAAAACTATATTTTCCTAGTATTTCTTCAATATAATTAGGATTATGTTCAATAATCTCAAAATATTGACTTAAATCTTCCTTTAAATACTCTCTAATCATAGGACATAGTTTTTCACCAAGATTATCTTTTATCCCTTTGTCGTCCATTACTAAATCATAACATATATCGCACAGGTCACTTGCCCAACAATTAGAGCACAGGTCTTTGAAATATTTGACATAATCTTCGTAATAATATTTATAAATCTTATCAAAATAGTAACCATTTTTATAATCACCAATACTTACAGCATTACCAGTTTTCTCACAAATCCTAAAGTTTCCATCAGTCTGTAAATACAGTCTTCTATTACCAGGGATACAATTTCCGTGTAATCCTATTGTTTCGATAAGATCCTTATCTTGAGTAACTCTTCTATTGTTCATCCTGTATATTTTTTTGGCGATCAAATATGGATAATAACTTTTTTCATCTTCTTTAACCTTATCAACTTGATAGTTTTCTAGACTTTTATATTCATAATCTTGATCAATATCATAAATCATATTTCCAGAATCAACATATGTATAATTTAAATTCATATCTTTAGATATATTCAATGTATTATAAAAATAATTATCAAGCTCACCAAATTTATCTACATTATAAGGGGGTGTAAGTACACAATTTATAGATACCGTTCTATTTTCTTCTTTGTTATAGAATTTATTAACAAGCTTCTTAAAATTAGATTCGACAATATTATGAGTTGGTCGTGACTTTATATCTTTTCTATAATTATCATGGATACTTGAAGGCCCATCTAAACTTACCATAAGAGATACCCTAAAGGCATCTATATTTTTAAAGTACTCTAGTTCTTCTGTTAATAAGGTTAGATTAGTAGTAAAGGAAACTGATATTTTGATATTTTTATAAGTGTCAATTGTATAATCTATTATCTTTTTCATTAAATTAAATTTTATAAGCGGTTCCCCGCCATAAAATGTTAAATTAAATTCATTTCCTTTATAATTTTTTAAAAGGTAATCTATGGTCTCTTTGGCTGTAATGAAATTAATAGAGTTCTTTGTAAAGCCTCTAAAATCTGGGTGGTGTTCATTGTATATACAATAGCCACATCGCAAATTACAATCTTCAGTAAGCTCTATTATAATTTGTTCACAACTTCCCTTAAGAAGATTTTTGAATTCTTCTTTTGATGGAATATCAAATTTTTGATCTATAGGTTTTCTTAAAAGATTATTATCCTCTATAAACTTTCTTATATCGGAATCTAAATCTTCTTTACTAAGCTTTCCTTCCAAATATTTACCAAGCTCATAGGCATCATTGTCACTACAACTAATTACTCTACCTGTACCTGAATCATAGAAATATTTGTTATTCCTTGTATAAAATACAGTACCTAATCTACTATTCATATTATGTATCCTTTCTGATTTAAAAAGGGCTGTTGCAGAACTATTAATTGTAATTTCATATTTATATAATCTTAAAAGTTATATAAAATAAGGAATTTTTGAAAAATTCTACAACAGCCCTATATTCAATTAAGATGTTCTAGCATCTTGTCTATTTACCATCCTATTATCATGATTTATACAACCACAATTGCAACTAAACCAGAAAGTAAATCCTTTTGTTTCTTTGTGATTATCCCAATTAAAACAAACACATCCAGCAGAAGGTGTAGCCCCTCCACGGTTTCTTGGTTCATTAACTAGCTTCATTTCTACCTCCTTAGATTTTTTAAACTACCTCTTATATAATTTCTAAAAATTTGTCTATTATTCTTATATAATTAGAAATAATTCTACAAAGTGTAATAGAAATTTAACTTTTATTATGTAAGAAATAGCTACTGTAACAATATTCTATCTGAAAAGTAATGTCGACAACTTTTTCCGATACCAATTAAGCAGCATAGTATTATAATACATAGCGGTAAATCAATTTACAACTTCATTATAATAAATTCTTTATTAAACTTACACCCCTCTTGTGGGGTTGACAAAAAATCTAATTTGTGATATGTAGCTTTCAACAATCAATAAATTTATACATTATAACATATTCTCATTATTTAGTCCACCCCTCAAGTGGGCTTTTTAATTATCAGCAAATATATTAGAATAATCTTAAATTAATTAGGAGGTTTTCATGAAAAAAATTTTTACAACTTTACTAGCTTTAGCTCTTTGTATAGGATTTATTGATCCTTCATACGCTTCTGATGATAACGAAGATATTATAATAGTTCCATTCAGTGATAATCCACTTAGTGAAAGTTAGTTTATTTATTAAGCTTTTCACTTTTTTGTTCTATTAAATTTATCAACGCATCTTTTTTACATAATTTTGCCAAAAATAAAGATTTCTTGAGACTTTCTCTATAGTTACCTATGCTTAGTCTATATTCACAAATAAACTTATCATAGTAGAGATATATTAAACTGTCATAATATCCTTTTTCACTGGCAAAGTTAATTTTGTCATTAATAATTAATAGAGCATGCTCATATTTGCTTTCTACGATAAGCATATTAATATCAATATTAGATACTATCAAATTCGAGTAAAACCCCTCTGTTTTTTCTGAGAAAGCTTTCAATATATCATATATGCTGATGCCTTCATAACCCTTAAGCTTATAAGCTATTTCTGTAACAATCCTAAGCTCAATAGGCGAGTATTTTTTATCTAGAGTAATAAGTGATTTTGATTTTACTATATCCTCGTACCTATTTTTGTAAGTATTCATAGTCATATCATTATCAATTAACCTATCTATAAACAATTCTATTATTAAAATGTCTTCTTCTTTCATTTTAAAATATCTATCTTTTTTTATTACATCTAGTTTTTTATTTAGGACGGAAAGCTCATCATAAGTCATAAACATAGCTGACATATCAAGACTTTCTATTATCTCTCTAAATAAAATATCTGACTTAAAGCAATATTTGAGGTATAGAGAAACCAAATCTTCTCCATAAATCCTTGATAAATCTAGGAGAGAACTTATGCTTGCTTCTTTGAAATTTGCTGTTTCAAGCTTTGAGATAGTTTTTCTGCTTATACCAGATTCCCACTCCGCGTCTTCTTGACTTAGATTGTTTCTATATCTTATATCTTTAAGAATTTTACTAAATTCCATTCTTCCATCTGACATAATATCTCCTTATAATCAATTAACCCAGTATGTTTTTTAATCATTCATTTTACTAATCACTCTTTATCAGACTACCTTATATACATTATACATAATAAGTCAATTATTGTTAATTAAAAAATTTGTAAGTATCTATACATAAAACACACAAAAACTCCAACTTCTATATAAGAAGTTGGAGTTTTTCTATAGTCCAAATATTATTCCAAGGATTGCACCTGAGATTATTATCCAGATGGGGCTTAGTTTTTTAAATTTAAATAGTATTGCCAAAAAGACTAGAAAAAGCACAATTGGAACGGGTCTTATTAGGGAAACTATGGATCCTGTTTGCCTAAATGTTTCCACATCAAATAAAGTTAGGACTAAAACTAAGCTCATTGCACCTAAGATTAGGCCGGCTGTTGCAGGTCTTAGTGTGGTAAAGGCATCAGAAACTATTTTTGAATTTTTAAATGCCAACATCATTCTGGCTATTGTTAGGATTATTATAATCGGTCCTGTAACTAAGGATAAGGTTGCGAGAATCCCTCCAATTGGTCCGTATGCCTTAATTCCAGCGTAAGTTGCCATATTAATTCCTATTGCTCCTGGGGTTGATTCGGAGACTGCTATCATATCCAAAAGCTCTTCATTTGTGAAATATCCAAATTTTTCTCCCATTTCTTGAAGGAAAGGAATTGTCGCCATACCTCCGCCCACTGCAAAGAGTCCAGCTTTAAAAAATTCCCACATCATTCTAAGCATTTCTAACCCTCCCTAAAATAATTCCTAAAATCGCTACACTTATTACAATAATTACCGGAGATAGGTTAAAAACTGCTATCGCCAAAAACGTTAATAAAAACACAGAAAATTTTCCAAGGGTGTTGGCGTTTTTTTTGAGCATTTTTATTACTGAATACAAAACCAAGGCGCAAACTGCTATCCTTATCCCAGAAAAGGCGTGCTGGATGGCTGCTATATGGGAAAAGTTTTCCAAAAATTTTGAAATCAAAGTTATTATAATAATTGAAGGAGTGATAAATCCTAGGCTTGCCACAACTCCCCCGATATTTTTTGCTTTTTTATAGCCACAAAAAGTAGCTGTATTTATCGCAATTATTCCCGGTGTGGACTGGCCGATGGCGTAATAATCCAAAATTTCTTCGCTAGTTGCCCATTTTTTCTTCTCAACAACTTCTCTTTCTAGAATTGGTAGCATCGCATAGCCGCCACCAAAGGTCATGAAGCCGATTTTGACAAAGCTTATATAAAGTTCTAATAAAATATTCATATCTCTTCCTTTTTTTAGTTCTTAAAATTATTATATAACATTCTGTGATTTTTATAAAGGATAGTATTTTACTTTGCTCATTGTTTTTAAAGTCGTTTTTTAATTAATATTACAAAATAGTTACAAATATCCGCGATTTTTCCTGTAAATGACAAGGATTTCCCGATTTTAGTAACAAAATCGTAACATTTTTGTTGACAAAATGGTAAAAATGGGTTAGAATATACAATGTTGTTAAAAAAGGAGATAATATGAAGAATTTAAAATATATACTTACTGGCTTATTCACAGCGTCAGCTATGACCCTTGTAAGTCCAGTTCTAGCTAGTGAAGATAATGAAGATCAGAGTGCTATTCCAGCGGAAAAGGAAGTAATTGAATACAATTCTTTTGACCTAGATGAGGCTGTCGGATTAAAAAACGAAGCTAACCTTACCCACGAAAAAACTGAGATTAAGCAAACTTCCTACAAAGATGAGAACACTCTTAATGTAAAAGAAGAAAAGAAAGAGACAAATCATGAAGACCGAGCTGAGATAAAGGGTTCTAATAAAAATGCCACCGGCACTGACAAAGAGCCAGGAAAATTATCTTGGAGAAACTATAGACAAGGCGATTTGGCAAATTTTGATATTAGAACAAAAAATCCAGACCACATAACAGGCGCTTACATAGATAGGTTTTTAGAAAAGCGTGGCCACTATACCCCTCTTAAAGGCTATGGCGAGACCATACTCAAAATGTCTAACAAATACGGTATTAACGTGGGAATTTTTATGGGACAAATTGCCAAGGAAACAACCTTTGGTATGAACGCTGGAGGAGGCAAGTACAATTTTGGTTGTATCCGTTATAGCAAAAATGGGATTGGTGGAAATTGGGCACCTGCCTACACAAGAGGTGGAGCTTGGGTAAATCCTCCTACAGTTGAAGACGGTATCGAAGTTACCTTCAAACTTATGAGAAATGGCTACGCTAACAAGGGCTATACCACTTATAAATCATTCATAAACCGCTATTCACCAGCATTTGAGAACAATCATAGGTCATTTGAACAACTTGCCGCAGGCACAATGAACGCCCTAAATATAGCATATTAATTATAAGCCAGTCTAAAATCAATTAGGCTGGTTGTTTTTTTGCCTTTATAAAGAAAATCATATAAAATATAAGTAAGCATATTTAAGGAGTGTGTTATGAAAAAACTGTTATTTGCATTATTTTTAAGTCTCTGTTTTATAGGAAATTCCTATGCGAGCGAAGATGATTCTATCATTTACTATGATGACTTTGACCTAGATGTCGCCTGTGGACTAAAAGATTCCCAGGATAATATTTCAGCAGAAAAAAATACCGACTATAAACAAGCCCTAGCAAATTTCACCCAGGCAAAAATCACAAGTGTAACTGACGGAGACACAGTCACAGTTCAAGCAGGATCAAAATCCTACAAAGTAAGACTAATAGGTGTTGACACACCAGAAACCGTCCACCCATCAAAACCTGTTAGTTTTTATGGTAAAGAAGCTTCTAATTTTACAAAAGAAAATCTAACTGATAGAAATGTTTACCTAGAAAAAGACGTTTCCGAGACAGACAAATACTATAGAAGTTTAAGGTATGTTTGGTTAAGTCTTCCAGAAAATCTAGCAAACCCTAGCTTTGAAGATGTGAGAGATAAGATGTTTAATGGCATCCTCTTAAGAGACGGCTATGCGACTCTTGCTACCTTTCCACCAGATGTAAAATATCTAGACTATTTTAGAAAAATTGCAAAAACTGCATCTCTAAAAGAAATCGGCCTTTATAACGATGCAGAAAGAGAAAAATTTGACTCCAATAATAAGTCTTCTTTGGAAATAACCGAAAATAAAACTCCTAGTCAAAAAGAAAATACTAAAGATATAAGTACGAATAAAGGCAAATACGTTGGAGATGGAGATATCCCTATTGTAGGTCAAATAATCGGTCGGGTAACAGGTTCAAAAGGTTCATATCTAGCCGATCTCACAAATGGACCAATCAAGGCAAATATGTCATCTGGGGTCTACCACCGTCCTGGTCAAAGAGACTATAACAAGATAAAAAAAGACAATGTGACCTGGTTTTCAAGCCCCGAAGCCGCAGAAAAAGCAGGTTACAGAGCTGCTAAAAGATAAAAAAATTTAGAAAGGATAATGATGAAAAAATTAATATTTGATGTTGACGGTACAATACTCGATTCTATGCACATATGGATTGAGCCACAAAATAGACTTTTTGCCAAATACGGCTTTACCCTAGAAGATCTTTCCAAGGAAGAAAAGGGGAAAATAGAAGCTCTTTCAGTTGAGGCTATGTGCCAATATATAGTAGATGAAATAGCTAAAGACATGACCTTTGATGAGGTTATGAAATACTTTGAAGATATAATTTACACCGGCTACAGGGATAAGCTCATAGCAAAACCAGGCAATCTTGAAATATTAAAAAAATTAAAAGATGAAGGTTTTTCCATGTCAGTTGCCTCCTCCACCCCATATAAATATCTGGAAATGGCCCTTAAAAGACTAGGAATTCACGATTACTTCGATTTTTTCGCTACACCTGAGCTATTAGATATGAAAAAATCTGACCCAGAATTTTGGCAATACTCAATAAAAAAACACGGAGTAGATCCAAATGAATGCGTCCTTTTTGACGACGCACTTTACGCTGTAAAAGCCGCCAAAAAAGAGGGAATCGTAACAGTAGGACTTGAAGATTTCCCTTGGAATGAAAACGAATGGGACCATATTAAAAAAGAAGCTGACATGACCCTAAAAACAATAGCAGACATTGATATTAACAAATTAAAATAAATCTATAAAAAAAGATGTTTGACTAAAAATTTAGTTAAACATCTTTTTTCTTAAGAATTTTTAGATAATTTTTTCACACAAGATATGAAAATACCTATAGAAAATATTTGCAAATCCCAGTTAAATGTTATCTATAAGTGGATTTGGCAAAATATTTTAACCTCCAAGAATCTTTTGCTTTTTTATTAAATCTTCATTTCTTTTTATTTACAATTACAGATACGCCATCTGGTACAAAGGCAACTTTCGCATCTTCGCCCTTGATTTCCTTAGCCATTTTGAGAGCTTCATCAAGACTTTCTGCATAGGTCATGTGCATATCTTCTATTAATTGTTTATTTTCTGGGTCAGTTACAAATATTACTTTATGACGAACTAAAATCCTTGCCAAAATTTGGATTTCCCATTGGTCAGCAATGGTTTCTTCCATTGGGATCTGTAAAACTCTATCTTCTATATCCTTTGGATCAGCCGCTTCTTTAAATGTCTTGTAGAAGCTTTCTCCACCGTGGCCGTCATTACATCTAGAAACTTCAATGATTATACCATCATCAGCTGCTGCAGCTTCTGCGGCTGTCATTGATTTAACTGATTGGTAGACATTTTGGTCGAGTGGATAACCACCATTGCTTGTAATTGCAATATCAGCATTAACGCCTTCTATTGTTGATAATCCTCTAACAAAATCACAGCCTTCAGCGTGGGCCTTTACCCTATCTCCTGCAAAGGCATTTATTATTTTCTTTTCAGCATCAATTACCACATTTAAAATAAAAGCAAGCTTTGCTTGTTCTGCTGCAAATGCCATATCCTTGTGGATTGGGTTCTCATCAAGGATACCTGTTCTTGAATAATCACTTGCTATAAATTTAGAGCAATGGTTGGCAAGAACTGTTTTTTCGCTGGCTACACCTGGAAGAACTGATTTTCTACCACCAGAAAATCCTGCGAAAAAGTGTGGTTCGATAAAACCTTCAGAAATTAAAAGGTCAGTGTTTATCGCATGCTTGTTTAAAAGAAGTCTTCCGCCTGAAGGAAGTCTATCAAGCTCAACCATATCCTCATCGACACCAGATTTATGTACGATAATTTTTTCGTTATTAACAATTTCTTCACCAAACTTATTAACAAGTTCTTCATGAGTAGTTGGTCTATGGAAACCTGTTGCAATTAAAATAGTAATATCGGCTTCTGGATTTGTAGACCTAATTTCTTCAAGAAGGATTGGCATGGTAATATGAGATGGAACTGGTCTTGTGTGGTCAGAGGTAATGATGGTAATCTTTTCCTTGCCTTTAACAAGGTCAGATAGTTTCTCTGAGCCAATTGGATTTGAAAGAGCTTCTCTAACAAGGTCTTCCTCGCTTTTTTTCGCCTTAAATTCTCCTGCTTGGCTTACTAGAATATCAACATTATCATCAACTTCTAGTTCGATAAATTCTTTACCATAAGGTAGTTTTACTTCTTTCATAATTATCTCCTTTTCGTCTCTTTCTTATATTTTATATTAATTTTTTAAATATTGCAAACATTTTCACAAGGTCTATAAAAAAACTCTTCCGAAGAAGAGTTTAACTCGCCATATATTTTTTTACTTTTCTGAAAATCAAAGTCATAGCCACAAGACCCTTCATAATAGAAGTCGCACTCATCGCAATCCAAACACCATAAACGCCAACATAAGGCATCAAAACTATAGCTATCGGTATTCTAAGAAGATTGTTAATAACGCCCAACGCTGCCGGAGTCTTTGTATCACTCATACCATTGAAACAACCCGCAAGACCGATTTCTATTGACATAAAGGCTTGGGACAGACCCAAAATAAATAGGTAATTCGCACCAAGTTCAATTGCTTCCTTGCTATCTGGAGTGAAAAGCTCAAAAAGCGTATGCCTAAAAGCAATCAGAAAAACAGTCGCCACAATACCGATAATTGCAACAAGTCTAAAGGATTCTTTGATAGAACCCTCAACCCTTTTCTTATCCTTAGCCCCGTAATTTTGGGCAACAAGAGCTTGGATACCAACCTGGATACCCTCAGTAGTATTCCATGAAATAGACTCAAGCTGACTTCCTATCGCACAAACAGCCACAGGAGTAGGACCAAACGAAGACATGAACCTGTTTAAAACCATAGAAATTGATGCATGGAAGCCTGACAATAAAGCCGCTGGTAGGCCTAGTTTAAAAATCTCAAGCTGCCAATTTTCCCTATAATCAAAACGAGTAATAGCAGATTTAATAATTCCATCTCTTTTCATAACCACAAAAATATAAATAAGGACAATAACAAATTCACTTAAAATAGTCGCAAGAGCCGCTCCCTTTGCCCCCAAATGTGGAAAAGGACCTAACCCAAAAATTAAAACCGGGTCAAGTATAATATTTATAAAAAGACCCACAGTATTAATCACAAAAGGCGTAAAAGAATCGCCCAAAGATGTGAAAGATTGAGTAAACAATGGCCCTACAAAAAATAAAATCATACCGAGACTAACCACAAAGAAATAATCCTTGGCAGCCATCTCCGCCTCAAAACCCAAATCATAAAATTCTATAAAAATATTTTTCACAATAAGGCAAAAAGTCGTAAAGAAAACACCCATTATAACAGCCTGGATAAAGCCATTATTAATAATCATGATGGTTTCATCTTCTTTTTTGGAACCAAAAGCCTGAGAAGAATAAACCCCCATACCAACCTTAGGAATAAGAACAAGGGAATTTCCTATCCAAAAAATAAAACCAGCTATACCAACACCTGCCACAGCATCTGTACTAAGCCTTGCTATCCAAATCGTATCAACAAAACCATAAGCAATCTGGATAAAAGCTGTAAGAGCAAGAGGCAAGGATAATTTCAAAAGAGTTTTTCTAATATCTCCATGTAATAAATCAATTTTCCTATTCATACTGACTCCTATATATGTAATAACCTTATTATTCTACTAATATTTTACGAATTGTCATTTAATTTATCAAAAGTATATTGATAACATGACAAACTTAGAAAATCTAAAAGCCGGCAAACTTTATAAGGTAGACAAAACCCTACAAAAAGAGCTATCAAAATGTTGGCAAATCTTATTAAAATTAAATCAAACCCAAGACAACGAAGAAATAAAAATAATCTGTAAAGAACTCTTCGGGGAAATAGGCGAAAACTCCCAAGTCCTCCCACCCTTTAGATGCGACTACGGCAGCCACATCCACGTAGGGAAAAATACCTTCATAAACTTCAACGTCTCCATGGTAGACGTAGGAGAAATTAAAATAGGTTCCCAAGTCCTAATAGGCCCAGGCACTGGAATATTTACCGCAATCCATCCCATAGATCCAGAAATAAGAGCTACAGGAGTAGAAAAATCCAAACCAATAATAATAGAAGATCAAGTCTGGATAGGAGGAAACGTCACAATACTGCCAGGAGTTACAATAGGAAAAGGCTCCATAATAGGCGCAGGAAGTGTAGTCACAAAAGACATCCCCGAAATGTCAATCGCCATAGGAAATCCAGCCAAGGTGATAAGGCAAATAACAGAAGAAGATAAAAAGTATTGGCAGGTTGAATACGAAAAATATTTGAAGGAAATGGGAGAATAAGTAAATAAGCAATATATTTAAAAAGGCAAACAGGAAATCCGAAAGACTTCCTGTTTTTCTTTACCAAAAAATTGACAAAGTAAAGTATAATAACACTATTTCGAAATAAGCCCCTTCCACATCTTTAAGGAAAATGTTTGTGTGGAGCTTATTTCTATTCTCTACTATAATAAAACTACAAGGTGGTTATATGATTGAGACAAGATTAAAACAAATATTTGACTACCTAACTCTTGACTACGACTACCATACGTCCAAAGAGATAGGCGAAGTGATGGAATTATCTTCTAAAACTATTAGAAAAGAAATAAATTCACTAAACTCAGTAATAAAAGACAAGGGGGCGATAATAGAATCAAAACCAGGAAAGGGATTTATCTTTAAAATAAAAAGCAAAGACAAATTCAAAAAGTTTTTGAAAAACGATTGGTATAAATACGCCTATTACCAAGAAGAAGATGGAGATAAAAATTTAAGGTATGAAAATATCCTAAGAATGTTTCTATTCTCAAACTCCTACATCAAACAATTTGAACTAGCGGAAATATTTCATGTAAGCGAATCTCAAATAAATAAAGATCTACCTTATATAAGGCAAATCCTAGAAAATTACGATCTAGATTTAATCTCAAAACCCTACTACGGCATGAAAGTAGAAGGAAGCGAAAAAAATATAAGACTCGCCATAAAAAACGAAATCGGAGAAGATCCGCTACTCTTTGAAGGAGATGAGAACAGAAACTTATTTAACAAAATTCAAAAAATAATAGATGAAATGGACTTTGGCGAAGACTATTACATGCCATATGTGACCTTCAAAAACCTAGTCATCCACATCTATATAGCAATCCTTAGGATAAAGCAAAAGAAATTTATAAACCTATCACAAGAATTTGAAAAGAAAGTCACAAGCTACAAAGAATACGAGATAGCAACGAATATTGTAGATGAGCTAGAAGAAAAACTAAAAATAAAAATCCCAAAAGATGAACTAGTCTACATCACAACACACCTAATAGCCAAAAACACAATAAGAGATCAGGAAAAAATATCAACAGAAATCCTAGAATTATCCCAAGAGATAATCGACGAAATCTACCGAATCTCCAAATACGACTTTAGGGCAAACATAGACTTCTTCTTCTCGCTTGCAATCCACCTAGGACCATTAATAAACAGGATAAAATACGGGTTTAACATGAAAAACCCAATCCTAGATGACATAAAAGAAAACAAAATTCCCTATCTTTTAGCAACAATTGGGGCAAATGTAATAAACGAAAAATATCAAACAAAACTATCGGAAGATGAAATAGGCTACATAGCTCTCCACATCATGGCGGCTATGAACTCAAACACCATAAATACCAAAAACATATTGATAATATGCGGATCAGGCAACTCTTCGGCACAAATAATGAAAGCCCAACTAAACAGGCAATTTAAAAACAATATCAATGAAATAAAAACAACCGACCTAAGAAGCCTAGATCAAATAAACATGAAAAACTACGATCTAATAATCTCTTCAGTTAAGTTAGATAACGTATACGAATTACCTATTGTCTACGTTGATATAATCTTTTCAAAGGTTGATTTAGATAATATAAAAATTGCTTTAGAAGATAAAAAACTTGCGAAAATATATGATTTGTTTAATAATTCTATATTTATAAAAACTAATGAATTTAAAAACAAACTAGAAATATTGAAGTATATTTCAGATTTCATAGAAGAAAAATCTTCAATGAAAAAGGAAATTGCTCTAAATCAATTAAAACAAAGGGAAGATATGGGCTATACTGTATTTAACCAGGTAGCAATCCCACATATTTTAGATCAAGTTACTGGTAACACATTTTCTATAATAATAATTTTAGATAGTCCTATTAAACGGAATGATTCACGAGCAAAATTAATATTTTCTTTAGTTATTGGCAAAGAATTAGGAGATATGAGTCTTTTTTATGAAAAATTAGGGGACTTTTTATCAAACAATAAAGCAATTTCAGAAGCATTAAATGCTGGAAATCAGATGGACTTTATGAAGATCTTTTTAAATTCATAATTCTTCAAATATAGGAAGGAGAAAAGATATGTATGCATTAATTGGAACTTGGAGAATGGCCCTTGAAGGTATAGAGGAAGGCCTTGAGGATTTATATACCGGAAAAAATGCAGTAGATGCTATAGATAAAAGTATTAAAAACGTTGAAAACTTCCCTTTTTTTAAATCTGTAGGATACGGTGGTTTACCTAATGAAAATATGGAAGTAGAACTAGACGCAGCTTTTATGGACGGTACTAACTTTAACTTTGGAGCTGTAGCTGGTGTCAAAAACATTAAAAATCCCATCTCTGTAGCAATAAATTTATCCAAATTGGACGTTAATAACTTCTTAGTAGGTGAGGGAGCCGAAAAATATGCGGACCAAAATGGATTTGAAAGAATTAATATGCTAACTGATCGAGCAAAAATCCATTATAAAAATCGTCTCTACGAAGAAAGAAAAACCCAAAAAGAACTTGAGCTTAAACCCTATGTTGGTCACGACACAGTTGGCGTTTGTGCCCTTGACAAAAATGAAAACATAGCTTGTGGTACATCTACCAGTGGTTTATTTATGAAAAAATCAGGAAGAGTTGGAGATAGTCCAGTTATTGGATCCGGTCTATATGCAGATAGTGAAGTAGGTGCAGCTACAGCTACTGGTCTTGGGGAAGATTTGATGAAGGGCTGTATATCCTACGAAATAGTTAGATTAATGAAGGAAGGGCTTGCCGTTCAAGATGCTTGCGACAAAGCTGTAAACAATTTAGATGAAATCTTGAAGAAAAAAAGAGGAAAAAGTGGAGACTTATCTGTAGTAGCACTTGATAAAAATGGCAATTTTGGTGTCGCGACTAATATAGAAGGTTTCTCATTTGTTTATGCATCAGAAAAAGAGCCTGCCAAGGTATATCTATGCTATAGAGAAGATAATAAAACCCTATATAAAGAAGCAAGTAAACAATGGCTTGATGATTATATGGCGACAAGAACAGCCCCTCTTAAATTATTAGAAGAAGAATAGGAGATATCATGGAGGAACTAGAATTAATATGCTTTCAAATCATTTCTCATGCTGGCACAGCTAAATCAAATTATATTGAAGCTATGAATAAAGCTAGAGAAGGTGATTTTAAAAGAGCTTCAGAATTAATTAATGAAGGTGTAGAAGAATACAGAAAAGCCCATAAGGCGCACTCTTCATTAATTACCGAAGAAGCTGATGGAAATAAAGTCGAAGTAGGCTTGCTTTTAATGCACGCCGAAGACCAGTTAATTACAACGGAGGTGATAAAGTTAATGGCTGAGGAAAATATTCAGCTCATAAAGGAAATTAGGAATATAGATGAGTAAGAATTCTAATATAAAAACAGTAGACAATAATAACTATGAATATTTTGTTAAAAGAGTTTTTGCTTACATGATAGATTGGTATATATCTTCCGTACTTTTAAACTTAGTAATTAGACTATGTTTGATATTTACAGGACTGGGAGATGAGTACGGAGCAATAGTTATCAGAAATTATAAGGTTAACGCTATAATAATCACTATGTCCTTATTAGTAGCTTTTATATACTATGTGCTAATTCCTTATAAATCAAAAACTACAGCCACTGTTATGAACAAAATTATGAAACTTGAAATAGTGAATATGGATGGAAATAAACCCAGCCTAGCTGTTCTAATTAAAAGATATTTTATTGGATGTTTTTTGCTCCAAGGTATCTTATACTCCCCATTTAACACTATTATCCAGACTATATTTAAAAACATAAACCACAGCGGTACAAAAACCTTTGATATTATATTAGCATCTGTAATGACACTAGTAATAATATATTCATGTTTTATATCTATAAAAGATAAAAAAACTCATCAAACACTACATGACAAAATTTCAAAAACATATGTAAGAAAAAGGAAGTAAATTATGAAGAAATTTTATTTATTCTGCAATGCTGGTATGTCAACAAGTTTACTAGCAAGCAAAATGCAAAAAGTTGCAAACCAACACAACTTACCTATAGAAGTAAAGGCGTTTCCTGATTCTGAAATGGATACAATTATAAACTCAGAAAATCCTGATGCTATCCTACTTGGTCCACAAGTTCGTCATATATATGAGAAAACAAAAGAAAAATATGGCAAACTCGGAAAGGTTATTATGCCAATTAATCCAGATGACTACGGAACAATGAACGGCGAAAGAGTTCTCAAAGCAGCTCTATTAGAATATAAGAAAAATGGAGGTAAGTAGAAATGTTAAAAAAACTTGATTCATTTTTATCCCCTATTGCAAATTCCTTATCAAAAAATAAAGTTTTAAGTGCTATTAGGGACGGTTTCTTAATTACAACACCTATAGTTATTATAGGTTCTATCTTTTTATTAATTGCAAACTTTCCAATAAACGGCTATACAGAATTCATGGCTGGTATCTTTGGAGAGGGATGGGATTCCTACCTAGGTAGAGTTACAGCAATTGCCTTTGACTGTATCGCTCTTCTATCATCATTTGCTATAGGATATTGCTATGCTAGAGAAAAAGGTCTTGCAAATAGAGTTTCTGCAGCAACAGTTGCTCTTGTATCATTTTTAATTGTTACACCTCAAAGTCACCCAAATTTCGTCAACGTTGATGATCCAGAATCAGTATTCCGTGGATTTGCATTTGGAAACTTTGGTACTGCAGGTATTTTCCTATCAATGATTGTAGCAATAGTAGCTGTAAGCATATTTGCTTGGGCTATAAACAAAAAGCTCGTAATAAAACTACCTGATGGTGTTCCTCCTGCAGTAATGGATTCATTTGCAGCCCTAATTCCTGCAGCACTAGCAATGGTATTCTTCTTTATAGTAAATATCATTATTTCACACACATCTTACGAATATTTACACAATTTAATATACGAAGTACTTCAAGCACCACTAGTTGGTCTTGGTAAATTTGCTCTATTTGAAGTTATATACCAATTCTTGTCAACCCTATTTTGGTTCTTTGGTATTAATGGTCCTGCTGTCACAAATACAGTATTTGCACCAATCCACAAAGCTCTTACTCTAGAAAACTACGAAGCAGCTCAAGCTGGTCTTCAAATGACAAATATCTTTACAGCTGGTTTCTCTGACTTCTTCTGCAACTTCGGTGGCGGTGGATCAACCTTAGGTCTAGTTATAATGATGTCATTCTTAGCAAAATCTGAAAGATTAAAAGTTTTAGGTAGATTATCTCTACCAGCTGGTATATTTGGTATAAACGAACCAATCATCTTTGGTCTTCCAATAGTACTAAACCCAATTATGATAATACCATTCATCCTATCTCCTATTGCAAATACAGTAATAGCCTATCTTGCAACTATATCTGGCTTTATACCAGTTACTTCAGGTATTCAGTTACCTTGGACAACGCCAATAGGATTTTCAGGATATTTAATCACAGGTTCATTTAAAGCTGTAATCTTGCAAATAGGACTCCTAGCACTTAATATGGCAATCTACTATCCATTCATGAAACTACTAGATAACCAATATCTAGAAGAAGAAAAGAATAAAGTAGATGATGTTGATGAGATAGATGAACTTTCATTCGATGATTTAAGTTTAGATTAATATTTAGAAAGAAGTAAATAATGAAAATTGTAATGATCTTTGATCAAGGTTTAGCTGGTGCTGGCGGAAAGTCAAACCCAAACCAAGAACTAGCTATAGCTAAGGGCGGAATTGGTTCTGCCCTTATGCTAAAACCACATTTTGACAAGGTCTCTGCGAATATTGTAGCAACCTTATATTGTGGTAATGAATATTTTTTAAAAAACGAAAAAGAAGTTGTAATTAAAATGACAAAGATGGTCGAAAAAATAAAACCAGATATGGTTGTTTGTGGACCATGTTTTAATTTCGAAGACTATGCTCTTATGTCAGCAGAGATTGCAAAAAGCATAGAAGAAAATACCGACATTAATGTTGTAGCTATGATGTCTAAAGAAAACGAAACAACTATAAATAATTTCAAAGATAAGATTGATATTCTAAAAATGCCAAAAAAAGGTGGAACTGGACTTAGCGACAGTTTTGATAATCTAGCAAACTATATAGATTTAAAGGTTAATGGCAAAGAAATCAACAGAGAGAATTTATATTAAAGACTATGACAGATACTAAATTAAAAGAAATCTATAATATTTATTCCGTATCCAGTTTTGAAAAAGAAATTGGCGATTATCTAAAAAATCATTATGAAAAAAATGGTTATAAGATAGTAAAAGATAATCTAGGTTCTATTTTCTTTAACAAAGAGAACAAGGGTACTAAAAAAGTTATGATTGCCTTCCCTCTAGATGAATACGGTTTAATGATTAGAGAAGTAGAAGATAATGGAAAAATTAGATTTATTTTTTTAGAAGATATTTCTCCATTATCTTTTTTAAATCAAAGAGTAAATATAATAACTAGAAATAAAGAAAATATAAAAGGAATTGTAAAGGCTGATATAAAATTCGCTGAAAATAAAGAAACAAATATCAGTGCAGAGGATCTTTTTATAGAGGCCTTTGTTCCTAATGACAAAATTAAAGATTTAGTAAAAATAGGAGATCTTGTAAGTCTTGATTCGCCAATATACGAGGATAATAACTTAATTATAGGAAGATCTCTTAGCCAAAAAATTTTCCAATACTTATCAATAAAGTTAGCTGAAAAAATAAAATCCAAGTCCTATCCTTTTGATTTATATTTTGGAGGTATCTCTCAATCAACTATAGGATTTAGAGGTACAAAAACTGCAACCTACGTCATAAAACCAGACCTCGCTATAGCTCTTACAAGTTTTGATACAAATAAATCAAGCCCTAAGATTTCTTTAGGAGATGGAATTATTATTGGAAAATACGATAAACAAATGTTACCAGATCGAAAACTTCTAGACTTTGTAGAATCAAATTTTAAAACGAAGTCATATCTAGGCCTTAGAGGAAATGATGGCTCCTTCATACACAAAACCATACGAGGAACTCCTACCCTTTCGCTAGGTATTGCAACATCAAATATATCTACTGCAAACGAAGTTATATTAAAAGATGATGTAGAAATTCTTGAAAATTTCATAATAGATTTTCTTGACCAAGTCGACGAATTTTTAGGAGATTAAGATGGATTTAGCAAAATTTAAATCTATATCAAATATTCCTGGATTAAGCTCATTTGAAAGCTCCGTTGTAAAAAAAATTGAAAACGACCTAAAAATTAAAAAATTAGAATTCCAAAAAGATGGACTAGGAAGTCTAATAACTATAAAAAAAACTGATTTTTCTGATAAGCCTATTAAACTCATGTTTGCAACCCATATTGATGAAATTGGTTTTATAGTAGAAGACTTTAAGGGGAATTTTTTAAAACTAAGCCCTGTTGGTTCTACATGGACTCATTTGGTCGTAGGCCAAATTTACCAATTGATAAATAAACATGGACAGAGATATTTTGGAGTAATATCCTCGCCAGCAACTCATGGCAGGACTGCTGAAGATAAATCTAAAACTCTTAAGACAAATGAGCTCTATTTAGATTTAGGAATAGAAAAAAATGACATAGAAAGGCTGAATATAGAAATCGGAGATGAGGTAGTTCCTTATTCGCCAGATATTAATCTTGCCAACGATAACTTTTTCTTATCAAAGGCCATAGATAATAGAATTTCCGCATATGTCGGCCTTGAAATCTTAAATGATGTGATTAATAATAAGAGCAATCTTTACTGGGCCTATACTGTCCAAGAGGAACCAGGCCTAAGAGGAGCTCGCACTGTTACAGATATTGTAAAACCTGATGTCGCCTTTGCAATTGATACAACTCTTGCGGGAGATACTGTCTTTGACAAAAATTCTGTTACACTTGGTAGTGGAGTTGTACTTTCTTTTATAGATTCAAACTCCATAGCCCACAGAGGGCTTATGCGATGGGTTGAAAATTTGTGCGAGAAAAATAATATAAATTATCAATATGCTGTCTTTAATAAAGGAGGTACGGATTCTGGTAATATTCATAAATCTCTTAATGGAATAATAACCATGAGCCTATCTATTCCTGTAAGATATATGCACACTAACCATACTTTAGCAAATACCGAAGATGTTGATAGTTGCATAAAATTAGTAAAAACAATTGTTGAAACTTTGGATGAAAAAGAACTTTCTAAAATAAAGGATTTATAATGAAAGATAAAATTGACAAAATAGTAGACTCCCTAAAAGACGAGTTGATTTCTGACTTAAGAGAACTTATAAAAATTCCAAGCAAAAAATCAGATGCCAAACACGATGCCCCCTACGGAAAAAATTGTAAAAAAGTTTTAGAAAAAGCTATAGAAATCGGATCAAAAAAAGGCTTTGCTACAAAAAACATAGATAACCACATGGTCTATTGTTCCATAGGAAATTCTCCCGACTATGTGTGTGCCATGGGTCACTTAGATGTAGTAGATGAAATGCCTGGTTGGAAATATCCACCATTTGATGGGGAAATTCACGATAATAAAATGTATGCCAGAGGTGCTCTTGATAATAAAGGACCAATTATGGCAGCTTTCTACGGCGTGTATGCTTTAAAAAAACTCGGAATAAAATTCAATAAAGAATTTAGAATAATCTTTGGTTCTGATGAAGAAAGTGGGATGAACGATCTTAAATACTATTTAAGTAAAGAAAATCCACCAATAATGGGGTTTTCACCAGATAATAAATTCCCTGCTATTTATGGTGAAAGAGCAAGGGCTAAAATTGAAGTTAAAGGAGACTTTGAAGCCTTTCAAAATTTTCTAAACAACAAAATATTAGCTGGTGATCCAATAAAAAATCTAGATATAGACATTAGTGACAATGATTTTGGAAGAATGATTCTAAGAGGCAAAAGAATATTTAAAGATAAGGACGATTACTGCTTAGAATTTTCTTTATCTATGCCAATATGTGATATTGATTATGTAATAAATAAAATAAAAGAGAATTCTCTTGGACTTAAAACTAAGGTAATCTCCTATGAAAAAGCCTTCATAGAAGATAAAAATTCTGATTTAGTTAAAATATTAAATGATTCCTATAATGACTTTATGGGAGATGATCAAAAACCAACAACAACGACAGGTATGACCTATGCTCATTTTTGTCCAAATATAATACCATTTGGCCCATCTTTTCCGGGGCAAAACGGTATAGCTCACCTTCCAAATGAATGGATAGATATAGATGATTTGTTAACATGCACTAAAATATATGCTTACGCATTTTATATGATCAACGAAAGTTTTAATAAAGGGGTGTAAAATGAAAAGATTAATTAGTTCTAACGCGTCAGACCTAACCTCTTACTCTTCAAAAGAACTAAAACAAAGTATAAAAGCAAGTGAAGGAAGAACTGTATGTGCAGAAAACGTAGCAGTTAGAGAAGCCTTTATCGGTGATATAACAGGAGCAGAAATTGCAACTGCTTTTGGTGCAGACCTCATTTTACTAAATGCAGTAGATGTCCTAAACCCTGCTCTAGTAGGTATTGAAAACCAAAAGGATTTTGTAAACGAGCTTAAAAAGCTTGTTGGAAGACCAATTGGTGTAAACCTAGAACCTGTTGATCCTAATGCCAATATGATGGAAAATTCTCTAGAAATATCTAAGGGAAGAACCGTCAACGAGGAAAGTATGAAAGCTCTAGATAAACTAGGAATGGACTTTCTATGCCTAACAGGCAATCCTGGTACTGGTGTTACAAATAAAACTATAACAGAAGCAGTAAAGCTTGCTAAAGAAAATTTTTCTGGTCTAATCATAGCCGGAAAAATGCACTCATCAGGCGTTGACGAACCAGTAACCAGCAAAGAAACTATAGAAACTTTTATCAAAGCTGGTGCAGATATAATCTTAGTTCCTGCTGTAGGAACTGTACCAGGCTTTGACAGTGACGAGCTAAAAGAAGCCGTAAAAATAGCTCACAAAAATGATGCTCTTGTAATGACTGCTATAGGCACAAGTCAAGAAGGTTCTAGCAAAGAAACTATTAGACAAATCGCTCTAGCTAATAAAATTTGCGGAGTAGACATCCAACATATTGGAGATGCAGGATACGGAGGACTTGCTCCGGTAGAAAATATCTTTGAACTAAGTGTAGCCATCAGAGGTATAAGACATACAGTTTCAATGGTATCTAGATCAATAAATAGATAAGTATTTTCCCTAAATCAATAACTTTCTTGATTTAGGGATTTTTATTTCAAACAAGCCCCTTGAGTAATTAACCAATTTTATGATAAACTAAAACATGAAAGGTTGGGGTTTTATGAGTGATAATATGGATCTTTATCCTGATTTGAATCTGGAAGATATTATTAAAATTTTAGAAAAAAAAGATAGCGAGCGTTTGAAAAATGTTGTTTATTCTACGGATGGTGTTGACGTTGTGTGTGATTTTTCCTATAAGGATGACGGGGATAGCTACCATAATTTTGATATTTATTATGGAAATCCTAAAAACGAAAGTCGTCCTACTGTAATTATGGTCCATGGTGGTGGACTTGTTTATGGAACTAAGGAGCTTAATAAGCAGATGGGGATTTACCTAGCTAAGTTTGGCTTTAACGTGGTTAATATCAATTACAGGCTTTTGCCTTCTGTGACTTTAAAAGAGCAATTTATGGACGTTTGTGATGCCTTCTCTTATATTTACGAAAATTCTTTTAGTTTAAATCTAAATTCAAAGAATATTTTTCTAGTTTCTGATTCGGCGGGTTCTTTTTTAACGCTTGCTGCTTTTGCCCTTATGAAAGATAAAAATTTCAGGAGAATTTTGGGCCTTTCTGCAAAGAATGTTGATATTTCCGCTATGGCTTTTATCTCCCCTATGACTCATCTTTTGGAGTCTGGGTCTTTGTCTTTGATTAATGAACCTGCTAGATGTGGTTTAAACGATGAGGAAAAGTCTTTTACTGCTAACATTTTGAAGGCTTTTGAAGATATAAATTTACCTTCCAGTATTGTAGTTACTAGCAAGGAGGATTTTATTAGAGACCAAGCTAAAAGTCTAAAAATTTTCCTAGAAGAAAGAGATGTTAAGAATATATTTCTAGATTTCAAAAAAACCGACGACTATCCTTTAGGTCACGGATTTGCTGTATCTCATCCAGATTTTTCTGAGAGTAAAATGGTTTTAAACGAAATTAGCAATTTTTTTAATTCTTTTTAAGAGACTTCGGTCTCTTTTTTTATATTTTTATTAATAATTTATTTTTTAGGGTAGATATATATACAAAGGTAACAAAGGATGGCTATTATGACAAATATTATTTCTACTGAAAGAAAACCGCAGTTTCAAGATTTTAAAAGGTCTGATCTTGCAGAAAGATTAGGAAGGCTCGCAAGAATTTGCTCCGACCTTGAGATTCCAATACTTATTATTGTTGATGGTTGGGAGTCTTCTGGCAGAGGCTTTGTTATTAAGGATTTAACCCGTGAATTTGCCGCGAAAAACTATGATGTTGAACTGCCGGATAAGGACGATTTATGGGACGATTCTTATCCTTTTATTAGAAAATTTTGGGTAAATGTGCCTAAAAAAGGTTATATTAAAATTTTCGATAGGTCTTTTTACTATAAAATTTTTGAAAATCTAAAATTGTCTAACAAGGAAATTAAAGCGAGAATTTCTTCTATAAAAAATACTGAAAAGGCTCTTTATGATGACCAAACAATAATTATTAAATTTTTCTTAAATGTCGATAAGGATGAACAAAAGGCTAGAATAAAAGATTTAAAAGAGTCTGTTAAGAAAGATTTTTATATAGATGGAATCGATAAAGACCAACAAAAACACTACGAAGACTACGAAAAACATTTCAAAAAACTTTTAGATGCTACAAATTTTCCCTATGCTCCTTGGGATATTATTGATTCAAATGACAAGAAAGCAGCTTCTAAAGAGGCTCTAGGTATAGCTCTTGATAGGCTAAGTCAAGGGATTGAGAGGGTTATTAGGCAGAGAAAGGAAAATGAAAATTCCGAAAGAACCTACGTCGCACCAACATCAATCCTGAGAAATCTAGATCTTTCTAAGACTATTAGCGATGAAGAATACCAAGATAAAAAGAAAAAACTTCAAAAAGAAGTGGCAACTTTGATGTATGAATATTATGAAAAAGGCATTAGCCAGGTTCTAGTTTTTGAAGGTGTGGATGCAGCTGGCAAGGATGGTGCTATTGAAAGACTCATTAAGGAAGTCGACCCAAGGCTTTATACTGTACACGGGATTTCTGCACCATCAAAGGAAGAGCTTGACCGAAACTACCTTTGGAGATTTTATAATAAACTTCCAAAAGATGGCTATGTCGGGATCTTCTCTCGTTCTTGGTATGGCAGAGTCATGGTCGAAAGAGTCGAGGGCTTTGCCAAAGTTAACGAATGGGACAGGGCCTATGAAGAAATAGGCAATATGGAAAAAGAAATTCACGACCATGGGAGCCTTGTGATTAAGTTTTTCGTAACTATTGACGAAGACGAACAATTAAAGCGTTTCAAAGATAGAGAAAGAAATCCTGATAAACAATACAAAATCACAGACGAAGACTGGCGCAACCGCAAAAAATGGGACGCCTACCAAGAAGCTATGGACGAAATGCTAGAAAAAACCGACCTAAGCTACGCCCCTTGGGTGATAGTAGGGTCAAATCAAAAGAAATACGCAAGAATCAAGGTAATGGAAGAATATATTAGGATAGCTAAAGAACATTTAGAAGAATTTTAAATATAGGTGTTTTAATTTGTGTGCGAATAAATATGATTTGAAATTACTCAAACCATAATATTATAATTGTAAGATTAAATAATAAAACGACAGTAAATTTGACGATAATAGAAAAGCGTCATCAAACCTGATTTATTAGAGGGTTTGTTGACGCTATTCTTATATTTTTAAAACTCAGTTTAATTTTTTCTTATTTGATAAATTGATTATTGATTATTTATTTTATATCATTAATATTTCAGTCAAATTTTAATTGAACTAAATCTCTTTTTACAGAATACATAATCTATATATTCTATGTTTAAAATACTATTTACGTTTTTTCAGTATGGGATATAGAAAATATTCCTATATTATTAACTGTTTTTATGGTTGAAACAAATTAAATGTAGTAGTATTTATTGTTCATCCTACATTATACCTAACAAAGCCATTACTGCTGAAAATATGAATATTGCAAGTAGAAGCTTATTAGCAGACCATTTTTTATTTCTAACCAAATAATATGATATTAATGTTAATATTAATGGTAAAAATTTTGGCATTACCTTGTCAAAAACATCTTGAAGCTTTACAACCATTTCTCCTGAAACAAATTCTAAAGCAAGCGGTGCTTTTACAGTTGTAGATGCTACCGCTCCGATTACTATTAATCCTACGATTGACAAAAATGTTGTAACCATATTTTTCATTTTAGTATCGCTAATAATATTAACAGCATCAAGTCCTAGGTCGTATCCTTTAATAAACAAAAAATATTTTAAAGGAATCACTATCATTAACCACAACGCTAGAAATACTAATGGTCCGATAAAAGAGCCTTCTTGGCTTAATCCAATCCCTATACTTAATAGTATTGGATTTATAGTTCCAACAAGTAAAGAATCTCCTATACCAGCCAAAGGCCCCATCAATGAATTCTTTAAATTTATCATAAGACTTGGATCTTCATTTTCCTTATCTAAATAATAATCTTCCTCTAAAGCTAATGATATACCAGGTATTACTGACCCTATTTGCGGCTCAGTATTAAAAAATACTAGGTTTCTTTTCAAGGCTTCAGATAAACCTTCTTTGTCATCTTTATATATTTTTTCCAAAGGATCTGCTAGTGTATGTGCGTAGGCAAGCCCTTGCATTCTTTCGTAGTTTTGAGCAGAATGATGGAAAAACATCCATGTCCATGCGGCTTTAGAAACATCTTTTTTTGATAAAATCTTTTCATTCTTCATAATTATAATCCTCAGGTATTTCTTCTTTAACGTTTTGTGCAAAAATAACTTCTTTTCCGCTATTTTCATAAATAGATTTAACATATAATGCAGATATTGCTATAGCAATAATTAATACAGTTGTTGTTGTCATTTCAAATGATGACATAATAGCCCAACCAAATACAAATAGTAATACTTGCCATTTTTGGTTGATAACTTGATTTAATAAAATAGCAAATCCTAAAGCTGGTAACAGAGAACCAGCCACACCTAAAACTTTAGTTAAGCTTTCAGGCATTGCTGTAATTATACTTTGAGCAAATTCAGAACCAAAATATAAAGTACAGGTTACTATTCCAAATCTTTCTATAAAAGGTATTAGTGTTCCACAAATATTTGATATTTTTATTTGTCTAACATCAGCATTTAAGGCATATTTATCAGCTCTATGTACCCAAAATGAATTGAGAGTCATTGATAAATTATGGAAAAGTACACCAATAGCTCCTAATGTTACGGCAAATGCCACAGCAGTATTTGTATCTCCTCCAGAAATTAATGCTAGAGGAATACCAACATATGCTGCTAAATTCAAATCTGATGGCAGAGCGCCACCAGGAACAATCTGACCTATGAATATTGCTTGGACGGCAACACCACACAACACTCCACCTTTAACATCTCCTAATATAAATCCTACTATAAGTCCAGCTACAAGTGGTCTTCCTATTCCATAAAATCCACCTGTTGTTCCAAATAGCCATGGAACTTGATTTCTACCTAGGTATGCAAAAATACCTATCAAAGCAGCTTGTAATAAAGTCATATTAATCTCCTAAAATTCCAATCCTTCTTTCTTGCTTCCAACAACCATTTGATAATAAAAACTAACACCTAGTTTTTGAATATTATTCAATATTTTTTTATCTTCTTCGGTAAGATAAACTGTTTTTGTGACTAATTCGCTAGATTCTTTGTTACTCACATTTGCAATATTTATTTCTTTTAACTTATCTGCATAGTCTTTTAAATATTCCAAACTTTGAACCCTTGTAAAAATTACCATAACAGCTTGATTGGGATATGCATCCTTCTCATCAAGTCTCTCCTTAAACCTATTTATATCTATAATTGATAATTTTACACCTTCTGGGCAAGCCATCTTTATTATCTTTTTTTGAACATCATTTCTTACAATTTCATCATCTACTATAACAACTCTGTCAATATGTAAATTTGGAATCCATGATACAGCAACTTGTCCGTGTAAACCTCTGCTATCTATTCTAATATTTTTAATATCCATCTTTTATTCCTTTTTTCTTCCTAAACTAATATAATCATCAGGATTTTTAGATCCAGCTTCAATACATTCTTTTTTATTAACTTTCCAATTATCTAAAATTTTTAATTCTCCTTCTAAAAGTGGATCATCGGTTTCTCGCATTTTTTCGTAAAGCTTTTGCCTAAACACATCTATTTGTGGCTGATAATTATCACTATTAATAAGATTGTTATTTTCATACTTATCGTAATATAAATCATAGAATTGTTCTTCATCTTTTTGCAACTCAAGCAATCCATTTTCCAACAAGAATTCTTTAGCTGGTGAATTATCAATATTCGAAAAATTTATTCTTTTATAACTTTTATCAAAATATCTAATATATTTATATCTTTCGCTCCTTATACTCCTGCACGGTTCATATGAAGTATGGAAATTGTTTTCAGAATAAATATTTTCATTTATTACTATATGTTCTATATCCCTATTTTTTTCTAATAAATCTACAAAACTTTTTCCTTGCAAATATTCTGGTTTTTCTATCTCCAATAAATCACATATGGTTGGAAATATATCTATTTGCGATATCAATCCATCAAATGTCTTTCCTTTATTTTTATTTGATGGAGTGTGTATTGCTAACATAACACCTACTCCAGAATCTTTTAATGAGCACTTTGAAAATGGATAAGCTATACCGTGATCTGTTGTTATGAAAATTAAACTATTCTCAAAATAACCCTTTTCTCTTAAAATATTTAAAACACCTCCTATTGTTTCATCAGTCATTTTTAAACTTGTTTTATATTTTGCAAAATCTTCTCTGTTACTAGGATTGTTTACGATATTGTCTGGTGGTACAGATTCATTTACCACAAATTCTTTATCAATAAAGGATGGGTACTTTCTATGAGTTCCATGTAGACCAAAAGATACAAACAAAGGTTTTTCATCACTATAATCTCTTAACCAATCACATAAAATCTCTGAATTTTCCTTATCCCAAATCAACAAATCCTCTTCACTATATTTACCAGAATCAGATGTTAAGTCATAGATATATCCTAGATTTTTATAGGCCTTACTATGATCTGTGTAATACTCACATTCATGTTGAACTCCTGATAAGACTGTGACAAATCCTTGGCTCTTTAGAAATTGTGCCATATGTTTTGAATAGTCAAGTACAAAACCTCTTTGAGCTAATCCTAGCATTCCAACTTGATGAGGAAAACTGCCCGTTAACAATCCCGCCCTACTTGGTGAACAAGTAGGAGCAACAGAAAATGCATTTTGAAAAGTAAGAGAATCTCTAAAAAAATCTTTCAAGTTATTTGATGATACATTATATCCATACGGATTTATAATCCTGCCTGTGTCGTGAGTATGGATATAAAAAACATTTTTTATCTTTTTCATATTTTTTATTTACTCCTCTATAAATATTGGACTAACAAATGCAACCGCACCATTTTTTTGAAAAACTTTTATCCTAATACTTTTAGCTCCGATTGTAGATATTTTTCTATTAAATTTGCAGGTATACGATTCTTCAGGAACCGCTTGATGAATTTTAAATTTATACGAATTGTGCCACCAAGAATCATTTCTATAAAAATCACCCAAAGAGTATCTATCCATCAATAATTTCTTTACAGCTTCTTCATCATTTTCAATTACTGATCCAGACAACAGCTCTCTATATTTATAAACATATTCATTGCCAAAAACATAAACAATCAACTCATCATCTAAGCTACCAAAAAGTTCCAAGGTAAATGCTTCATTTTTAACATCTGAACTAGCCATCCATTTTCCAGAATCCGTACTTTTTCTAGTTGTTAATTCGCAACGAAGTTCTTTATCATCTTGGCTAATTATTTTTTGACCAAAGCTATTCCAATTTTTTTCGACATCTAATATTTGGCCAGTGGTCTTTAGTGTAACATCCCATTTTTTTGAAGTTATATCCTTAAATATTCTTGTATCTGGTCCCCATCCAAATTCAATTTTAGTTTTTATTTTAAATTCTTTTGGTAAAACTTTATTTTCCCACTTACCCGAATTATAATAAGCATATTCAAGAACTTCGTCCTTGAGAACTTCTATCCTATCTATAGCATAATCACCAATCACTCTAACTTTCAAATTAGAATTCACAGATGCTTTTACTGTTGAGCCTATAATATGATCATCCAAATAGCAATCAATATCCATCCTTCCTTTTGAAAGACCATAAACTCTACCATTAATCAGTCCTTCCCATATAGCTTCTTTTGAACTATCACTAGCAAGTACACACATGTTACCGTTTTCATATTGGCCTGAAAATTTATGATTATCACCAGAGCATATGCTTCCTATCTTAATACCTTTTAGCAAACCTGATTTATAAGATGTATTCTCTACCCTAGGTCCCATATGTATATGTCTGGCCATAGGCAATTCCGTAAAATCAGTCTCACTAGAACCATGTGATGAAAAAATTTCAGCAAAAGGAGATATAGACTCATCATGTGTTGACCAATTTTTGCCTCTATTACCTAATTTATAGGCGATATGATGAGGTATTGCTATAAACTTTCCAACGTCATAATAATCCTTCAAATTATTATATCTATGAGGATGATACATATTATAGTCGTTATTCAAGAAGAATATATTATGATCACCATCTTCTCCGCTACCTTGCCATTCATATCCCATAAACATTGGATAACCTAAGTTATTCTGTTCTATAGTTTTTTTCCTTATAATTTCCCAATCACTTTCTATTATTTTCTCATCCAACAAATCTTCTAGGAAAAAACCGTTATGATTTTTACTCATTCCGAAAGGATAATAGGCAATTGGCCAAAAATCATAAATTTCCTTTATGAACTCAATGTGTTCATCTATTTCTTTCATTTGATTGCTATGAAGGTTATCATGCATAGATCCCCATAGTTTTTTGAGTTTACTTTTCACGGGCACTCTCACTTTCACTTTCACTACTGATTGATTTTGTTCTTTTCCTTATTTTATTTTATTATAATTTACGAATATGATTTTGTCAATATTAAATTGATATAAATATGTTATTAAAAAACAGTCGCAGGATTCTAAAAATCCCATGACTGTTTTTTAATTCTCAATCTTTTATGGTTTTATTATAAATTTTCCTATTTATGATACTTAATTTCCTTGCAAATTGCCTCATTAATGTGTTGTCTATTTCGTCGTCTGTTATTATCGTAGATATATCTTTTGTTTTATAAAATGACGAGAAATCAACAACATTAAATTTATTATGATCAGCAATTATGTACTTATTTGCAGTATTGTCTAATACCTTTGAATACAAAATTGATGCTTCCAATGATGATGTGTATACGTTTTCTATGTCAATCCCATTAGCACCTATAAAACATTTATTAAATCTCATATCCGAAACTACTTTTTCTGACAATGGACCTATATAACTTCTTGTTTCACGTCTATATGTACCACCTGTACAAATTAATTTAATATTTTTATAATTTGATAAAGCATCTAATATAATTTGAGAATTAGTAATTACTGTGATTTCTTTTTCATGGATATGCTCAGTTATAAAATACGATGTTGCTCCTGCACCTAGGAAAATTATATCTTTATCTTTGATGGCTTTTGATGCCAGTTCAGCTATTTCTTTTTTTAAGTTGACATTTTGAGCCATTTTATTCTGATAATTTTCATTTTTATCAAAGAATTTTTTTAATGACTTTGCACCACCATGTACTTTTTTCAATAAATTTTTATTTTCTAAATCAGTTAAATCCCTTCGTAGCGTAACTTCTGATACTCCTACAAGTTTTGATAAGTCAGTAACTGATGCATAGCCACTCTCATCAACTTTTGCCAATATACGATCAAATCTTTCTTCCCTTATCAATGTTTCCTCCAGTATTGCTTCTTAGAATTAGATATAATATAGAGTCCAAATCTTCAATTACTAAGTTTATAATATTTTTAAATGGACATATACTACTATTTTTATCAATATAGATTGATCCTCTTAGGCGTTTGCACCCTCCCGAGCAAATCTCATAAAAATTGCAATCACTACATAAATTTATTTCTCTATATCCATTCTTGTATTCTAAAAAGCTTCTTATTTTATTCTCATCCATTTCTACCAAGGTTTGTTCAAAAATGTTTCCTATTTTAAATTCATCTAAAGCATAAAAATCACAAGGATAAACCGAACCATCTGTTTCAATAACGTAAGAAACCCTGCATCTTCCATCCATACCGCAAGCAGTGATATTCCCAGCAAGTAGGAAATTTACAATATCATCTATCAATTTTATAGAAATATAATCGCCATTAATTAATTCTTCCTTCCAAAACTCGTATATTGTTTTATAAAATTTATATAATTTTTTTTGATATTTCATATTCTCATTTTTATAGTCAAAAGAATTAATAAAAGGAATAAACTGTATATATTTTATGTTTTCTTTTTTTATAAATTTAACAACAACATCAGGATTATTTATTAAGCTTTCAGTCAATACACTCAAAATATTATATTCAACTTTTTGTTCTTCTAACATCAATTTAGTTTTCATAACTTTATCAAAAGTTGGTCTACCCAAAAAATCAACCCTATACTTATCGTGCACTTCTCTGTTTGCATCAACGGAAAGTCCTACAAGAAAATTTTCCCTCAAAAAAAACTTACACCAATCTTCATTTATTGTTAAACCATTTGTCTGTATGAAGTAATTCACACGACGAGAACTCTTGTATTTATTTACACCTACAATAAAATCTTCAAAAAATTTTAATTGTGCGATAGTGGGTTCCCCTCCTTGAAAAACAATATTTACATTAGCGTTTTCTCTTAGACCTGAAAATATATTCTTTATCATAATAATAATTTTTTCATTTGAGATTTTCAAAGGTTTTTCTCCTCTAAAAGATGAAACGTCCCTATAAAAACAATAATTACAATTTAAATTACAAGATGATGATGCTGGCTTAATCAATACTGATATACTTTCCAAATTCTCCTCCAAATAACATCTCCACTTTTACAAGCCTAGTCTACTTTTATCTTTAATTCTATCTTCAATAATTTGCTAGTTTCTCACAAAAAGGAATCTGGGTTTCTAGTCTAAGTAACTATAAAAAATCATCGACTATCAAAACGCCTATTTGAAAATAATATTTAACATATGATTAACCTCACAATATATAAGTAAACTATTTAAATTTCATTGATTATATCTTACGATATATTTATAAATTGTTCAAAATTAATCCCTAAAAAAGCATTCATTTGTTTACATTGCTTCAATATTATATCTTCTATACGATAAGCATCTTTTCTCTTTTTTATTTCAGATTGATTCATATACCGAACATTATTTGCGAACTTTTTTTCTTTATTAATGTAACATTATTTGTAATAATGAATATTTTACTTCAAATATTATATGATATTTACATCTCCAGATTGTATGTGATAAAGTATTTTATACATGATTACCTCTTTATTTAATTGCGCTGTAACTGTCACAATTAAACTTTAAGGAGGTTTACTTGGTGCTTGAAGCTAAAGCAAAATCCCTCCATCTACATATCAGGTAATTTTTTGTTTCGCTTTCTTTCGTTCGTTAAACTCACTTAAGTGAACAGAAAAATCCCCATCTAGGATGGGGATAAAAATATAGCTTATCTAGAATAAGAACTACCTCATTCTTCCTCTTCTGGAAGTTTGTCTATGAATTTTCTCTTTAATCTAAGTGATGATGGGCAAACTGCTATACCGCCGTCTCCAGTTTCACGGAGTCTTTCTGGTAGGGTATCTCCTACTCTCTTCATAGCTTCTACTGCTTCATCAAAGGTTACAAACATTTCTACTCCAGCCATTGCCATATCAGCACTTGCTAGTGCATTCATGATTCCGTTGGCATTTCTTAGGTTACATGGAAATTCTACCATGCCACCGATTGGGTCACAGATTAGGCCCATGATTGTAAGTAGCGCTGCTGTTGCTGCGTTTTCTTGGATTTCTACATCGTAACCTCTTAAATAACATACTGCTGCGGCTGCCATTGCTGCGGCTGAACCAGTTTCTGCTTGGCATCCACCTTCTGCTCCCGCAAATGTTGCATTATCAAAAATTACTTGACCGATTTGTGTTGATATTAAAAGTGCTTCACATAGGCTTCTATCGTCACAATCGTATTTATTTCTCATTGTCATCAAAGTTGCTGGGATAATGCCTGCAGAACCTGCTGTTGGAGCTGCTACGATTCTTCCCATAGCTGCGTTTACTTCTGATGTTGAAAAAGCCATAGCCATTGCAGTTGAAGCTGTTTCGCCAAGGACTGAATCGCCTTTTAAGAAATAGTCGTGCATTTTTTTAGCATTTCCACCTGTCATGCCTGTTACACTTCTTAAGTCTTCTGCAAGTGCACGTTCAGATGAAGCTCTCATCACATCTAAAGTTTTTTGAAGTCTAGCAAAGATTTCTTCTTCACTTCTTCCGGTGTTTTCCATTTCGTCTTTTATGGCTAGTTGCCAAAGGTTAAGATTTTCTTTTTTGCATCTTTCCTTTAATAATTTCATTGTAGTAAGCATATTACATCCTATTCTATATATTTCAAGAAGGTGAAGTCTTTTCCTTCCCTGATTTTTTCAAGGATTCCTTCTTTTAGTGGTTCGTCTAGCTCACAAACTAGCATTACATTGTCGCCGTCTTTTATTGTCTTCATCATATGGATATTGTATCCATATTCAAATAGTATGCCTGATACGTGGGCAATTACTCCCTTTTGTTCTCCATAGGCCATGAAAAGTGTTGGTTTTGTTGCATAGTATTCAATAGGGTTTCCATTTACTTTTGTTATTACTATCGCACCACCACCTATAGATGAGCCTTGAACTTCAAGTGGGCTTCTATCTGGATATTTAAAGACGATTCTAACTGTATTTGGATGAACATCGCCAAGATCTGTTTCATAAAATTCGTATTTAACTCCTGCTTGGTCAGCATAGTCAAAAGAATTTATAATCCTATCGTCATCAGGTTCAAATCCTAATACTCCTCCTACTAGAGCTCTGTTTGTGCCGTGGCCCTTGTAGGTTTTTGCGAAAGATCCGTGAAGATAAAAATCTACTTCATTGAAATTTCTATCTACCATTTTTCTTGCTATATTGCCAATTTTGCAAGCTCCAGCTGTGTGTGAGCTTGATGGACCAACCATAATTGGGCCCATTATGTCAAATACTGAAGAATTTACTGCCATAATATCTCCTTTTCTTTAAATTATAAAGGGGCTGTTAACCCTATTAATTTGTAATTAATATTTCGTTAACATCCCCTGATTTTGCAAAATTTTACGTTACTATTTAACTGGGTCTGGTGTCCAGTTTTTGTCACCCATTATTTTTTTGTGGTAGAATTTATCTACTGCTACTGCTAGAGCTGTATCACCTGAGATGTTTGCAGCTGTACCAAATGAGTCTTGAGTTAGGTATAGGGAAATAGCAAGTGATGCCATAGCTGAATCTGGGCTAATTCCTACGATTGGTAGGAATGGAAGAGCTGACATGATTGCACCACCTGGTGCACCTGGTGCTGCTACCATTGCTATACCTAGGATTGCGATAAGTTGGATCATAAGGCCGTATGAGTGGTCCATGTTGTACATTGTAAGAATTGTGAATACACAAGATGTAATTGTAATCATAGAACCTGGCATATGAACTGTAGCTCCTAGTGGAATTACGAAGTCTCTGATTGATTTAGATACACCATTCGCTTCAGCACATTGTAAGTTTACTGGAATTGTAGCTGCAGAAGATTGTGTACCTACCGCTGTCATATAACCTCTAACTTGGTTTTTAATCATAGCAAATGGATTCTTTCCTGCATATGAACCTGCTGCCACAAATAGGATTGTGATATAGATTAAATGTAGGGCTATGATGCAGATAAATATCTTCCAGAAGATTGATAATACTGCGAATACTGATCCTGTGAAAGCCATCTTAGCGAAGTTACCCATGATAAAGAATGGAAGTACAGGAACTATAGCTACTGACAATACTTGGGTGATGATTTTGTTAAATTCATCAACTGCGCCATATAAGTATTGACCTGAACCTTTCTTTCTTAGCCATGAAATAGAAATACCTAGCATAAATGCGAAGATAATACCACTTGTTACTGTGAAGAACGGTGCTATTTCAACTGAGAAATATGGGTCTAGAACAATTTCGTCTGCCGCCTGGATTGCTTCTACTTGGCTTGCATCAATAAAGCTTGGGAATATTGATTTTGCCATAAAGTATGAAGCTGATCCACCGATAAGTGTTGATGCATAAGCTAAAGCAACTGTAATACCTAATAATTTACCAGCACCTTCGCCTAGATCTGCTATACCCTTAGTAACGAATGCTAAAATCATAAGTGGAATTATGAAGTTTAGGAAGTTACCAAAGATAGATGAAAATGTCACAAAAATTCTTACAATTGATTCTGGTAAAAATTTACCGATTAAGATACCTATTACGATACCTAAAATCATTCTTGGGATTAAACCAATTTTTTTCATTTTTCTCTCCTTGATTCTGTTTTAATATGTAAACCTTTGCAATTTGATGGAAAAAAATTAATAGAAATGACGATAAGTTAGAATCTTAGCCCTCAATTCTAAAATAAAATACATTTATGAATATGGTCATCTCTAAAAAAACCATTTCTCTCCTATCGACTTAAATTATATATTATAAAAACGTTTGTGTCAACACCTTTTACGAACTTTTTTCAACAATTTTTGAAAATCTAATTTTCCCAATATATCTAAAATGGGATATTTATCAAAATGTATGCCCTTACATTTGTCGTAATTTTAGATAAATATTTTTTTAAAAATTTTATCTAATTAAATTATTAACAAAGTTTTACAAATGTCTAAGGCAACCTATTTATAGTCATAATTTGAGTTTTACCTATCTTTTACACATTTTGTCAAATATCCCGAATTAAAATACATTATTAAATTTTCTGTAAATTTTTTAATTAGGTCTAAATGCCACTAGTCCTTCTGGATTATATTCGCTAACCAAGTTCCCTTCTGGGTCATATGCCCTCATCATAAATGAAACCAAGCCATTTACTCCTTCTTTATAGACCTTTTTGTCAACAATTTCCACTTCTATTCTATAGAGGGTGTTTGGTAAAACTGGTCTTAGCCACCTTGCATAATTTATCCCAAATCCTGCTATCATTCCTTCCTTGTCTCTTCCCGTCTTAACCCATTGTCCCCAAAAAGCCATATTGGAGAAAGATCCTGGTGAAATTATTTGCCCAAAGGGTGATTTACTAGCTTCTTTCTTGTCGATGTGGATATCTCTAGGATCAAATTTTTGCCCGTAGGATATTAGTTCTTCTTCTGTAAAGCTTATTGGCTCTATATCTTTAAATACCATTCCTACTTCATATTCTTCAAAATACATTATATAAACCTCTATTCATCTATAAAACACTTGCTGTATTCATCCCTCTCCTGGATGACATATTTACTATTTCCAGCACGAGCTATCTCTTTTAACTTGTTTATCTTGCCTTTTATTTCCACATTGATAATTATACCCAAATTACTTTCCCTAAAATCAGTAAGCATATTATAATCTCCATCACTATCGCCGCCTACTAAGATTGGTCCGTAATTTTTTTCGTTCTGGATTAGTCTTTTTATAGTCTCTGTCTTACCAGATTTTTGTGTTAAGGGATAGGAGTGGTCTAGTTTCGGAAGAATTTTCCCGTCCGCATCCTTGGCAAGCCTTAATCCTAGGATTTTTTCTTTTTTTATATTATAGGAATTTTTACTGGCAAAGGCCCTCACTATATCTATAAATGAAGCAGATACGATGTAAAGGTCTATCCCTTCCCTTTCTAAAGTTTCGTAGAGGTCTATCATTTCGTCTATTTCTCCCAAGCCTATAAAAAAGGGAATGGATACTCTTCCCGCCTTGCTTTTTATATCTGGAGAGGTAAAAATTTCTTTTCTCACTTTTTCTTTTTTTACAAAGGCAAAGGCCTTTTTGCAGAAATCTTCAATTTCATTTTGCTTATAATTCGTAAAAAGAAAGGTCATCCAGCAGTAGGGATCTCTGGCATTTTTGTCAAAATCTGCCGCCTTATATCTAAAAAACATTTTTGAAATAAATTCTTGATAAACCGCTTCTTTTTTAATTTTTTCTAAAGGAAGATTTCCCTTCAACCTGTCAGATTTTACGTAAAGATTCTTATATGCTTCATAAATATCGTAGGAAATTTTCTCAATATTAACTGGATTTCCATCAAGGTTTCTATAAGGATCGGCAAAGTCGGTTTTATCAACATTTTCCCTAATTATTTCGTAAAGTTCGTCTGGATTTAGTTTAAAGGCAAGATTTGTAACCAAATAGTAGAAGCTTGATTCCTCAACATCTCCTATTATAGATGTATTATCCCAATCAAAAACTGCAAAGGGTTTTTTATTTGGTTCATAATTAGGATTATCCTTGCCATAATCTGCTATTAACTTGTTTATAGAAGAAAAGGCTCTTTTGTTCCAAGAGCCTCTTTTTATATATTCTTTCATTTTTTCCTTTTATACCATTTTATTTGGATCAACTATTTCTTCAAATTCTTCATCTGTAACATAACTTAAGCGCTTGTTGGCTTCCTTGAGACTTATCCCCTCAAGATATGCAAATTTAGCCATTTCACTTGCCTTGTCGTAACCAATTTTTGGAGAAAGAGCTGTGACAAGCATAAGAGATTTTTCAAGATTTTCCTTGATTTTTTTCTCATTTGCCACAAGACCTTTGACAAGATGGATATTGAAAGAATGGATTCCCTTAGAAAGGATTTTCACAGAATCCACCATCTTATAGATAATAAATGGCATATAGGCATTTAGTTCTAACTGTCCCAAAGAATTTGCCATGGTAATTGCCTGATCATTTGCCATTACTTCTAGAGAAATCATTGTTAACATCTCAACTTGAGTTGGATTTACCTTACCTGGCATAATTGATGAGCCTGGCTCGTTTGAAGGGATGATTAATTCTCCAATCCCTGTTCTTGGCCCTGATGATAAAAATCTGATGTCTTCTGCAATTTTTAATAGATCTGAAGCTAGGATTTTGATTGCACCGTGAGCCTTGGCTATGCCGTGTTTGCTAGATAACTGAAGGAATTTATTAGAGTCAGACTTTAGATTAAAACCTGTTAATTCTGACAAAGTCTCTGCCATTTTGACATCGTAGCCTTTTTTGGTATTAAGTCCTGTTCCGACAGCTGTTCCTCCTATTGCAAGGTATTCCAATGCCTTAATAGACTCTCTTATATAATTACCGTCCCTTTTTATAAGGTCACCGTAAGTCTTGATTTCATCTGATAAACGAAGAGGTGTTGCATCTTGAAGATGAGTCCTGCCGGTTTTTATTATTCCCTCAAAATCTTCCGCTCTTTTATAAAATTCACCAGCGATTTCATCTACTTCTGGAAGTAGATATTCGTTAATTATCCTCAAGCTTGTAAGGTGCATAGCTGTTGGAAAAGCATCGTTGGTTGATTGGCTCATATTTACATGATCATTTGGGTGAATTTCTTTTTTTCCTAAAATCTCATTTGCAAGATGGGCGATAACTTCGTTTACATTCATATTTGTCTGAGTACCGGAGCCTGTTTGATAAACTGTAAGAGGAAATTGATCTTCAAATCCTCCTGCCAAAACCTTATCGCAAGCTTTTATAATAGCGTCTTTATAATCTTGATCTAATTTTCCTTGCTCGTTATTTACAAGGGCCGCAGCTTTTTTTACCAGCACTAAAGACTTTATCTGCTCTAGAGGAATTGTAGCTACACCTTGTGGGAAATTTTCGTAAGAACGTTGAGTTTGTGCCCCCCAAAGCTTATCATTTGCTACCTTCATCTCTCCCATAGAATCCTTTTCAATCCTGTAATCCATCAATCTTTCTCCATGTGTTCTTCGTCAAGGATACCTGGTTGAGTCATCTTTCTGTAGTCTAAAATCTTATCAATTTCATCAGCTGACATGAGTTCTTTTTCTAGAATTAATTCTCTAATTGGCCTACCCTCTCTCATGGATTCTTTGGCAATAGATGACGCCATATCGTAGCCTATGTGAGGAGCAAAAGCAGTGATAATTCCTACAGAATTTTCAACCTTAGATCTTAATTTATCCTTATTTGCAGTTATACCCTCTATACAATTAACAGTTAGAGTTTCTATCGCTCCTCTAAGTGAAGTTATAGATTGGATTATAGAATAGAAAATGATTGGCTCAAAGGCATTTAATTCAAGCTGACCAGCTTCAACAGCCATAGTCACTGTTACATCATTTCCTACAACCAAAAAGGCAACTTGGTTTACAACTTCTGGTATAACCGGATTTACCTTTCCTGGCATGATTGATGAACCTGCTTGTTTAGCTGGTAGGTTAAAGTCTGAAATACCTGTTGTAGGACCAGAAGATAAGAGTCTTAAATCATTTGCAACCTTTGACAAACTTGCAGCAAAAGTTTTAAGGACTGAAGATGTGAATAAAAATCCATCCAAGTTTTGAGTGGAATCAATCAAATCTTCTGCTTGTTTTAATTCTAGACCTGTAATTTCTCTTAAAACCTTATCGATATTTTCAACAAAATCATCATCAGCATTAAGTCCAGTACCCACAGCTGTACCACCTAGGTTGATTGTAGAAAGCTCCTCGATAGCTCTTTTAAATCTCAAAAGTCCCCTCTCTACGACTCTGGAATAAGCCTTGAATTCTTGACCAAGGGTTATAGGAACAGCATCTTGTAATTGGGTACGACCCATTTTTACATAATCATCAAAGTCTTCTGCTTTTTTATCAAGGGCAGCAATTAATTTTTCTGTATCTGCCGCTAGGTCTTTTATGTAGCGAATAAGAGCAATCTTACCTGCTGTTGGAATAACGTCATTTGTAGATTGACCTAAATTTACATGGTCATTTGGGTGAATATTTTCGTAGTGACCAAGAGATCCCCCAAGAGCTACGTTTGCAATATTTGCTATAACTTCATTGGCATTCATATTAAAGGAAGTACCAGCTCCACCTTGGATAGGGTCAACAATAAAGTCTTCTATATATGAACCTTCCAAAACCTCATCACAAGCATCCACAATCGCTTTACTTTTTTTATCTGAAAGGATACCAACCTTGTTGTTTTGGATAGCGCAAGCTTTTTTGACCTCAACAATAGCCCTAATAAAATATGGGTCCATAGCCTTGTCCGTAATCTTGAAATTCTCGTAAGCTCTGTAAGCATTTGCCCCATAATAAGCATCTTTTGGAATCTTTAATTCCCCCAAAGAATCTCTCTCAATTCTATAATCTGTCATCATATTCTCCTTTTGATCTTTAACTGATTTTATTTCCTCATAAGTCTATTATAAGCCAAGCAAACGATTTTTCCAAATAAAAATACATTACTTTCTTCATTTCTTTATAAATATAAATTTATTGTTATATTTATGATTGTTTTTCCAGCGATAATCGAATTTTTTATTGGATTTAATACACAAATAATTATTAATTTTATAAAAACATCTAGTTAGTCAAGTAAATTTTTTTGTCTATAAAATGATTTTTTTAATAATCAGAGGGTATATATGAAAATAAGGAGGGAAATATGAAAAAGAGAAATTTACCTTATATTTTGATGGCAGCTTTCTTGGCTTTGGGATTAAGTGCTTGCTCTAAAGAAGAAGCTCCTAAAGAAGAGAAAACTAACGAACAAGTAGAAGAAACCAAACCAACTGATGAAGATGGCAAAACTTCTGAAAAAGAGGAAGAAAAACAAAGTTCTGATGATGGAAAAGATTCTTCTAAGGAAGCGAAGGACGGTACATATGAGGGTGCTTTCAAGGGAATGAACGATGATATCAAAGTCGAAGTTACCCTAAAGGATAAAAGTATTGAAAGCATCGAAGTTGTAGAACACTCAGAAACACCAGGTATTGGTGGTGAACTAAAAGACATAGACGGAAACATAAAAGAAGTTGGCCTAAAGATTCCTGTTGTTGATATCCCAAAAGAAATAGTGGAAAAACAGAGCCTAAAGGTTGATAACATCACAGGTGCTACAGCTTCATCCGTAGCTGTGAAAAAAGCTGTCGAAAAGGCTCTTGAAGAAGCCGGTGCAAACCTTGATGATTATAACGAAGAAATTGTCACCGATCAAGATTTTGAAGATATAGAAAGTGACGTAGTTGTCCTAGGTGGCGGTGGTGCAGGACTTGCTGCTGCAATTGAGCTTGCTGAAAATGGCAAAACTGTCACAATAGTTGAGAAAAACGGTGCAATCGGCGGCGACACTCTAGTATGTGGAGCTATCTATAACAATCCTGACGAAGAACTTCAAGCAAAAGTTCAGATGTCTGACCCTGTTAAGAACCAACTTGAAGAGGCTCTAAAGGCAGAACCAGTAGATGATAATCACAAAGAATTAATAGCAGAAGTTCAAAAAGAGTGGGATGAATACCAAAAAGAAGGTCGCACAGATTTATTTGATTCCAAAAATTGGTATGCTCTCCAAACTTGGAACGGCGGAGACAATGTAGGAAACCTAGACCTTGTAAAAGTCCTAACCTTCAATTCTATCGACGGTTATGAATGGATTAAATCCCTCGGTATGCAATTTAATGATTCTATAAGCCAAGGAGCTGGATCCTTGTGGCAAAGAACCCACACTTCTAAACAAGACATGGGTACAGGCTTCATCTCTGTTTATTCCCAAAAACTAGAGGATTTATCTGATAAAATAAATGTTCTAGTAGAAACAACTGCAAATGAACTAATAATGGAAGATGGCAAAGCTGTTGGTGCAAAGGTTACTGATAACCATTCTGAAATAGAATACCAAGTCAAGGCAAAAGATGGAGTTATCCTTGCAACTGGTGGGTTTGCTGCAAATCCAGAAATGGTTCAAGAACACAATACTTCTGGCAAATGGGATGATTTATCAGAAGTATCCACAACAAACAGATTCTCATCTTCTCAAGGTGACGGCATTGTAATGGCAGAAAAAGCTGGTGCAGACCTAGTAGATATGGACCTTATCCAACTTCTATACCTAGGCAATACCCAAAACGGCCAACTAACCAAATATCCACCAAGAGATGTAAATGGTACAGACCAAATTATCTTTATCAACAAAGAAGGAAAGAGATTTGTCAGAGAAGATGGCAGACGTGATGATATATCAAAGGCAACTCTTGCCCAAACAGACGGTATGTTCTATATGCTAGAATCTGGTGATGGCGAAGGTTACAAAGATATAAACGACCCAGAATGGCGTTCAGCTGATGGTTTCACCCTTGATTATCTAAAAGATAACGGATACATCTTCATAGGAGAAACCCTCGAAGAAATAGCTGAACAAATTGGTTGCAAGGTAGAAGATCTCAAAGCAACAATAGATACCTTTAACGAAAGTGTAGATAGTGGAAAAGACGAATTTGGCAGAACTCTTTACAGCACAAAACTTGAAAATGGTCCTTGGATTGCAACTGCAAGACAAGCCTCTGTTCACCATACAATGGGCGGAGTAAAAATAGACACCGCTGCAAGAGTGCTAGATAAAGACGGCAAGGCAATTCCTGGTCTATACGCTGGAGGTGAAGTCACAGGTGGTATCCACGGAGCCAACCGTCTAGGAGGAAACGCAGTAGTAGACACAGTTGTATTTGGCAAACTATCTGCAGACACCCTACTAGAAGACGCAGGAAAATAAATAACTAAAAAAACTATAAAAATTTTTAAAAAAATTACCCCTACTTGCAAATATTTGCTAGTAGGGGTAGTTTTTATTATTAGTTAAATTTTTTATGATTTTTATTCTGCTTTATAAGCTGCTTCTCCGTTTAGATAGGTTGCTTTTAAGTTCATATCATAATCTAAAACTATGAAATCTGCGTC
>QWCE01000908.1_pt1 | contig 50809 bp, 36 predicted proteins | sample 1972531 | NCBI WGS metagenome assembly QWCE01 (sample SAMN09866716, study PRJNA288562) | Human gut metagenome isolate term4_stool, whole genome shotgun sequencing... | reverse complement strand
CAGAGGAACGATCGTCGGCAAATCAACTGCCTCAAAGCATCCAGCCGAGTGTCGTAACGCATTGTCCAAACAGGGATTCGCTGTCGGCAAAAGCGCATGGCGAACAAAAGATTGTAAAATAATTTGACTTCCATCTCACGAAACCTAAGCGGTCGTCTTGCGATAGATGAGCTTTCACCATGCGATAGATGAGCTTTCACCATGCGATAGATGAGCTTTCACCATGCGATAGATGAGCTTTTGACGTAAAAATGCTACAACACTGGCAATCAGCGGTTTACAAAATCAGACAAGAATCATAATTTGTAAACATTCTTTACTCAAACTGACAGTCCACAACGCATCAGCCGCCCGACAACAAAAGCGCGCCGACCGCACCGTTACAATAGCCTCTTAAAACGGTGGCGTCATTATTACAAAAACAAAAAAAAGAGGATTCCATTAAAGAATCCTCCACACAGCTCATTTTGATTAGCCGTAGATGATGTGTCCATTCTCGTCCTTGTACTCGTCGAGTCCCTTCTCATAAGTGGCCATTGCCCGAAGACTCATGCCCACATTGGAGAAGCCACCGTCGTGATAGAGGTTTTGCATGGTCACCTTCTTTGTCAAATCGGAGAACATCACAATGCAATAATCAGCGCACTCCTCAGCCGTAGCATTGCCGAGTGGCGACATACGGTTGGCGAAATCATAGAGTTTGTCCATCCCTTTCACACCCTGCCCTGCAGTTGTCATGGTCGGCGACTGCGAGATGGTATTGATACGGACATGGTGTTCACGACCGTAGATGTAACCAAAGCTGCGCGCAATGCTCTCCAAGAGGGCCTTTGCGTCAGCCATGTCGTTATAACCGTAGAACGTGCGCTGTGCCGCAACATAGCTAAGGGCCACAATCGACCCGTACTCGCTGATGGCATCAAGCTTCTTTGCACTCTGAATCATCTTGTGGAACGATACCGCCGACACGTCGAGCGTCGTGTCGAGCATCTTGTAGTCAAGGTCGTCGTAAGTGCGATGCTTGCGAACGTTGGGCGACATACCGATGGCATGCAACACGAAATCAATCTTCCCGCCCAGTATTTCCATTGAGCGCTTGAACACATTCTCCAAATCCTCCACACTGGTAGCATCGGCTGGTATCACCTCACAGTTCAACTTCTCCGACAAAGCGTTGACAGTACCCATTCTAACGGCAACAGGTGTGTTCGAAAGCGTGATTTTAGCACCTTCCTCTACTGCGCGTTCAGCTACTTTCCATGCGATGGACATTTCGTTCAGTGCACCAAAGACGATACCTCTTTTTCCTGATAATAAATTGTTACCCATAATTTCATTATATCATTAACGGGTGTAAAATTACACAAAAAAGTCGAATTAGTGCAGTTTTTATTGTTAAAATGGGCGGAATCGGGCTTTCAGAGCTTCCTAAACGCTGGTTTCGGAGAATAAGAATCAGCCCTGACAGAATATTGTCGGTAACATGCCAATCCAATTTTCAAGACTAATTTTTAGCGGATTTCCAACCCAATCATCGGCGAAAAATCATCCGATACAAAGAAAAAAACAGTGTTAACAGTGTAAGTTTCTATCTGCACAATGTTACAATTTTGTGCAGACGACGGGGCTATTTTGTGCTTTTTATTTGCCAGTCTTCCAAAAATAATGTACTTTTGTTCTCCGAATCCTATCAATTAATATTCTTAATAACACATTATATATTTATGAGTTTGAAAATTGTAGTACTTGCTAAGCAAGTACCAGATACAAGAAACGTAGGAAAGGACGCCATGACAGCCGACGGAACGGTGAACCGCGCAGCCCTTCCAGCCATCTTCAATCCGGAAGACTTGAACGCACTTGAGCAAGCACTCAGACTAAAAGAACAGCATCCAGGCTCTACCGTGGGAGTACTGACCATGGGACCTCCTCGCGCAGGTGAGATTATCCGCCAAGGACTCTATCGTGGAGCTGACACTGGCTGGTTGCTGACCGACCGTAAATTTGCTGGCGCCGACACGTTGGCCACCTCTTACGCACTGGCCACTGCCATCAAGAAAATCGGCGATGTCGATATCGTAATCGGTGGACGACAAGCCATCGACGGCGACACAGCACAAGTTGGGCCACAAGTGGCGCAGAAACTGGGATTGAACCAAGTAACATACGCAGAGGAAATCCTGAAAATTGAGGATGGGCAAGCTACAATCCGCCGTCATATCGACGGTGGTGTGGAAACAGTGGTTGCTCCACTGCCAGTCGTTATCACTGTCAACGGCACCGCTGCGCCAGCACGTCCACGCAATGCCCGTCTCGTGATGAAATACAAATATGCCACGTGCCCAATGGAACGCACTGGCAAGGAAGCATGGAAAGAACTCTACGAAACCCGTCCTTACCTGACATTAAACCAATGGTCGGTGGCTGACGTTGACGGAGATGAGGCACAGTGTGGCTTATCAGGCTCACCAACAAAGGTCAAAGCCGTACAGAACATTGTTTTCCAAGCAAAGGAAAGCAAGACTATCAACGGTTCGGATGAAGACATCAAAGGATTAGTGAAAGAATTGATAGAAGAAAAGATAATTGGCTAAGGACATGAACAACGTATTTGTATATTGCGAAATAGAAGGGACAACCGTTCAGGAAGTCTCACAGGAATTGCTTACGAAAGGTCGTAAGCTCGCCAACGAATTGGGAGTAGAACTCCATGCTGTTGTTGCCGGTACGGGCATCAAAGGTAAGGTAGAGGAGCAAATTCTGCCCTACGGAGTTGACAAACTCTTTGTTTTCGACGGTGAGGGGCTCTTCCCTTACACGTCATCGCCGCACACCGACATCCTCGTGAATCTCTTTGAGGAGGAGAAACCACAAATAGCCCTGATGGGAGCAACGGTCATCGGACGCGATCTCGGACCAAGGGTCTCGTCTTCGCTAACCTCAGGCCTGACAGCCGACTGCACCCAGCTTGAAATAGGTGAGTACGACGACAAGAAGGCTGGCAAACACTATGACAACATCTTGTTTCAGATACGTCCGGCCTTCGGTGGAAACATCGTGGCGACTATCGTTAATCCCGACCATCGCCCACAGATGGCTACCGTCCGCTCAGGTGTGATGCAGAAAGCAATCTACGATGGCAAGGCAAAGGGCGAGGTGGTGTATCCAGAAGTTGGCAAATATGTATCGGAAGCCTCCTATGCCGTGAAAGTTATCGACCGTCATGTTGAGGCGGCACAGAACAATCTGAAGAGCGCTCCTATCGTTGTGGCAGGCGGTTACGGAGTAGGCTCAAAAGAAAACTTCGAGTTGCTCTTCCAATTGGCCAAGGAACTCCATGCGGAGGTTGCGGCATCACGCGCAGCAGTCGATGCTGGCTGGATTCCTAACGACCGTCAGGTGGGTCAGACCGGTGTGACGGTTCATCCAAAGGTATATATCGCTTGTGGCATCTCTGGCCAAATCCAGCACATTGCAGGAATGCAGGATGCCGGTATCATCATTTCCATCAACAGCGATCCAGATGCGCCCATCAATCAGATTGCCGATTACATCATCAATGGTACGGTAGAGGAAGTGGTTCCGAAGTTAATTAAATATTATAAGGAGAACAGCAAGTAGAATGAAACAGGCCTATGCTCACATCGCAGCAAACATGGGGCCGCATCATTGCAATGATGTCGGGCAAGCATCCTGAGCTGACAGGGACACTTCCCTTGATTTTATTAGGCCGTTCCATGTGTTTTTCTTCATAAAAAACAATAAAAGAAAAGAAATAAGTTATGCCAAATTACTATAAAGACCATCCGGAGATTGGCTTTCATCTGAACCACCCGCTGATGAAACGCATCGTTGAGCTCAAAGAACGCAACTTTGCGGACAAAGATAAATATGATGACGCACCTGTAAACTACGAGGATGCCATCGAGAACTATAAGCACATCCTCGATATTACGGGCGATATCGCAGCCAATATCATCGAGTCTAACGCTGAGGCCGTTGACCAAGAAGGTCCCCATCTCATTGACAACCGCATGCATTACGCAAGCAAAACCTACGAGAACCTTGAGGCAACACGCAAGGCAGGTCTGTGGGGAGTGAGCATGCCTCGCCAATACGGTGGCTTGAACTTGCCTAACGTGGTATTCTCCATGCTCTCTGAGATGATTTCATCTGCCGATGCGGGCTTCCAAAATATATGGTCGCTCCAATCATGCATCGATACTCTCTATGAGTTTGGTACGGATGAACAGCGGGCAAAGTACATTCCGCGTATCAGCAACGGAGAAACCATGTCAATGGACCTTACCGAACCCGATGCCGGTTCCGACCTTCAGCGTGTCATGCTCAAAGCAACCTTCGATGAAAAGGAGAACTGCTGGCGTCTGAACGGTGTGAAACGATTCATCACCAACGGTGACTCCGACTTGCATTTGGTGCTCGCCCGCTCGGAAGAAGGTACACGAGATGGTCGCGGTTTGTCCATGTTCATCTACGACAAGCGAGATGGCGGCGTTGATGTCAGACACATCGAGAACAAACTCGGTATTCATGGTTCTCCGACTTGTGAGCTGGTCTATAAGAATGCTAAAGCAGAACTCTGCGGAAGCACCCGCATGGGACTGATCAAATATGTGATGGCACTAATGAATGGCGCACGTCTCGGTATCGCAGCACAGAGTGTCGGTGTGGCCAACGAAGCATACTTCGAGGGTCTCAACTATGCCAAGGAACGCTCACAGTTCGGGAAAAAGATCATCACTTTCCCAGCAGTGTATGATATGCTGTCACGTATGAAGGCTAAATTGGATGCCGGCCGCTCATTGTTGTATCAGACAGCACGCTACGTTGATATCTACAAGGCATTGGAAGACATAGCTCGCGACCAAAAACTCACACCTGAGGAACGTCAAGAGATGAAGAAATATACTCGACTGGCTGATGCATTCACTCCGCTTTCAAAAGGTATCAACTCCGAATATGCCAATCAGAATGCTTACGATGCTATCAGTATTCATGGTGGTTCGGGCTTTATCATGGAATATAAGAGCCAGCGTCTGTTCCGCGACGCACGCATTTTCTCCATCTATGAGGGAACAACCCAGCTGCAAGTGGTAGCCGCCGTGCGCTACATCACCAACGGCACCTACCTGAATATCATGAAAGAGATGCTCGAAGGTGAAGTATCGGAAGAGATGAAACCACTGAAGCAGCGCATTGCAAGACTCATCGACCTCTATGAGGAGGCACTTGAAAAGGTGAAAGCTGACGACAATCAGGATGAGCAAGACTTCCTTGCCCGCCGTTTGTATAACATGACAGCAGTTATTATCCAGTCGCTTCTCCTAATTGAGGATGCCAGCAAGGCGTCAGATCTCTTCGCCAAGTCGGCCAACGTACTGGTACGTATGGCTGAAGAAGAAGTTACCGGCAGTTCTGCCTACATCAAGGCCTTCACGCCTGCTGACCTTGAGCACTTCAAAGTTGTCGAAGAAGAAGTTTAACGATAAGGTATTATCCTCCAAAACGGCATTCAGCAACATCGCTGGATGCCGTTTTTCATGTCTGCATAGCCACAACAACGACGTACATCCCAAGCAATGAGCCCTTTCATTTTAGACTTTTTAATCCAAAACAATTGGTCATGTTCCCATTTTTAGTTATTTTTGTACATCACATTTGATTACAAAACCGAACTGAAGCAGTATCATTCTGCTTTTACCAATGAACAAAACATGAAGAAGATAATTTGTATTGGCGCAGCCTTTGCCTGCATATCTGCCTTTGTCAGTTGCGGTAACAAAAATGCAAAGACAAGTGAAAACACGGCCGAGGGCGACACTATCAGTCTGATAGGACAATGGACGACCTCCAATCCCAACGATTCCACAGCTCAGTTGGGTATCGAACTGAAAGAGAACGGCATCGCCTCATCCATCAACATGCCCACACTTCCTTACGACAAATGGACGAAAGTGAACGACAGCACAGTCGCCATCCATGGAAAGAGCATCCTCGACGGAGAGGAGACTGAGCTTACTGACACTTTCGACCTTGATAAGGAGAAAAGTGTGCTCAAACAAAGAAACACCGACATTGAGTACAGCCTATCCCCCAACTCTTCCCCTTCAAAGTGATGGTTTGCAAATAAGGTCTTGACAGACAAGGCATTCTATAAGAAGATAGGGGCTCTCATCTCCCAAACGAGAAGAGTTGGGAGTGAGCCTACTTACTGTTCGGGAAACATTTCATAAACTTTCAGTCCAAATTCATGAGCATAGGCATACACGTGCTCAAGAATGTCAGAGACAGTGCTTTCGTACAACACCGATTCCGTTATGGAAAGGAAGAAGTACAGTTCCAAAGGCACACCACTTTGCGTTGCCTCCAGCTGGCGAGCCATCAGGGTCATGTTGCCATCCACTTCCTTCCGATTAGACAGATAATCCTCAATATATCGGCGGAAGATTCCCATATTCACCACATCGCCTTCCACTTGACGGGCATTAACGAGGCCTTTGTCCACGAGTTTCCGCTTCGTTTCATCATCTAACAGGCAGATGCTGCGCACATCGAAGTAAACTTGTTTCTTCACTTGCCGCACCCCAGCATCCTGCATACCTTTCCAATTTTGGAACGGACCGTTCACGAGCGTCAACGGTGGTACGGTGGTTATCGTATTGTCGAACTGCCGAACCTTCACGGTTGTCAGCGTAATGTCAATCACATTGCCGTCAACGGGTGTGCCGGGAACGGTAATCCAGTCGCCAACGTGCACCATCTCATTGCTCGTCAGCCTGATACCAGCCACCAGTCCTTCGATAGTGTCCTTAAACACCAACATCAGAACGGCCGACGTCGCACCCAATCCAGCAAAAAGACTCATCGGATTCTTGTTAAACAGTATAGCAACCACGACGATCACGGCAATAAAGATGACTATAATCCTCAATACTCCGCAGAACGAATTGAGGTACTGACTGCTGGAACTTCCCTCACGGGTATTGAGAAATCGGAGACGGGCAACTATCTGCACAACCAAGCGAGTGGAACTGACGGTGATATAAATAGCCGTCAGCCGTGCCAATGTCTCCTGAACCAGAGGATATTGATAGAATACCATCGGCAATAACTCCCAGACCATCACCGCTGGTACGATGTGACAAGCCGTGTAAAGCACACGTTTGTCGAAAATGACATCGTCCCATGTAGCCTTGGTTTTCTTTGTCAGCTTCACGACGACTGGAACAATCAGCTTCCGACAGAGAAAGTCTGAAAGCCAAGCCAGCAAGATGGCAATTATCACCAACAAGGCATGACGAGTCACTGGCACCAACCAACCTTCCACACCCAAGGAGTTCAATATTGTCTCCACAAAAATTCTTATTTCTTCCATCATTCATATTATTTACTAAGTGCGACACAAATACTATTCTGAAGTCTCCGCATAGGTCCGTTCGACATTCCCCCGTTAACGATAATCGAGAAACAGAGTCTATGCTGATTCGAGGCGGTGAGATAGCCGGCCAAGGAGCTGACACCCATCACAGTACCAGTCTTTGCCCTAACATTCCCGGCTGCCGGAGTACCACGCATCCGCCTTCGAAGCGTCCCATCGATTCCTGCTATCGGCAGCGTTTTGAGCAAGATATCGTAAATATTCCTGTTCTGAAAGGCATAGCGAAGCAACTGCACTTCCAGTTCTGGGCTGACATAATTGTACAAAGACAGTCCCGACCCATCGGCTATATTGTAGTTGTTAGGGGTAAGTCCCACCTTTCTAATTAATCCCTTGATATAGGATGCCGCCTGCTTGGCTGTGCTCCACTTGCCTCCTCCAGCAGCTGCAATCTGATAAAACATCGACTCGGCAAAGAGGTTGTCGCTCTTCTTCATCATCGGACGCATCACCTCTTCAATGGAATGCAGGCGCGTGGTAATCAGCCGCGCATTGTTTGGAACCGTACGCTCACCAACAATTCCACAATGGGTTACCCCCATGTTGTGAAGTCTCTCGCGCAACAGGCTGATGAAGTTGTCACGCTTGTTGACCAACAGCGGATTGAGCGATGGATTCTTATCGTCCCAGCACCAGCCCCATCCCAGTTCATCCTTATCCTTGAACGAGCGGTCGGCATAGAAGTTGCCATTGATGGTTCGGATGTTCAGCTGTCTGATGGACTCAGCTATGGCTGTAATGTCAGTCCCGCCAATCAGCGGATCCATCCCCCCAACACAATAGATGTCGCCATTGAGCACTTGCGTGGAGTCGTCAACCGATCCCGTATAATAGATGCGTGTCCGAAAGGAATAATCGCTACCAAGACGGTCAAGGGCCGCAATAGCTGTGACGCATTTCATTGTTGAAGCGGGGCGCATCTGTACACGCTCGCGATAGCTGTAGAGTCTTTTGTCGTCGGTCAAATCCCAAACCATCACACCGACTTGCGTCGTTTCCATCAGGTTGCCTTGAAGGATTCCATCCAACCGTGCCTTGATGTTCTGTTGCCATGTAAGGCATGAATCGTTTTGAAAATAGGAATTATAGCCTTCGTCATCGCCGTTATCGTCCTCAATGGTAGCCTCGTCGTCACCAGAAAGCAGCACCGAATCCTTTCCGCTCAGCACACGTGCCACCTCGGCACTGTCTAAATAGACCTGAGCCTCAATAGGTGCCGACAGCACCATTGCTATCAACAATGCGTATATATATATCAATCTCATAATCGTTTCTGAATGGCTGCGATGAAGGCCTTGTTGTTTTCGGGCTGCACACTCTCCACACGGCCGTTGGTCAGCTCCAGCAGTACGAAGTTGCCTAAACGGAAGGCAAGGGGCAACTCTCTTATGGTCTTTATATCGGCCAGTGCAAGGCGTCTCTCACGCGAAAAACGGCCACGTCGCACTATCAGCACATCGTCGGGTGTAAGGACATAGCTCGTGTGCAAGGCTCTGTCGAGCGCAAGGATAGTCAACAGCACAAAGACGGTTCCCAAGACAACCAGCGCAACATTCTGACGGTGCCAAAATCCGTAGAGTGTGCCCAGCGCAAAGAGCACAATGGCACTCCATTCGAGTATCGTCACCCGATGACTAAATGTTCGCTCCATTATCGCAACACTATTTATTAGAATGCAAATTTACAAAAAAATACGGGCAATCGGGCATCGCGCAACTAATAACTGCCGATAACTGGCGATAATTGTCGTGAACACATGATATTTTCGGCTGACTGACCGCCTCATAGTGTCTGGCTTTTCGTGATTTACAGACAAGTGTATAGCTTACCTCAGTCGGGCATTAGATCCGAAATTCACAATTAGATGATGAAAATATGGCTTTGTTCGAGTCAACGGAAGGCGAACAAGAACGGGTCGGGAGCAATGGTATTAAACGGTTACTTCATGACCATTGTGTGACGACTGACTGGCAACGAATGTAAGATGTTTTTACCGTCTGATTGCAGAAAGACAGCTTTCCGACGGCAAAAGGTGAGCTTCGGCATGCCAAAAGATGAGGTATCGAAGCATGAAAGGTCACCTTTTGCGCACAAAAAAATATAGCACTGATTATCAAACTGTTATAAAAACAAATGAAAAAACGTGGATTGTAAGGATTTTTCATTGCGCTGACCATTCACCAAAGGTTGCCAAAAGCTATGGCAAGCCATCTGCATGACTACGGTAGGACTATCGTGTAAGGCTCAATTTCAGACTGAGGCCGAAGTCGTGCGTGGTGGTGGGATAGCTGCTCGATGAGAGCAGCGGTGTGTTGACTTGCATATCGTAATAGAGACTGGCCGTAATTAGACGACTGAGGGTATAATCGCCCGTAAAAGAGAATTTGAATGCCGTGTTGCCGCTTGATGCCGCAGAAGCCAAAGTGGCGATATCGCGCGTGATGGCTGACTGGCGACGGTAGCTGACGTCGAGACGCAGGTTCAAAGCGCGATTGATGCCGCTGTTATTTCGGTTGGAGCTGTTGCTGTTGTTAGTATTGGCGCGCTGTTGTTTCTCGTCGCCAGCCTTCTTTTTGCTCTTCACCAATCGGGTGTTGCGGCCTCCGAACAGGTTGAGATTGTTGATTCGGTAGCCCAAACCCAGCACCCAGTCCTTCGATGTCGCCTCGTTAATCTGCACACTCGTCATGGAGAGCGACAGTACACGTGTCTGACGGTATTCGAGACGTGCTGTCAAGTTGTTCAGCATCGTTACATCGATTCCTAACAACGGAGAGAATGCCTCGTTGATGCTCACCTGCGCTATATTGTACATCGAACTTGGTATGGGCACACCAGTGGTTGCATCGGCAATGAATCCGAGTCCGTTCATGTATTCCTGCCATGTGCTGTAGCTCTGGTACGATCCGATGGCGAAAATACTCTTGTAGGAATGGTTGATGTTGACACTCTTGAAAACATCCTGGAAGAAAGGCAGGCGCGACAGTCCGCTATAGCGTATCGTCCAGTTGGGAAGCATGCTCCGCAAGCCAGGGAATATTTTCAGACCGTTGCCGCCCATGCTGGTATAAGCATTGAGGAATGCGGGAATCATGACATCGGCACTGTACTTATCCACTGCCCCTATAGACGGGTCGAATACGCCACCGCCATACGAAGCCGGATAGGATACACCGTGATAGCGCTCTTCCACACGACGGCGATAGACATCAAGCGAGCCGACGAACTTCTCAAAAGTCGCACTTCGGTAGCCGTTATTGGCATTTCCCTGACTCTCGAAGGCTGTCCCCAATGAGATGGTGGTCATAGTGAGCATTCCACTCTGCGTGGTAGGGTTGCCCACATACATGTACTGTATGCTCTTGGAGGTGGTTTCCGTGCGACTCGCATTGAGATCGATTTTAAAGTCGCGCATCGGTTCGAGCGTAACGCGCAGCTGAAGGTCTTCTGTCTTGTTGGTTGTAGCTGGAGTGGCGATGCTGTCGTTTATCAGGAGACAGTCGTTCTCTCGCGCCTTATCGATATAACTGTCTCCTACAAGTCCGAAAGCGAAATCGACTCCTGGCGAAAGCACTCCCTGCCCACGGGTCTGACCAAAGGCATCGCCAACGGTTGGCATGAAACCGGGCAGCGACATGGAGTATTGGTTACGGTAAGAGATGCTTGCATTGCGCACCATCATCAGTGCACGTGCAATACATTGTGCGGTCTTGTACCACCCTTTGTTATCGAGCGGGTCTTTTGGCGTAACAGTCAGCTTCAATCTGAGTGCGGAGTCTGTCTTGTTGTAAAGCTTCACCCTATTGCTGTCCATCTTCCGCCATTTCAGTTTTACGGAATGACCATCTGCATCCTTAAGCGAGAGGAGTATCCGCTTGGTCTTTTTTGAGTGCGAGACAATGATTGCCGTGTCAGCAGGGATAGTGACTTCCTTTTCAAAGCTCTTTGTGTTCTTTGGCAAATTTTTCTTGTTGTTGTCCTCTTTCGGCTCTTTGGCACCGTCAATATTGCGTATTCTGAGATTCTGTTCAAGCCGCTTCTTCAGTCTATTCTCCTTGCGCGAGAGCGATTTGTTGAATCGTTCATTGGTTTTTTTAAGGAATGGGATGTGATTGTAGAGCCGTTCGAAGTTCAACGATCCGTTGATGTTGAGTGTTCGGTTGGTGGTGATTGTATTTCCCAGCGACGTTCCGTCCTCCAAGTCGGTACCTCTTACCCACGTATAGGCTGAGGTATAGTTGGCATCGGCATTAATCCAATCGAAAATAGGTATCAGGTTGAGCGGCAACTGATAGGAAAGAGTAAAATTCTGCTGATAATCGAGCGGTGTTCCGAAGTGTTTGATGCTGGTCCATACAGAGTCTTTCCATGCCTGATACTGGTCGGCATAGAGATCTTTGTTGATGGGAGTGTAAGGCTCTTCTATCTCGGCATGCGTCGCACTCTGAAAATTCATGTGAAGATTGCGGGTGAGGTCCCAGCGGATGGAGAAATCACGGTTCCACAGGAATTGCTCATTGAACGTCAGAGGTAACATCGAATTTTCGGTCGCTTGCATGTCACGCTCCTGCAACTCGTAGTAGTTACGGGTTATTTCGGTGTTGAAGGCAATGTTTTGGGGCAGCCAGTTCAATTCAAAACGTTTGATAATGTCAAACCATTTCGACTTGCTCTTGATCAGACTCTTGAACGGCCCCCAGGCTTTGTAAACTGGTGTCCAGCTATAGTTCATCGCTCCGCGCCAGTTGTCTTCGTTCTCATAGACGGTAGTTTCGCCAGCGGTGTGAGAATGTGAGTGACTGTAGGAGAAAGAGAAGTTGGCTGGGTCGTAAGGCATCGGGTGACGCTTGGTCTGGATGCCCACTCGCACATTCGACAGTGAGAAGTTGGTGGTCGTTCGTTTCGTCACGGCAATCGATTCGATGGAATCGCGCTCGTGTTCATTAGCTGCGCCGTCGAGGGCGGCATCCAATTCCATGTCGGTATCGAGCGGATTGTACTTCGGACGGCTCTCGCTTTTCGTTACACTATAATAAAGAGGTGCGGAAACTCTGGCCTTGTCGGGGAAGAACTTGCCTAATTCGAGACTGGCCGTTACCGAAACATCGGTGTTCGTTTCCTGTTGGCGCTCGCTTACTCCTTGTTCCAAGCCACCAAAACCGTCGGTACTGTGGCTGGCATTCACATCCACCGTACCAAAGTCGGAGAGTTGGATATTCAGTTGTCCCTTTGCTGCCCATCCTCCTTCATTGTTGAACTCAAGCAAGCGCATCTCATTGAGCCAGACCTCACCGCTTTTCTCCGACCCTGACAGGTTGCGCACACCCACAATCATGGTCTTTATCTCGCCTAAGGTCGGGTTTCCCATCACACTCACTCGGTTGGAGGGGCGGCTTTCGTCATAAACCGAAAACTCACGGTTGTAACTTGCCGTGCCATTTCCTCGTCCCTCGTTGCGCTGACGCTTCACACTGGTGAACAGCGAGATTGGAATGTCGAGCATATTCTCCACTGGCCATACGGCCTCACAGCCCTGTCGGGAGTAAGTGTCATACCAACCAGCAGGCGTCAGCTTCAGAGGAATCTCATATTCATAGTAGTTGTTCTTGTAATCAGAGCCCAATCGCACGAAAACGGCCAACTGGTTGTCTGTAAGATTTGTCGTGTTTTGCTCCAAAGCATTGGCATGGACGAACAATTGCAAACGCTTGTACTGGCGAATGTCGAGCGTCGTATTCTTATAGACGGCCTTCGACTCCTTGTTGCCGAGGTTATGCACCGTGATCGCCAACGCCTGCTCGTTGCTTTGTACAAGTTGGGGCTGCGTCGGGTCTTGTTCGCGGGTGATACCAGGGGGCAGAACATAGTTGACAGGTGTCTTGTCGTTGTTCTCTTCTATACTCACAGCGCTCACAGCCATCGTTCCGGACGTAGATGCGGCATTTGTCAGGCTCTGTTGGTACTGCCGCCACTCGCCACGAACGAGGTCGAATGTACCAAAACGTAGCACAATAGGCTTTTCAAAGTCAGTCAAGAACATGCGCATGAACCGGATACTGGTGAAGTCGCTGATGCCTCCCACACGTTTCTGGTACTCCCGTACAGGAATTCGGAACTGATACCACGTTGCCTCCTCTGTCTTTCCGTTGCGCAACTTCACCGATGCCGTGCGCTTGTCAACGATGTAATTCTGTCCTACCACCATTTCTTCGGGGCGAATGCTCACCTTGTACTGGTAGTATTTCTCGTATTCGTTGAGCGTATAATCCTGATTGATGTCTTCAACGTCAGGCGTCGTCTTATAAGATGTGTCGTATCGCTCGTTGCGGGTATCGCTATCGGGAGAGTTTCCCTGAGGATTGTTTATTTTTTTGTAGCGCTGAAGAATAGAGGCCTGTGCCTGATCCCAGTCCGAACCACGATAATAGTGGTAGTCGTCATTGGCCGGGTCAGCCCAGATGGAGTCGAAAACAGCTTGGTTTGTATTTGCCCTCGCATAGGAAAGGAAATCCTGGTACGACTCAAACTGCTGTTCCTCGGCATCCGTCAGTCCGTTAAAGCCAACATCCTGTAAGGCACGGCTTCCTTTTGTCGTGGCAAAGGCATAAGTTACTGTAGCCTGTGTGGGAACCCTTCCCCACTGAGTGGTGGTCCAAGCTTGGCTGCCATCGACTGGCATACCGCTCTCATAATACTTTTTACCATCATGGAGCACATCTTCCGACACCTCTCCGAGATTAATATAGAAATCACCACCATAGCGATTGGCATCAGCTTGCTGACGAGTATAGATAAATGGATCAAGCATCCAGAACTCAATGTACTCGATATTTGCCGTCTCGAAGTCATTTGTATCAAGTTTACGCATCATACCGCCCCACTTTTGTCGTGGATTTGGCAAATGGCCGTTGATGTCAAGTGTCGGATTAAAATTGTAAGGGCCACGCTCTTCTGGATAATAAGCCAGGTTAAGAACCGACAAAGTTGAAGTAGAACCGTTGTAACTGCTCTGGTCGCGGTTAGGAAACAGCTCATGGACATAGACCTCTCGCACGTAATGATTGGACAACTGTTCCAAATCGCTCTTGATATGGCCTGGCGTCAGTGAGCTACTGCGACGCGTAAACAAAGGATCGATGTTGTACCAAGCCAGCAAACTGCGGTTGAAACCACTCCGAAGCGTTGTCTTGTCGGCTGATTCGGTGAAATCAGAAGGCACGCTTGATATAATCCAGTTAGTCGGTTGGCTGACGTCTATGGTGTTCTTGGTATTCTCAAAGTCATCAAGATACGACGCTCTGTCCTGGGTTCCGCTGCTCTGGCCAGCCAACAGCTGTGCAAACTCTGCCGAAAAGGAGATGTGTGAGGGCTGAGTGAGGTGCAAGAACGGAATTTTGTCAAGCATATTGGTGAGCCATTGGCTCTCTTTCTTCCAGTTCATGTTCAATCCCCAGATAGTATTGTTAACTGGTTCAGCCCCCATATTTACCTTCGTTGTCAAGGGTTGCTCAGACAAATGCATGAAAGTACCCCCTATCATGAAGTTCTTTGAGAAATCATATTGCCAGTTCAGCCCAAACATTGTCTTGCGTTCCTGTCCATAATCGCTCTGACTCTCAAGCGAGACGTTCACCGATGTTCCTGCGTCGATGATACTTTGGTTGAGGATTGTCACTTCACCAGCACTGTAATCGACACTGTAGTCCGAGCCTTCCGACAAGGTTACGCCACCCGCCGTTACCACAACCGAGCCTTGCGGCACATTGTACGCCCCCAGTGAGATAACATTAGCACTCGTTCCCCTGAACTGTCCCACGAGCAGATACTTGTCTTTCTCAGCAATCTGCTTAGCGATGGTTTTCGTTGAGTCGTACAATTCGGTAAAAGCATACTTCTGTGCAGTTGCTGCCGGTACTCCCTTCGATGTCAGATAATTGTATATGTATTGTCCAAAGGGCTCTGCTGCGGGAAAGAACACACGTCCGTTGGCAACCGTATAGCCATCCACATAATCGAAATATCCATTGGAATGAGCATTGTTGTTATTGTCCAGTCGGTCAGCTCCCAATGCCTTAATGAGCGTTTGGTCTTTGACTTGCTGTTCAGGGATGTATGATAGGTAAACACCAGCCGTGTCACTTTGGAACTTCACGTCAAGACGGAACTTGTCGCGCTCAACGGTTGATGCGAGATAATAGACGTTTTTCATCATCAAGTCCCAGTTAGCTTGCCGTGGATGATTGCTGGTGTTCTTCAACGACTTGACGAAAAGCACATCCGAGACATCCGTTCTGTCGCTCGCAAACTCGCCGACCTGATACGTCACGCCACCAAAGGTGTATTCATAGGCTATCGCCAGCACTTGATCGGTCTGCAATCCTGTGCGAAGGGAGACGTATCCGAGAGCATTGTTCACCGTATATTCCGAGCTATTGAGCAAACGTGCGCTTGAAAGTTTCTCATAATCGGTACCGCCCACCAGCCCCAAGGCATCGAGAACGGTAGCCGACTTGTCGATATCGCGTGCTTCTGGATGATTCTGCGCAATGGTTGCATACTCACTGTTAGCACTATTGGCAGGAACTGGTCCGCCACCGTTACCCCAAAGGTCGCTACGGCTCACGTTCATGTTTTCACCCAAGTCGCTTAAGGCAACGATATTACGCGTGTTGTTGGTTGTTCCGGTCTTGTTTGTCACCCAGATTTCCACGCGATTGATGGTAATACCAGTTGTCAGATTGGGCAAAGTCTTCATCGCCGCATCGTAACGGCTGCGGAATGCGTGCGAAAGGAAGAAGTGACGGTTCTCCTCGTAATCGGCAGCCGATATCTCAAAGGGTGTCAACTGTTTGCCACCCTTTGAACTTACGCTCTTGTTGGATGACTTCTTTTGCGAAATAACGGTCTGCAACTTCAACTTTCCGAATTGCATATCCGCGCGAATACCAAAGAGCGATGAGGCACCCTGAACCAATGAATTGTTAGAGGGGAACGAGACGTTGCCACCCTCTACGAGTTTGATAATCTCATCCTCCTTGCCCTCATAGCGCAGCTTGAAGTTCTGTGCATCGAAGTCGAACGTCGCATCAGTGTTGTAGTTCAGGTTCATGTTCACTTTGTCGCCCACCTTTCCATTGACGTTGAGATTGATCTTCTCATCGAAGTTCATTGTCGTAGTCTTTCGGTTACGGATGGGCAGCGACGGATTGTCGATATTCTTCAGCGTTGCGCCGAACTTCAGTTCAGCAGTTCCCTGTGTCTTGATTCTTACTCCTCCTGGCCCAAATATCTTTTCTGCAGGCCCCAGCGAAAAGTGCATGTCGGTGAAGTCGAACTTCTCCTTACCCTTACGTTCGAGAATCTCCTTGTTCTTGATGCGGTAGTAGTCGGCAAAGCTTCGTTTCTCGCTCCATGCGCGATACTCCTCCGGTGTCATCATAATCGGGGCTGTGACATACGAGTCGCCAATCTTGTTTCCAATGACATACATGTCGAGTGTGTCGTTGTACTCCACGGTCTGCCGCATGTTCTCCGGTCGGTTCAGGTCGTACGAGCCTTGGTTGAGGTCGTTGTAGGTGACAGGTGTGGTGCGCTGCACTTTCCATCGTGGGTGCAACAGTGAGTCGGGGATGGTCTCATCCTCTATCTCCACTTGCTGAACGACGACAGAATCCTTCCTCGCCGTGTCGGATGGTGCCATCAACGTCCGCAAAAAACTTCCCAAAGGCCTATTAGCAGACACAGAATGTCCCCATGCCAACAAGCTCACGCCTGCCAACAAGAGGAAAAGTGAGAGTAGTATGATATGCCTTTGTTTCATTCCTACAGACGTTGAAGCCCGATGACGGTTTCTATTTAATTTGCTTCAACGCAAGTTTGACAACCTGTTCCACGGGCAACTCTGGTTGTTCGCTCAGTATTGCCACGACCACCTTGGCCGAAGGTGCAGGCGAGAAGCCCAGCATGGTCAATGCGCCGACGGCCTCATCCTTGACAGCGGAATTGACACTGGCGGCACTCGGCTGACTGCTGACGTGCAGTTCGTCGGCTATTCCACTCTGAACAATCTTGTCCTTCAGGTCAACGATGATGCGCTGGGCCGTACGCAGCCCTATGCCCTTTACCGTTTTCAGCATCTTCTCGTCGGCATTGGCTATCACATTGCAGAGCTCGGCCGGAGTCAACGACGACAGAATCATGCGTGCCGTGTTTGCCCCCACTCCCGAAACGGTGATGAGCAGTCGGTAGAGTGAGCGTTCCTGCTTGGTAGCGAAGCCATAAAGCGTATAGTTGTCATCGCGTCCGCCCGTCATGATGGCCTCGTGGACATAGAGTTTGACACTTTTCATGCCCTGAACGGCACTATAAGTATTCAGCGAAATATTCAGCGCATACCCCACCCCATTGGCATCAACTACTGCCAATGCAGGCGTCAGGTCAGCTAATTCGCCCCTGATATATTCTATCATAGTAATCTTTCTTAAGCTCCTGTACTAACAGGATTATCGTATATATACATCTTACAAACGACACGGGAGGATAAATATTGCACGGCCAGCCATTTTTATACAACTATTTTTTAATTAAAAAGTGTGTATTTTGTAATTGTTCTCATGATTTTGATTTAAATTTGCAGCGTATATTTAAGGTAACATTCTAAGAGTAAACGATTATGAGGAAAATAAGAGCAGCCGTAGTGGGTTACGGCAACATCGGTCACTATGCCGTGGAGGCCTTGGAGGCAGCCAAGGATTTTGAGATTGTAGGCATTGTTCGCCGTCAGGGTGACAAGGACAAACCACTGGAGTTGACTCCTTACGAGGTGGTTGACGACATAAAGAAACTGAAGGATGTGGATGTGGCCATTCTCGCCGCACCGACGCGCAGTTGTCCGGAGTACGCAGAGAAGATTGTAGCACTCGGTATCAACACCGTTGATTCATACGACATCCACACAGGCATACTCGACTATCGCACAAAGCAGACCGAAAACTGCAAGAAGGCCGGCAAGGTGAGCATCATTGCTGCGGGCTGGGATCCGGGTTCCGACTCAGTTGTGCGCGTTCTGTTGGAAAGTCTCGCGCCAAAGGGTCTCTCCTACACCAACTTCGGTCCGGGAATGTCGATGGGACACTCTGTTTGCGTACGCAGCAAGAAAGGTGTAAAGAACGCACTGTCAGTAACCATCCCACTGGGAGAGAGTATCCATCGCCGTATGGTTTATGTCGAACTGGAGGATGGCGCGACAATTGAAGACGTAACGGCCGAAATCAAGGCTGATCCGTACTTTGCCAACGACGAAACCCACGTGTTTGCCGTGACAAGTGTTGACGATGTGCGCGACATGGGGCACGGTGTGAACCTCGTTCGCAAGGGCGTAAGCGGCAAGACACCCAACCAGCGTTTCGAGTTCAACATGAGTATCAACAACCCTGCACTGACTGCTCAGGTGCTGGTCAACTGCGCTCGCGCTTCCATGCGTCTGACTCCAGGCTGCTACACTATGCCTGAGATTCCGGTCATCGACTACTTGCCAGCTTCAAGGGAAGACGTGATTAAGACTTTGGTATAGAGTGCCTTAACGCAACCAATACGGTCGAAGGCTACTTGCTGGGAAAGCGGATGGGCTGGACGGCACAACAGATTGTGGTTGCAGTGCTCTATCAATATAGAACAAGGTGCGTTCCGAACAGGGGACGCATCTTTTTTGTTAGTAAAATCGGTCATCAGCTATCGTTCCTTCAACCCAAATGCGGTCAATAGATAATGATAAGAATCCTTTTCAAACGTATAATCGTTTTGATGAAAACGATTAATCCCAAATCGATTATTAGAAAATTTCGATTTCTTTTTGTAAGAAAAAAACTCTAATGAACGATTTGAGATAATAGCTCAGCTATCGCATTGCGAAAGATCAGCTATCACATCACAAAAGGTCAGTTATCGGGGCGCAAAAGGTAACCTTTCGCATACCAAACTCTATAACACTGATTATCAGGTAGTTATAAAACTCATAAAATTACAAAGGCGAACAGAAAAAAATCGGTCATAAACCCCTCTCAAATCAATCACTTTTCCCACCATCGTATCACTTTGATAACAACGTTATTACGTTTACTTCAGGCCATGCTCCGAAACGGAAGGGAAGCGTTCCCCCTACACCAAGAGACACGTAGAGCATGCTCTCGCCCTCTACATACTTGCCACCCCACTCATTGTAGGCCCATTTGGCTGGCGAGAACTTGCCTATCTTCAACTGTCCGGCATGGGTGTGGCCCGAAAGGGTCAGCGCGATATCGGTCTTGTGCAGCACACCCCGCCGCCAATGGGTAGGGTCGTGGCTCAGAAGAATCTTGAACGTGCCGTCAACGAGGCCCTCCATGGCTTTCGAAAGATTCCCCATGTTCTTGAAAGGTGGGCTACCAATGTTCTCTACGCCAATGATTGAGATGGACTCACTCTTGTTGGCTCCCTCATCGCTGCGCACACGCACGATGTTGACATGCTCGTTCATCAGCATCCGCCACCCAATCTTCGCCTGAAGATACTCCAGCACACGTTGGTTGCGAGCCGCCTTCGACAGTTTGTTGGGTTTGGCAGACTTTTCCATCTTCTCACGGGTGGCATCCATGCCGTATTCACAATAATCATGGTTACCCATGATGCTATAAACACCATCGGGAGCGGTTATCTGCTGAAGGTCTGACATGAAGGGGCGCACCTCCTCGGCATGAATGTTCACCAAGTCGCCCGTAAACACTATCAAATCGACCCGCTGCTCGTTAATGACACGCACCAGCTTCTTGATAAAGGCAGGATTGTGCCTGAATGTTCCCAGATGAAGGTCGCTGAATTGCAAGACCTTGTAACCATCGAACGACTTTGGAAGCAACTTCGACACGCACGTTGAGCTACGTACCACAATCCGACGCCAGCCGAAGAAAAATCCATAGATGAGAGCTATCTGTATGGCAATGGGCAAAACGATGGCCAACTGCCACGAGACAAAGAACTGAAGGAGGACGAAAACGAGTTTGGGCAGCCCAAAACATAGCACCAAGGCAAACATAACCCTGATGAACGTGTTGTGATAAACTCCCCTGTTCACGAGTATGAACGACGCGACGGCCGCCACCGAAGGCATGAACCACAAGACATTGAGCCACCATGAGTCTTGCTGACGGATGTATTCCGTCCACAGATAGACATCGGGAGCGATGAGCAGCAACAAGAACAGTACGATTGGTAGAATCATCAGCAACTATTTTATTTCCACAAATATAATGATTTTTAATCGATTACGCATTATCAATTCGTGATTTTATCGTCCGAAGGAACAAAAAAATCCCTTGTCTGCTGACAGACAAGGGATTTTTTATTGTCATAAGGCTGAACTATCAGCAAACATTGGCTTCCACCCAAATCGCTCCTTAGAGCCTGAACTGATTCTATTTGATTGCCAGGCTGCTTGTTTGTCGTTCTATTAAAACCGTAGCGGGCTACGCCAAGAGAGAACGACAGGAAAGATGACGGCAAGCGAATGAAAGCTGCCCTGAAGCCATATCCTCATCACCCAAGGATGAAAGTGCGGGCTAATGGACGGTTGGGGTTCAATTATCCTCTTGGAACAATGGGTCGTCTGGCATCACCATGACAGGCTTCTGCTGCTCGATCTTAAGAATGTTCGCTGGAACGTACTTCTTATCAACAACAAGACGGAACGAATATTCGTTGAACCAGTCGTTGGTCATGATCAAATAGCCATTGTGCCCACTCGTTGGGCCCCAGCTGTTCTCCACTTTCCACTTCTTCGGGTTGCCGTTCTCATCAAGATCGACTGCCGTAAGGGTCATGGCATGGGTCGAACCACTGTCGAAAGTAGCAATGCGATCAGCCTTGTTCATTGGGAAAGTCGTGCCAAAGAGGGTGGCATAGTCATAGTTATTCAAGTCGAGATAGCCGCGTTTGCGGTCCAACTGCTTGCCCACATCGTAACTGGAGTACATCTTTGTGGAATCCTTCAATGATGCAATGGCCAATTTTGCGATATCTTCCATCGGAAGATTAACGTATTTCCAGTTCTGCCCATCATAGGTATGTCGGTCGTATTCCACCTCATAGGTCTTATAATACTCACGACGTGGGTCGTTCATAGCCATGATGAAAGTGCCGCTGAGCTTTCTGCCCACCACCTCATCGCGGAACGACTGCGGAGTATAGGTCTTGGGCTTGCCCACCTGTTTCCCGTCCTTGTCCTTGAAAGCATACTCGAAGGTTTTCACTGGCTCACCCAACGAGAGCACGAGGATGTTGTAGATGTTGCCCAACATCTCTGTCTTGCGCGCCTTAATGGCAGATGCCGACTTCTTTCCAGCCACCATCTTGCGGAGTTCAAGGCCGTACTCACGCAGCTTCGATGAGACAATGCGCGCCATGCGTGAGGTATTTTCAGCCGAATAGGTCTCAGGCATCACCTCCATGGGCACGAGTCCATACTTATCCACAAGGTCTGACACACCGCAGAATGTACCACCGTCACCGATTGGGTTCTTGAAGAAGAATTGAACGATGGGGTCTGTCATGGGCTTGCTTGCGTTGTCGATTACCCCTTGCAGCATTAAGTTCGACTTCTCGAGCTGATCGTGGAAGCTCAAATAGACATGCGAGAACTCGACGCGGAGGCTATCTTTGTGCTTTCGTGCGAAATTGGAGCGCAATACGTTCAGACCGGAGAACAACCAGCAACGACCGGAGCTCTGTTGGTCGTGAATATTCTGTTTGGGAGTCTCAACATTGAAATGCGTATCGATAGCACCGGAATTGCGGAAATTCCTTGCCAAATTGTCGATAGAGTTGGTTGCGATTGCATTTGAGATAGCTCGTGAGGCTGAAAAATTGTGACTTGCGCTGATTTTCTGCATCATTTGCATATCAATCCCACCATCTTTGTTCTGTGCCTGCGTGGTGAGTGACAGTGCCATAAGTCCACAGGCTATCCACGTTTGTTTGTTCATAAGATTGTCTTTTTCGTTTTAGATTTATTATTTTATTATTGATTTCTATCATGTTGGGGCATTGGTCACAAACCACACGCTACCCCCTCGCCCGTTCTTTTGTCCAAAAGGGCAGCATGTTCGGGATGGCGCATCATGTAGGTATAGGCATAAGAGCAGATGGGACGTAACTTTAGGCCGTTTTCCCGCGCATAGTCTATCGTCGCATTCACCAGCATTTTTGCCACGCCTTTCCCCTCATGGCCATCGAAAGCACGTGTATGGGTTATTACAACCACACCATTGTCCAACAGAAAGTTGAGCTCGCCTACTTGCTCACTGCCTTCCTGCGCTATCACTTTGCCTTCTTTACCTTGTGTTGTCAGTGTTGTATTCATCGCTTTCATTCAGTTCGAACCGCTCTTTGTGTAGAGTTCGAGATATTAGGTTTAACTAACAGGATTCATTACTTTTGCAAAGATAAATAAAAAACTTCAAACTGCCAACTCTCTGATGAGGTAGTACGATTTAATTGACCACAAAAAAACGAAAAAGACTATTCCATCTTTTCCGTTACGTTGTATTTTTGATACTTCTTATCTACGATTATGATGAAAAAGGGCTGACTGACCCACTGCTGTTGCTTGCCTCTCTCAACTCTATAGCTCAATACCAATTGTCCGTCAGACCTGTTAAGATTGACAGGAGTTAGCCCAACGGCCCTGTTTGACTCAGGTAACACCTTCGTTATCACGAACTGGCGAGTGAAATCAATGGGAGTTGGCTCGCCGTTCTTGCCCATTACGGCTGCCAAACCAAAATAATGGTCAAATTCTGACTGAGATGTAATTTTCAGAGTGCTTGGCAATCTTGGATTAATGACAAAGTAATTGTGGGCTAATTCGTAGTCAACGGGAACAACTTTACCCACGTTGCACGAGCAGAAGATGACCACCGAGCTGACGAACAGCAATATTTTTCTCATCATTTTATTTGCCAAAGTTAATCCTCATGCCAACATTGATGCTGAAATTGAGCGGTTTGTCCTTGTAGAAGTTCATCACTCCGCTACCATTGTCTATGTAATAGCCCAGTCCCGGCTCTGCATAAACGCCCACTTGCTTCGTAAAATCATATTCTATTCCTGCCGCGGCTTTCAGTGAGAATTGAGGTCTGCCTTCCTTAACTTTCTCTGAAATGGGAACGATAGGACCTCTTTTATTGATTGTCAATGTGAAAGGATAGGTAGTTGTCTTGCCTTTCACGAGCTTTTCGACCTCCCCTCCAGCGACAGCATACACATTTACATGGCGATTCCGCCAGATACTGTAGTTCAGACTCACAGGAAGTCCGACATAATGGAGAATCTGTTCACAGTCGTATTCATAGAAATCGCTGAAGCTTTGGCTTGTGGATGACAGCCGACTGTAGGTCAATCCCGTCTGGATGCTCCACTTTTCATTGATGATATAGCGGAACGACAGTCCCAACTTTATAGGTTGGCTGAATTTATGGGTCTCTTCTAAAGTCTCGCCCACTGACTTATATCTCAAATAACCTGATATTTCACGATAATTTGATTTATAATCAGGATTGAGTATGCCAGACGAGCGACCATTGCTGGAGACCACTCCAGAATAGAAAGCTCCCAGTTCAATCCTGGATTTGTTGTGAAACCCGCTGGAAGCGACCGACTGAACGCTATGTGATTCATCATACCAACGTTTGGGATGGTTGCCTGAAACGGAGGGCTTCTGTGGCTGACTGGAATCTGTTGCGGGAGAAGCCGCCATCGCAACGGTAGATTCTGGGGCATCCACAACATCTGTCTTCATCCTTGATTCATCAGTCTGCGCCAATGCCATCTCCTTTTTATATAGGTTGTTATTGACCGATTCTGCGATATTCTGTCCGACATCAACCAAGCGTTCAGAAACACCAGCAGTCAAAGAGGCCAGTTTTCCACTAACAATATTCAGCAAAGCGTTATCGTGTGGCAGAGCATGCGTAGCATCGATGACACCCGACTCCACACCGTCAACAGAGCTCTCGCCAACAGGAACATCGTTCGATTTGGAAGTTGTACGGGCCAGTTGCGCCGGTCTTCCTCCGTTTTCGTTCCACAAAAACGTACCAACTGCCACCGAAGCCACAATAACGACAACTGCAGCAACAGCCTTCAACCACATGGGCAGCACCAGACAGTGATCTTCGGCCGATGAAGGACAGATTCCCCTCTGCGCCATCTCTTTCTTGATGTCGCCCAATAGTCCCTCAGGTGCTTTCTTCCGATAGTCGCCCAATCGACTTTGCAAGTCTTTTTCCCATTGTTCCCTCATCGTTGTCTTGATTTATATTCCCTGATTTTTCTTGCCAATATGGCCTTTGCCTTATGATATTGCGATGCCGACGTATCTGGTTTGATGTCGAGCATCTCACCGATTTCCTTGTGGCTGCAACCATCAATCACATATAAGTTGAATACTGCCCTGCACCCTGGTGGTAGTTCGCGAATCATTTCCATAATGGTCTCCTCGCTAATGTCGGCCACAACAGGTGCCGAGTCTGGATAACCAGTCATGTCCGTATCAACAACCATCTCCTTAGCCGCAGCCTTTCTTCTTATCTGTTGTAACGATTCATTGATGACGAGTCTTGATATCCAGGCTTTCAACGAGCCTTTTCCCCGATACTCAAATGAGCCGACATTCTCAAATATCTTGATAAAGCTTTCCTGAAGGACATCCTTCACTGTGTTGCCATCCGAGATATAGCGCGAGCAAACCGCATTCAGATAATCGGCATACTCGGCATACAACACATCCATAGCCGAAGTTTCACCTCGCCTGAACATTCTTATGATTTGCCGTTCTCTGTCTATTTTCTCCAGTTGCATCCTCTTATCAGGAAAATTTACTTGTCGGGCGAGCTCGAAGTTTTCATCAAATGAGAAGCTGGATATCAACCAGCATAGAACCAACAGATGGATGTTGTACCTTAATTTATAACTTCGTTACTCGTTAAATACAAAAGTAATGAAAACCTTGCTATAAAAAAAAGAAAAAAACTATTAATCTAACTTTTTGCATTTTAAAAGCAAGGTTTTCATCTTTTGTGTATTTACGAAATGAAAACTTAATGAAAAAACTAATTATTAGCATTATGAACAAAGTGAAATTATTTACATTATCGATTTTCTGCATCTCGCTGTTTGGAATGGTTTCCTGCAATAACGACGATCCTGTGGACAAATACATGCCCCCCACTCCTGATGAGGTGAAAGCCGCTTTTGAAAGAGTAAAAGGCAACTACACGGGTAAACTCGTGTATGAAAAAGAGAATTTTACAAGAAAGTCCTCTCAGAACGACACAGTGGATATCAACTGTCAGATAACAAATGACAGCACATTCATTATCAAGAGTTTCCCAAGCAAGCTGCTTGCGCTCAACGTAAAAAACAAGACCTTGAAAGAAGCAATTTCCAAAGCCGACTCACAAGACATTACTTGTCGCATCCGTTTCTACAAAACCAATCCGATAGTGATGATTGTCAATCCACTAACCCCGACGTTCGATCTGACTTACAAGAATGCCAAACATCGTGTAATGACGCCGTTCTACATTAACAACGCTTACTCGTTTGCCCGTCAGGGAGAGAAGGAGCAGCTTTTCGTACAAATCGTCGAAGCAGTAATCGTTGTTGATGGAAAACAAATCGAAGAATTGCCAAGAGGCAATTTATTTAAATTCTTACTCAAACGATCATGACACTGCTCCAGAAATGTGCAGTAAATCATACATCGAAAAGAAACAAGTTTTTGTAACTTGCAAATGAAATCCTTTTAAATTTATTTCTGATATTAATGTCTGGGAAACGCTAATCTTTTAACAAATTAGTCAATACTTTCCAGACCGAAGGAGAACAAATCAGTGATGACAAGTTCTTACAAACGACTATACAGTCGGTTGAACTTCGTTAACGCAAGAAGAGCGTATCAGTGATGACACGCTCTTCTTTTTTTAAGGTTACTATTTCAACGCAACAACAATTCCCATGCGAGGAAACACAGCATGAAGAAGTTGCATCGATTGCGCAATACCTAAACAAAAGCATTTTCAAACAGCCACTAATACCACTAAAAAGCCGTCTTCGGACCATATTATACAATTTACTGATTATCAACACAATAGACTTCGTCTTTCAAAAGGTCACCTTTTACCAGCACATAGGTGAGCTTTCGTTGTGCAAAAGGTCAGCTATCACCATGCGATAGCTTTGCTTGTTGGGAAACATCTGTTCGCACCCGACGGACAAGAGAGTAACACCGACCGATAAAAGCCTTGGTGTGGCATTGTCGTCATGAAGTTCTTCCAGCGCTTTTGCCAAAGGTCTGCCGCCAAATGCAAAACCATGCTACAACAAAAGGTTAAGCGCGAGAAAGAAAGGCTTTGGGCCGTTGCATGCAAACCACACCAAGCAGTCAGGAAAGGCAATCGTCCCAAATAGCATGGCTTTTATTTTGCCATTCAATCGATTTGGTGTATCTTTGCAGCGACATCCACATTATTGATAATGTCGAACGAAACAAGATATAGGCTTTTAAGTAAAATACAATCTCCTTCCGACCTTCGCAAACTAAGCATTGAGCAATTGCCTGAAGTTTGCAAGGAGTTGAGGGAAGATATCATCGAAGAAGTAGCCGTGAATCCCGGCCACCTGGCTTCGAGTCTGGGGGCTATGGAAATCACCGTGGCTTGCCATTACGTGTTTGACACTCCCGAAGACAGAATCGTTTGGGACGTAGGGCATCAGGCTTATGGACATAAAATTCTAACAGGACGGCGAGAGCGTTTCTCAGAGAATAGGAAACTCAACGGACTCATGCCCTTCCCGTCGCCAAAGGAAAGCGAATACGACACCTTCACTTGTGGACACGCCTCCAACTCTATATCGGCAGCACTCGGAATGGCCGTGGCAGCCAAACTGACCAACCACCCCAACAGGCATGTTGTAGCCATCATCGGCGACGGAGCTATGAGCGGAGGGTTGGCCTTCGAAGGCCTCAACAACGCATCGAGCAAGCCCAACGACCTGCTGATTATCCTCAACGACAACGATATGTCAATCGACCGTGCTGTCGGAGGAATGCAACAGTATCTCTTGAACCTTGACACCAACGAGACTTACAACCGCTTGCGATTCAAGGCATCACAGTGGCTGCACGACAGGGGGATACTCAACGACAAGCGCAGAAAAGGCATCATCAGACTGAATAATGCCCTGAAGTCTGTCATCTCTCAACAGCAGAACCTCTTCGAGGGAATGAACATCAGATACTTCGGACCTTTCGATGGAAACGATGTCAAGGAAGTGGTGCGCATACTACGGCAACTGAAGAACATGAAAGGCCCAAAGCTGCTACATCTCCACACTATCAAGGGCAAAGGCTACGAACCTGCGGAGAAAAGCGCAACCGTATGGCACGCACCAGGTAAGTTCGACCCAGAAACCGGTGAACGCATCATACAAGACACCAGCAATCAACCACCCAAATACCAGGATGTTTTCGGACAGACCCTGTTGGAGTTGGCAAAAGAAAATCCACGGATTGTAGGCGTTACCCCAGCTATGCCCTCAGGTTGCTCAATGAATGTCCTGATGAAAGAAATGCCCGACCGCGCATTCGACGTGGGAATTGCCGAAGGACACGCAATGACCTTCTCGGCAGGAATGGCAAAAGACGGATTGCAACCTTACTGCAACATCTACAGTGCGTTCTCGCAACGCGCCTATGACAACATCATCCACGACACGGCAATACTGAATCTGCCTGTCGTATTGTGTCTCGACCGTGCGGGGCTGGTAGGCGAAGACGGAGCAACTCACCACGGCGCATTCGACATGGCATTCCTAAGACCCATCCCCAATGCAACTATCGCCTCGCCAATGGACGAGCGGGAACTGCGAAGGCTGATGTACACTGCCCAGTTGCCAGAGAAAGGATTTTTCGTCATTCGCTATCCGAGAGGCAAAGGCGTACTGATTGACTGGCGATGCCCGTTCGAGGAAATACAGGTTGGCACCGGACGCAAACTCTTCGACAAAAACATCGGAAAGGAAAGTTCTAATAACGTGGCCATTCTGTCCATCGGACCATTGGGCAACAGTGTCGAGACGGCCATCAGAGAGCTGGAATCGACACCCGACTCCTGTTCAGGCCATATCGCCCACTATGATATGCGCTTCCTGAAGCCATTGGACGAGAAGATTTTGAAGGAAGTTGGAGAGCATTTCACTCATATTATAACGATAGAAGATGGAATACGAAACGGTGGTTTGGGAACGGCAGTCGTGGAATGGATGAGCGACAATGGGTATTCGCCAACCATCAACCGAATGGGACTTCCCGATCGATTCATCGAACAGGGAACCATCGGCCAACTACAGCAGCTTTGCGGACTCGACACAGAAGCCATCAAGCACACAATAAAGGACAATCTTCAATAGAAGACAGCCATAATTAGTTAAGGATATGAAAATCATCATCGCCGGTGCCTATGCCATCGGAACTCATCTTGCACAACTCCTCTCACGAAACAAGTACGACATCGTATTGATCGATGAGATTCCAGAGAACCTTGAGAAGATAGGAAGAGACTTTGACTTGCTGACCATGGAGGCAAAGCCCACCAGCATCAAGGCACTCAATGATGCAGGGGCAAAAGATACCGACCTTTTTATTGCTGTAACACCAAAAGAAACGGACAACATTACAGCCTGCATCATGGCCCATCACCTTGGTGCGAAGAAGACAGTTGCGAAGATCGACAACCCAGAATACATGGAACCGGAGAATCAGGAGTTCTTTAAACGACTCGGTATCAGCAGCCTCATCTATCCAGAAGTTCTGGCAGCAAAGGACATTATCAACGGTCTGAAGATGTCGTGGGTAAGACAACGCTGGGACGTGCACGACGGAGCACTCGTCATGCTGGGCATCAAACTGAGAGAAAGCTGCCAGATTCTCGACAAACCACTCAAGGATATAAGTGGTCCTGATGACCCATATCACATTGTTGCCATCAAACGACACAACGAAACCATCATTCCCGGCGGTAATGACACTCTGAAACTCGAAGACTTGGCTTACTTCATGACCACCAAGAACTATATTCCGTACATCCGAAAGATAGCGGGGAAGGAGCATTACGTGGACGTCAAGAATGTCATGATTATGGGTGGAGGGCGCACTGCTGTGCGTTCAGTCAAAATTATGCCAGAATACATGAACATAAAAGTCATCGAACGTGATGCCGACAGATGCGAATATCTCAATGAGATGTTCGATGAGGATAAACTGGTGATCAATGGCGACGGTCGCGACACTGCCCTGCTCGTTGAAGAAGGCATAAGAAACACACAGGCTTTCGTAGCTCTGACGCCCAATGCCGAAACAAACATACTCGCATGCATGGCCGCCAAGCGATACGGGGTGAGGAAAACAATTGCGTCGGTTGAGAATTTCGACTACGTTGATATGGCCGCCAACCTCGATATCGGTACAATTATCAACAAAAAGGCGATTGCAGCCAGCTACATTTACCAGATGCTGCTTGACGCTAACGTGAACAACGTAAAGTTTTTGATGTCAGTTGATGCCGATGTGGCTGAGTTCACACCAGTACAAGGCTCAAAAATCACAAGGAAACCCATCAAAGACATCAAGCTGCCAAGTGGCATGACAATCGGTGGTCTGGTAAGAGGCGACGAGGGGATGCTCGTCTCTGGTAACACGCAAGTTGAGGCTGGCGACACAGTCGTGGTGTTCTGCTACAACGTTGATAAAAAGAAGGCCGAGCAATTGTTCAACTAACTGTTTGAGAAATCATTGATAATGCTTAATCTTAAAACCATATTCAAGATTCTTGGCTCACTGCTGTGGATAGAAGCGACGCTCCTTTTCTGCTGCCTTATGGTTTCATGCTGGTATCAAGGCACAGACATCATGGCTTTTGTATGGAGCATTCTCATCACGATAGCCAGCGGTTGCACCTTCAGAGTTATCGGATTGAAATCAAATAATACGCTTGGGCGACGCGACGCATACTTTGTGGTAGCCGTTTCGTGGATACTTTTCTCGCTTTTCGGTACCCTTCCGTTCCTCATCAGTGGCTATATAGACAACTTCACAAATGCTTTCTTCGAGACTATGTCAGGTTTCACGACCACCGGGGCAACTATCATCGACTATCCTGAACATTTGCCCAAGGGACTCCTCTTCTGGCGCTCGCTGACGCAGTGGATCGGTGGTTTGGGAATTGTGTTCTTCACCATTGCTTTGTTACCATCGCTTGTCGGCGGATCAGTGAAAGTTTTTGCAGCGGAATCGACCGGGCCTATCAAAAGTAAGCTACATCCACGCCTCAGCACAAGTGCGAAATGGCTATGGATGGTTTATTTGATTCTGACAACAGCCTGTATTCTCAGTTACAAGGCATGTGGGATGGGCTGGTTCGACGCTTTCAACTACTCAATGACGAGCACCGCCACAGGAGGGTTTGCCACTGAGAGTGGCTCCATTATGGCTTTTCATTCCCCTGCCGAAGAATATGTCTGCACATTGTTCTGCTTTCTTTCGGGCGTTAATTTCACATTATTATATACTTCCGTAGCTGGGTTCAAGTTAAAGAAACTCTTCCGCAACAGCGAGTTCAGGTTCTACACTACCCTTGTGGCGAGTTTCACCATCTTTATCATGCTGGAGCTTATTTTCCGGAGGAGTTATGACGTGGAGCATGCTTTCCGAAGTTCTGTTTTTCAGGTTGTTTCATTCATCACGACGACGGGCCTTATCAGCGACGATGCTGCCCAATGGCCACACGTTACTTGGGTAGTGCTGGCTGCCTGTATGTTTTTCGGTGGTTGTTCCGGCTCAACGAGCGGTGGTATCAAGAGCCTCCGTGGCATCATGCTTATCAAAGTGGTGAGGAACGAGTTCCGACAGATTCTGCATCCTAACGCAGTGCTTCCCATGAAGATAGATGGGGTGAACATTCCCCAGTCGCACCGTGTCACGCTTCTTGCCTTTATTGGGCTTTACCTGTGTCTGACGCTTGTTTGTTCCTTCACGATGATAGCCGCTGGCATTGACTCGACCAATTCCATCACCATCACCCTGAGTTGCCTCGGTAACGTCGGGCCTACTCTTGGTTTGGAAATCGGTCCGACGATGTCATGGGATGATTTGCCCGATTTTGCCAAATGGATAGGTTCTTTTCTTATGCTTGTGGGGCGTCTTGAACTTTTCACGGTCCTTGTGCTTTTCACTCCCTCATTCTGGAAAGAGAATTAGCCTCCCGTTTTCAGCTCCCTCTGTTGGCTGAAGGATGAAGAAGCGAGGAAATGGGCTAAGTCGCGCTTGATTTCAAGGAAAGGTTCTGCATTCATGTAGCCGAAACTCCGGCGAAGCATGGGTATGATTTCTTCCATACTATGCTCATAGCTCGACAATTCGTTCTTTCGCTGTAGGGCATGCCGAGCGTTTCTCCAGATTTCCTGTTCACGTTCGTGTATCAGCTTGTCACATACTTTCTTCAATGCGGGCACAACGACATTGTCGAACAGATGGTGTCCTTGGATGTACAAATAAGTCGTTTGCGGAGTGACACCCATCCGCTTGATGTCGTCTTTTACGGCCAGATAGCTCTCTTTTGCATCGGGATAATCCTTATGGAACTGAATAATCTTGCGCGAAACCTTCCTCCTTAAATTATTAATGTTACGATACGGGTCCTCCAGTGAGAATTTTCCTATATCAATCACTCTGTTGAAGTCGGTTATGGTAAACCTTCCGTAGATTCCATTCCGATAAAACCATATACTCCACACGAACAGTGGGAAGATAGCCTCGCTGTATTCGCGCAGGTAATTCTCGAAATCGAAAATCGGCTGGTCGTTCAATGTCACCGCAACCGCCACATCGTGCAGTCCACGGGCATAGCACTGGAGGTTTTCTATGGCATAGGCGTAGGTGTGAAACACATACGGATTTTGGGTAACATCACGCGAAACGGCCGTAGTGTTCTGCAGCAAGTAGTCGTAATCGGCATCCACGCACGCTATCATATTCTCGCCAACTTTCTTCGATAGAAGATTCATCAGCACCGATTTCTTGCCTTTTGTCAGGTTTTGTCGTGACGGAAGCATCACCTCAAAATAGAGTTTCTCGTTCTCAAACCCACTGAGCACCGTCCGCCAAAAAAATATGTCGTCGTAAGACTCCACGTAGGCAACGATCTTCGTTCGCGCATTCAGGCTATTCAGCTTGTTGGCCGCATGGATATAGTCGGACGATAGGTTGTCTTTCAATCTATTTCCCATTACCTTGTTCCTTCCGTTTTTCAATCAACAGTAATGTCTGTCACTTCCGTAACATTGTCAATCCATCCGTTCATGATAACGGCCGGGCTATGGGTGGTGAGAATCACCTGGACATTGGGGTTCAATTCCATAATCAGGTCTATCAGTCGTTTCTGCCATTCCACATGCAAACTGACTTCAGGCTCGTCCATGAGAAGCACATAAGGCAGATTGTCCTCGACAAGTACGGTCAGCAAAATGGCCAATATTTGTTTCTCACCACTCGACAGATTATAGGGGAAGAGCGTTTCACCTACTTGCGTGAATCGAATCTCATTCTCCGTGCGCACGATTTTCTTGCCAGTCTCGGTGAAAAGGTCGTCAATTATATCCTGAAAGCGTTTTTTGGGTTCGGAAATGGCCTGCGCACGCACGGCGGCATCAGGCTCCCCCGACTGCAACACATCAATGATGCGGTTGCCGATGTTGACTTGATAGTCAAGATATTTCCGCTGCAACTGGAACAACTGCCAGTCGAGCTCTGTTACAAGGTTTAGATCGACCTTGGCGATGCTGTCAATGTTCATCAGCGGACGGTCGAAAGAGCGGATAATGTCGTAGCGAATCCACTTCGCATCCTCTGGATACACTTTCAGACGGACTCCCTTCAGCAAATGGCTTGGAAACTCACCGCCTTGTGAAAGGCCCTTTACCACCTTGTTGATGATAGTACTCTTGCCCACACCATTGATGCCACTGAGGATATTCACCTGTCTGTTCAGCACCCACTTAATATGTTTCATGCCGCCCCAAAGCGAGTCTATCTCTATTTCTTCAATATAATCAGCGTATTTCTGCATAGCCTTTCCCTTCCGTTTATCACTACAAATATAAATATTTTCTTTCACATCGCCATTAAAATTTCGCTTTTTAACTCTATTCACTTCAATTCTGCCTCGCCGTCATCAAGTCAGAGACATTACGACAGCCAGCCTGCAGGCACTCCAAACCTCTCCCACCAACCATAATCCACAATCGCTAATTAGGGCGCAATCTCACTATCAGGTGGTGATAACATGGCTTTCAGACTTATTTCAATGACCGATTGGAGATTACAACTGTGCGAAAAAACTTGACAAATCAACTTTTCGCAAGACAATTTTAACACATTGTTATTCAGACGGTTACATTTCTCACATCAATAGCTCATCTTTCACCGTGCGAAACCTCACCTTTCGTCTCGCAAAAGCTCATCTTTCGCAAGGCGATGGGGCAGACAACGGAATGTGACGGTGATTTTTATTTGACACCAGCTATCACCAAAGCATCCACCATCACACGTCAAAGCGACTGCGAATTATGAAAAAACCTATCCAAAACTTTCTTAATTATTTTGAACTTCCCACGTTTTAATGTATCTTTGTAGCTATGAATTTACAAGATTCGCAGAACATAAAAATGAGCGAGAATGTCATAATTGTTGACGCCGACTACATCGACGACGTGGCATTCAACCTGACTCTGAACTTTGAAAGAATGCTGGACAGGAGGATTCCAGCAGCCGACTTCAGCCAGTGGATTGTGAACATTGCTCTCGACGGGCGGATGAAACCGGGCAATCACGAGACACAGGTGGTGGTATTGCACGACAAGGGCAAACGGCTACTCGACAACTACGTCCCCTCAAGTCTTGGGCAAGAACTCGACAAACAGGCTTTCAAGGACGAGACTCTCGGCGAGTTCATCATCAACACCATCGCAACAGGCGGAAAGGTGACCGAAAAGGACGAAGTGATGCTCGATTTCCTGAAGATTGTGCTGAGCCACAAGGAGGTCAGCCGCATCATGATTGTCCCCAATGCCGAAGATGGCAACATCTATAACCTGCTCCGCAACGCGCTGAGGGATGTTGACGACGAGGAAAAGCACGTCACACTGTTTGCCATGCAGCCCATGGAGGGCGGGAATTTCAAACAGCAGATTCTCGGATACTCCATCATAAATGCCATGGGGATAACCGCTGACGAAATAGAAAAGAAAACAAAATAAAAAGAATACAGAACAATGGGAAAAGTACTAATGATCGGGGCGGGCGGCGTTGCCACCGTTGCAGCTTTTAAAATCGTCCAGAACCAAGATGTATTTACGGAGTTTATGATAGCAAGCCGTCGCAAGGAAAAGTGCGATGCGTTGGTGAAGGCCATTCACGACAAGGGATACAAGGCCGACATCAAGACCGCACAGGTGGACGCCGACAATGTGGAGCAACTGAAAGAGCTATTCAACTCGTTCAAGCCAGAACTGGTAATCAACCTCGCTTTGCCATATCAGGACCTGACCATCATGGACGCTTGTCTGGCATGTGGGTGCAACTATCTCGATACGGCCAACTATGAGCCGAAGGACGAGGCACACTTCGAATACAGTTGGCAATGGGCCTACAAGGACAAGTTCGAGAAAGCCGGACTGACGGCTATCCTCGGTTGCGGATTCGATCCAGGAGTGTCGCAAGCTTTCACAGCCTACGCAGCCAAACACCACTTCGACGAGATACACTACCTCGACATCGTGGACTGCAATGCAGGTAACCACCACAAGGCTTTCGCAACCAACTTCAACCCAGAAATCAACATCCGTGAGATTACCCAAAAAGGTCTCTACTACGAAGATGGGAAATGGATTGAGACTGAGCCGTTGGCCATACACCAAGACCTGACCTACCCCAACATCGGACCACGCGACTCTTACCTGATGCACCACGAGGAGCTGGAGTCGCTGGTAAAGAACTATCCTACCATCAAGCGCGCACGTTTCTGGATGACTTTCGGTCAGCAATACCTTACCTACCTCGACTGCATCCAAAACCTCGGCATGAGTCGCATCGACGAAATCGAATATGAAGCTCCATTGGCCGATGGAAGCGGCAAGAGCGCAAAGGTGAAGATTGTACCGCTGCAGTTCCTCAAAGCCGTATTGCCCAACCCACAAGACTTGGGTGAGAACTACGACGGCGAAACATCCATAGGCTGTCGCATCCGCGGTATCAAGGACGGAAAAGAGCAAACCTACTACGTTTACAACAACTGCAAACATCAGGACGCTTACAACGAAACAGGCATGCAAGGCGTAAGTTACACCACGGGTGTACCAGCCATGATCGGAGCAATGATGTTCTTCAAGGGGCTTTGGCGCAAGCCAGGCGTTTGGAACCTTGAGGATTTCGACCCAGACCCATTCATGGAACAACTCAACAAGCAAGGTCTGCCTTGGCACGAGGTGTTCGGAGGCGACTTGGAGCTTTAAGGATATGGCATCGTCTTTGGACGTTATAGAATTCATCTGCAAACAGATAGCAACCGCAGGTGAGGTGAAGTACAGGAAAATGTTCGGCGATTACATGATCTATGTAAACGATAAGCCAGCGGTTACCGTGGGCGACGACATCCCGTACGTGAAAATGCACGAGGCAATCGGGGAACTGATGTCGGCGGCCGAACAGGGATATCCCTACGAAGGGGCCAAACTACACTATATTTTGGACGTGTCGAAACCCGACATCGCAGTAAAAGTAGTGAGCAAGCTGGCCGAAGTACTGCCTTACCCTAAGAGCAGGAAGAAAAAGAAATAACACTTTTATTATACAATAGAAAACAAGAAAAAGAAAATGGCAAAAGAAAATACAAGCGCCGCATCATCAGCTGAAGGAAAACTGAAGGCACTACAGGCCGCAATGACTAAGATTGAGAAAGATTTCGGCAAAGGTGCCATCATGCGCATGGGCGACAAGCAGATAGAGAATGTTGAGGTGATACCGACCGGAAGCATCCAACTCGACCTCGCACTCGGCGTGGGCGGCTATCCGAGGGGCAGGATTATAGAGATCTATGGTCCAGAATCATCAGGTAAAACCACCCTTGCCATCCACGCAATCGCCGAGGCTCAGAAAGCGGGAGGCGTAGCAGCATTTATCGATGCTGAACATGCCTTCGACCGTTTCTACGCATCGAAACTGGGAGTGGATGTCGATAACCTTTGGATTTCCCAACCAGACAACGGTGAACAAGCGCTCGAAATTGCCGATCAGCTGATTCGCTCGTCTGCCGTTGACATACTCGTGGTTGACTCCGTAGCAGCACTCACACCCAAAAAGGAAATTGAGGGCGACATGGGCGACAACGTAGTCGGATTACAAGCACGATTGATGAGCCAGGCACTGCGCAAGTTGACATCGACCATTGCCAAGACAAATACCTGCTGCATCTTTATCAACCAGTTGCGTGAGAAGATTGGAGTGATGTTCGGCAATCCAGAAACAACCACTGGTGGCAATGCACTTAAATTCTATAGCACGGTCCGTCTCGACATCCGCCGTGCCTCTTCGATTAAGGATGGTGACAATGTCACAGGCAATTTGGTGCGCGTGAAGGTTGTGAAGAACAAGGTGGCACCCCCTTTCAAGAAAGCTGAATTTGAGATAACCTTCGGCGAAGGCATTTCGAAAATTGGCGAAATACTCGACCTTGGGGTTGATTACGACATCATTCAGAAGAGCGGAAGCTGGTTCAGTTACAACGGAACGAAGCTCGCACAAGGCCGCGACGCAACCAAAACCTTGCTGAAAGACAATCCAGAGCTGACCGAAGAAATTGAGGGGCTCATCAGAGAGGCTATCAAAGCTAACGCCAGCAAATAATTACACTAATGTAAATAAAACCAACAGATAATGAACAGATTATTTGGTGGTTAGAAAATAAAGACGTAATTTTGCACCCGCTATTACGAGATAATGGCATAAAATTCAAACTAATAAAAGTTATTAAAGCAAATTATGGCAACAAAAATCAGATTGCAACGCGGTGGTCGTAAAGGCCATGCTATCTATAGCATTGTGACCGCTGACGTTCGCGCACCACGAGATGGTAAATGTATTGAAAAGATTGGTACTTACAACCCTAATACCACACCTGCCACAATCAATTTGAATTTCGACCGTGCGCTTTATTGGCTTGAGACAGGCGCTCAACCAACAGACACAGCCCGCTACATCCTCAAGAGCGAAGGTGTTTACATGATGAAACATCTCCGTGGTGGTGTAAAGAAGGGCGCTTTTGACGAAGCTGCTTGCCAGCAGAAGTTCGACGCTTGGAAACAAGCTAAGGTAGCTGCGACAGAGGCTTTGGGCAAGAAAGCTGCCGAAGACAAGAAGGCTGCCGCAGCAAAGAATCTTGAAGAAGAAAAGAAAGTAAACGAAGCTATTGCCAAGAAGGTAGCTGACAAGAAGGCTGCCGCAGCTGCTGCGAAAGCAGAAGCAGAGGCTGCAGAGGCTGCTGCCAACAATGAGGAAGTTGCTGCTGAGGCAACAGAGGCAGAGGCTGCTCCAGCAGAGACTGAAGCACCAGCAGAAGCTTAATCTTTCCAGAAACAACAAAATAAAGAGGATATGCCATAACATATCCTCTTTTTTAGTACGAAGCCAGCAAATAAGAGAGAGAGAATCTGGCTTTGGACCTTTTGCAATGTAGCACGCCATCAGGCACGCAAATATTCGTTAACATCGACCGCTATCGGCCGGCAGATGGCAAACGCATCCTACAGCGATGCCAACTTTGTTTCCAGCCGTTTTTATACCCTTGCCAACATCTTGTTTGTCGTTTTATCCCGATATGCCTCATTATAGCTTTGGAGAGGCGATATAGAATCTACCCGACCATCGTATAAAAACAGTACAGACATATTAGTCAATTGAGGATTGGGCGAACAATCATGGGGCGGAAATCCTACAAAAATCGGACAATGGAAGAATCCTTGCCCAGCCTTCGTCTCCTAACTTCAATCCGACCCCATCAGACAGGAGAGAAGAGAGAGGTCCTCATCACAGGAAAAGATTATTTACCGCCGAAGAAGCCTTTTATCTTTTGCCAGAATCCTGACTTCTGAACCTGCTCGCCAGCATTTTCAATCGTGCTGCCCAATTTATCGGTAACATTCTTAACGGTCTCGTTTTTCTTCAATTCTTCAAAGGTATCCTCCACCTTTTCCGTAACATTCTTGACGGTTTCGTTATCCTTGATGTCATCGAGCAAATCCTCGGCCTTGTCGCGAAGGTTCTTCACTGTCTCGTTATCCTTGAGGTCTCCCAATACATCGTCAACCTTGCCCTTGACCGATTCAGTTATCCCTTCGACCTTATCTTCTACCTTATTGAGCTTTTCCTCTGCTTCTTTCTTCAAATTCTTAGCCATTTTCTTTCCTTCTTCTTTATCCATATTTACAGATATTTATAATGATGCCTACGCTCTTTCCAACTTGCAGTTCGGCTTTTCAATTCAAACTAAAGTACAAATGCAAATATAACGATTATCAAACAGAATACAAATTTTTATAACTATATTTTGTTAAATCAAGATAAATTTATACGTTTCGACACTTTCTATAGCATAAAAACTAAAAACTGTAACAAAAATGTAACACCCACCATGACCTCTCAAAAGCCCTTCTGCCACTGTTAACTGCATGAAATATCGAAAGTATGCCTTGGGATTTCAAGATAAAGTCACTATATTTGTAGCAATAACATCATCCAAAACCATCGTCTGACTGACAAAGACGAGATTATTCTACGAAATTATGAAAGAACTCAAGTGCCCAAAATGTGGTAGTGTGTTTACCGTTGATGAGGCCGACTATGCATCGATAGTGAGCCAAGTGAAGAATGCAGAGTACGAAGCTGAAATAAAGTGCCGGATAGAGGAGATGCACGAGAAGAACCGGGTCGAGCAAGAACTGGCCAAGGCAAGAGCCGAAAAGGAACTGATGCAACGCCTCAATGCCAAGGAACAGGAAATAAATTCGAAAGAGACGGAAATAAACCGGGTGAAAAACGAGAAAGACCAAGAAATCGAACGTCTGAAAGGACAGTTGAAAAGCATAGAAAGCCAGAAAAAAGCAGAGCTGTTGCAGACCGTTGCGGACATGGAAAAAGAACGCACCGAACTGCAGTCGCAACTCCTTCAGGGAGAGAGCAAACTCCAAATGGCACTGATGGAGGAACGCAACAAAGCGCAGCAACACCTTCAGGCGAAGGAAAGGGAAATCAGCGAACTGCGGGCATCGGTGGAACTGGAGAAAAAAGAGGCCCAAATACACGAAGTCGCACTGATAAAGCAGCATGAGGACGAGCTGAAGCTCAAGCAAGAGCAACTGGACTACTACAAAGACCTGAAGACCAGAATGTCAACGAAAATGGTCGGCGAGACACTTGAGGCCCACTGCTCGACACAGTTCAACCAATACCTCCGCTCCATCATGCCCAACGCCTACTTTGAGAAAGACAACGATGCCTCGGATGGGACAAAAGGCGATTTCATCTTCCGCGATTACGAAGACAACATTGAATACATATCCATCATGTTCGAAATGAAAAATGAGATGGACACCACGGCAACAAAGCATAAGAACGAAGACTTCTTCAAAAAGCTCGATGACGACCGAAGGAAGAAGAACTGCGAGTTTGCCGTTCTCGTCAGCTTGCTTGAGCCAGAGAGCGAACTCTACAACGGAGGAATCGTCGATGTCTCATACAAATACCCGAAAATGTATGTCATCCGCCCCCAGTTCTTCATCCCTCTCATAACATTACTCGTGCAAACATCGAAAAAAAGCGTGGAATACAAACGGCAATTGGCGCAAGCACAAAGCAAAGAAGTCGATGTAACCAACTTCGAGAACAAACTTGAGGACTTCAAACAGGCATTCGGCAACCACTATGAGAAAGCCGCCGAGAAATTCGACAAGGCCATCAACGACATCGACGGCACGGTAACGAAGCTGCAAAAGGTAAGGGAAGAGCTGTTGCAGTCAAAGAGAAACCTGAAATTGGCCAACGACGATGCCGAGAAACTGACCATCCGCAAGCTGACCTACATGAATCCCACCATGAAGAAGAAATTTGACGATGCGCGTGAACAGGCAAAAGGCGATATTGTCGAGATAGAATAGTCCGACGAGAGCGACGTCATCCTCCCCCGTTGCCAGCCCAAAAGAGCCTCACAAGACCACGAATTCCGCTCTTCACGTAACTCACTGATAAACTGAACGATAGCTTCCACCTTGCAAAAGGTCAGCTTTCATTATCCCATAAGTGACCAATCGCAGTGCAAAAGGTAAGCTTTCGCCTCGCAATAGCTTAGCTCTTAGCGAACAAGGAGGCGAGGACGACTCTGCAACAGATCACGACCACCAGCTGGAATGCTATCAATTCGGAGAGTCGAATATCAACAAAAGTCCCATCAGAGTGTGGCATGGCCACTATTCTGATGGGACTAATATTATCAAATACTTTAAATGAAATTCAGTCGAAGCCCTACTTTGCAAACAGCAAGATCATCCATTGCGCAAGCATCACCCTGACAAACAGTGTCAGCGGGTAAACCGTTGCATAACGAATGGCAGGGATATTGTTCTTCGAAGCATCGGGAGTCAGCGACAGTGCCGGAGCAAAAGTCATGGTTCCGGCAATGTAACCCAGCAGCGTGAAGTAGTCGAGCTTCAGCCAGTAGCGGCCCAGCACGGAGGTGATCCAGAGCGGAACAAGCGTAATGATGAGAGCATAGCCCATCCAAAGGTAACCGCCGTCGAGCAGCTTGCTGACAAAGTTCCCGCCTACGCTCAATCCCACACAGGCGAGGAAGAGCGTAATGCCGAATTCCTTTAACATAAGGTTGACACTCTGCGTATTATGGGTGTTCAGTTTGAAACGAGTTCCGAAATTACTGATGAGTATGGCGACGATAAGCGTACCGCCAGAGAAGCCCAGTTTGACAGGCATCGGCATTCCAGCCAGTGGAATCTCGATGCTTCCTATCAGCACTCCCAGCAAAAGAACGAAGAAAAGCACTGACAGATTGGGACGACGAAGACTGTTGACCGAGTTGCCCAATATTCTCTCCACACGTTTCACGTTCTCCTCCTCACCGACCAAAATCACGGTATCACCGATTTGCAGACGCAAGTCAGGTTTTCCTATCAGATGAACGCCAGCACGATGGACTCGCGAAATGTTGACATTGTATATCGAACGGAGTTTTAACTCTTCAATGCTCTTACCATTGATGCCTCCCTGCGTCACGAGACACCTACGCGAGATGAGCCGGTGGTCGAGTTTGCCCCACAAGGCATCCGTCATCTCTATGCGGTGGCCGATGAAGGCACAGATAATCTCAACCTCACTCTGTTCAGCAATAATCAGAAGCTTGTCGCCCTCATTGATAACCGTTTCAGGATGAGCCATCTCAATGACACCGGTGTCCTTGTGCATGATGCGCGAAATGAGGAAATCATGTTTGTCGAGCAATGTCTTCACATGAGCCACCTTATTCTGGAACACCGAAGGATTGGTCACCTCCACAGAGATGACAAGTGCCTCTTTGCGCTGCGCCTTCTCCCTGTCCTCAATGCGCTGCGACTCCTCATCAACTTTCACACGGAAAACCCATTTCAATCCACCAGTAGTGATAATCATTCCAAGAATGGCCATGGGATAACCCAACGCATAGCCAATACCGATGTCAGGCGAAGCGGTTCCCGTCAGCCCCTTGGCAGCCTCTTGTGCGGCACCCAGAGCAGGGGTGTTGGTGACAGCTCCCGACATAATGCCCACCATCGCCTCAATCGAATTACCTGAAAAATAGAATATCAGATAGGTGATGATGAGTGCAATGAAAACCGAAGCAATGGAAAGCAAATTCAGCTGAATGCCACCTTGTTTGAAAGTAGAGAAGAAACCCGGACCTACAATCATGCCAATGCCGAAGATGAACATGACCATTCCGCTCTCCTTAACAAACGAAAGTACGGTGGGATCGATGGCGAGGCCTAAATGACCAGCCAAAATTCCAGAGAAAAGAACCCAAGTGACTCCAAGCGAAAATCCGCCAACCTTGATTTTACTAAGCGACAGTCCCACTGTCACCACCAAAGCTAAAACGAAAATTGACTGCCCGATGCTCGTTCCTGTCAATAAATCTACAATCATTTCCATGTGTGGTCAATTAAAATAGAATAGGCACCCAGCCAGCCTTGTCCATCCGCCACAGAATAACAGACAAGACTTTTGTAATCATCGAAGTGACAATCTTTTATACCCAGCACCTTATTGTTAATATAAATACGGTTTTTCGCCCTCTTTTGCCATGCTACCCACGGCAATTATCCATAGGGCAAATTAAAATTCGGTGCAAAGGTACAACAAACTTCTGATAACGAGTATTTTTCGATGACTTTTTCCTAAGCGCAACAATTATTTCATACCGCACGCAGAATCAACCAGCAAGTGGAATTATTTGCAAAGTTATATATAATGTTGATAAAACACATCGAACACTGAAGGGGCAGCAATCGTTTCCCTTACTCTCCTCCCACAGAAGCATAACACCGAGAACACAGTACACGTTTGTATAATGCGCTATACACGTTTGTACTGTCAGCTGTACAAACGTGTACAAAACAGGAAGTGTTTAACATCTCGTTAGTGAGTTCTTATAGAGGCGGATAAGGACCGGTTGGGTGCAGACTATGGAAAGTTATTTGTATCGTTTTATCCGCATCAGTGTGGGGTAGGATTCCTCATAGCGGTCGAACTCGATGGCATTGCCGTCGTAGCCCATTTCGTTGAACGATTGGCGAATGGCTTTCTGTTCCTCTTCCGTGATGGCACGACGTTGCTGACGGACATGGTAATAGGTTGCTTCACCGAAGCAAGTCATGACTTCATATCTGACACTGCGCAGGTCGGCTGCCCGCACATTGTCGAAGATGTGAGAGATGCCCCATGCATATTTTTCCCGACGGTCGGGTATGAAGAGCGGACAAGGTTGCTTGCCGTTTATCACCGAAGGGTTGGCTACGGTGTAGGTCTCGTTCGTGTTCCCGTCGAGCATCTTTTGGGCGGTGTGGTGCAGGCATCGGTCTGCTTGCTCGCAATGTGTTCCGGCGCAGTGGGCGAAGCCGCTGTCGAGTCGGTTGTATTCCTCTTGGGTCATAATATTTTGCGGTAATTCAACACATCAGTAAATCTTTTAATAAATCTCTCTTCAGAAATAGGTTGGATGACAAAACAACAGTCGTTAAATTGTTCCATACGGTTTAATTTTCAGATTGTTTATTTTAATTGGTTATAACCAAATAATCCCGGCGGCACACAATGCCACCGGGATTATTTTCTGCGTTATACTATTTTTACTTTACTTCCTCAAACTTTAATACTATTGATTATCAATAAGTTATAGAAAAGTGTCGCAAATTACAAATACGTTTTCCATATTGGATATTGTTATGGGATAAGTAACCATAAAAATAGGGAAAGGCGTTTAAGAAGTTTAACGTATCACGAAGTCCTGAATTTTCACTTTTATCAGTTCGGCTTCACTTTCAAAGGTTGAGCATGACAAGGCGATGGACTCATTTCCTTTTATTTAAATTCCTCCATTCAACTCCAACTTATATGTTCCTGCTGGCAAAAAAATTCAATCTTTCCGATGCAGTTGCTATTCCAAAGTCTTTCTCACTCAATACCGTTGTCAAGGCCAAGATAGATAGAGATAATTGCTACAAATACCGATATAAAGTATCATTAGTTAATCTTTATTTTATATCTTTGTCAATCAAAAGATACATTATGACAAAGTTCACTAAATCAAACTGGATGACCAGAGGCTTGCAGGAGAAGTTGAACATCGTTGGTGAGCAGTTCCGTCTTGCACGGCTCCGTAGGGACCTGACGATGGATCAGGTGGCACAGCGTGCACAATGCAGTCGCTTAACGCTTGCACGTTTGGAAAAAGGTTCTGCAACAGTCTCCTTTGGTACCGTTACGAGAGTACTAAATGCGCTACAGCTTGAAAACGACATTCTTAGTCTTGCAAAGGATGATGAGCTCGGACACATGATTCAGGATTTGGAGATAAAAAACAGGAAAAGAGCTTCAAAAAGGTAGGAATGGTGGAGCGATAACCGTTACAATAAGTGTATATTATTCCTGTTTCTCTTTTTGGGACGCCCTGTTTCAACTCATTTTTTCAATGGGAGTGTAGCAACGCTATATAACTGAGGCAGAGCTGATAACGCTGCATGAATGGGATGTATTACACAGAGCAAAATAATAAATTAAGATAAGAAAAACATAAGATATTTTTCGTAACTTTGCCAAGATAACAGCAGAAAAGCATAAGGAAATGGCAGAATCACTGAACCTAAATAATGAAATCGTCATCTATCAGAGTGAGGATGGCAGAACCCAACTTGATGTAAAGTTGGAAGGGGAGACTGTGTGGCTTACGCAAGCACAGATGAGCGAGCTATTCCAAATAGATAGAACTGTTATCAATCGGCATATTCGGAATATCTACAAGAGTGGAGAACTTGAAGAAAAAGCAACCTGTGCAAAAAATGCACAAGTTCGAGTGGAAGGAAGCAGAGCTGTGAGCAGAACTATTCCCTATTATAATCTTGATATAATTATATCTGTTGGCTATCGAGTCAACTCCATTCGTGGTACTCGCTTCCGCCAATGGGCAAACAGCGTCTTGAAACAGTATCTTATTAAAGGTTATGCAGTGAACGAGCGCATACGCAAACAGCAGATAGCAGAGTTGCGCCAACTGGTACAGGTGGTGGGTAGAGCCATTCAACAGCAGAGCGTTCCTACCACAGATGAGAGCGATGCCCTATTTGATGTGGTGGTGGATTACACCTACGCCCTCGATACGCTCGATGATTACGATTATCAACGACTGAACATTAATAAGACTACCAAAGAAGAGCCTTTCCACGCCACCTACGAGGACGCCATGCACGAAATAGACATGCTCCGTGATAAGTTTGGAGGCTCCGCCCTCTTCGGCAACGAAAAGGACGATTCCTTCAAAAGCTCTATCGGACAAATCTATCAGACTTTCGGTGGCGAAGAACTTTATCCCAGCGTAGAGGAGAAAGCAGCCATGCTTCTCTACCTCGTTACCAAGAACCATTCGTTCAGTGATGGCAACAAGCGTATTGCTGCCACACTCTTTCTCTGGTTTATGAACAATAACGGTATTCTCTACCGTGAGGATGGCTCCAAGCGCATTGCCGACAACAGCCTCGTAGCCCTTACGCTAATGATAGCCGAGAGCCGGACAGAAGAGAAAGATGTGATGGTAAAGGTCGTTGTTAACCTAATCAATAAAAACAATTAAAATCTCAGCTATGTTTCTTGATCATTCATGGGTACCATCTGCATTTATCGCCTTGCTTGTCGTCGTGATGTTGGCAGTAATGAATTTCTTTGCACGTCGCACAAGAATACGAGTGTATCACGCAGCCTCCATTCTCATAGGAGCATTTGCCATTTACCAACTCTATGCAAATCTATCGGCAGGTTTGAATTTTATCAGTTCTGTTACCTGTCTTTGTGTAGGTGTTATAGCTGTAGTTATTTGTGGTAAAGTGGCAACGATGGAGCGTCAAAAAATAATTGAAGAAGAGCAGGTTCAGCAACAAGATATTGACCAACCACTATCAATACGGACCTCTAATGTGCAAAAAGAAATGGATTATCTGTCTATAAATCAAGCAAAAACATCTGAAGAATTAGTAGCTATGAGAGATATCGAAAATAAGATTGCTGATAAAGATGCTAAGCTACAACAGGAACAAAATGCGACGAATGAGGCTGTGTTGGAATGGTTTAACATGAAAATAGTATATTTTGAATCAGATATTCAATTAGCCTTGCGCAATTGTGCTAAATTGTTTATGCAGAGTGGTAATATAGAAATAAAACAGGAGAACCTTCCCCCACACAATACACACTATACCCAACAAAATCTCATTCTGATATCCAGTATATTTATTCTTACAGGAAGAAGCCGTGTACAGTGTGTGGATTTTGTCCTAAAAGTATTTGCCAACTATTTCCGTATTCCAAAATCTTCAAAAGAACTCGAACATATTAAAAGTCAAATTTTAAGAAAAATAAAAGGGGTAAACACTATGCTGAAGGAGATAAAGAAAATTTCAAATAGGTCATAGGGAACTTTCTATAAATTTTCATACCACTATAGAAAAGAATTTGTACCTTTGTCTTTAAAAAAGAGAACCTAAATGTCATACCAAGCAGACATCAGTGAAACAGTTTTTTTTCAGCAATACCCAGAGATCCTTGAAACATTGCTGAAAGACCATACTACCCAAAAGAACATTTTTTGGGCTACTGACAGTTATGCCGACTTAGGACAAGGCTTCCAATTCTCAGACCCGATAGCAATAGAGCATATTATAGGAGAGCATGGAATGGTGATTCGCCCTCGTGCTTTGAAAACAAAGGAGGAACAAGTTGGACGAACCAAAGACATGGCAGAGGTATTTACGCCCTCCTGGGTTTGCAATGCACAAAATAATTTGGTGGATGACGCATGGTTTGGATACAAAGATTCTTTCAATATTGAGGACGATAAGTCCAAATCCTGGAAAGCTACCGAAGGCCCTATCCCTTTTCCAGAAGACAAGACGTGGAAAGATTACGTACGTGCTACCCGAATGGAAATCACATGCGGTGAAGCACCGTACTTGGTGAGCCGATATGACACGACCACAGGTGAAATGATACCTCTGGAGCAACGCATTGGTATGCTCGATCGTAAGCTGCGTGTTGTCTCTGAAAATACAGAAACATCAGGCGACTGGCTTGCCATGGCGCAAGAAGCCTATAAGAACATTTACGGCTACGAGTGGCAGGGCGATAATCTGTTGCTGGCTCGTGAGGCATTGTTGATTTCGTTTGTTGAATATTACCAAGCTAAATTTGGCAAGAGTCCCTTAAAAAAATCCATACAATACATTGCCTATATCATATCATGGAATGTCTGGCAAATGGATGGACTGAAAGGCGTTGTGCCTAATAGCTGTAAAGAAGGTGTGACTGTCAAGGAGCAAGATCTTTTTGGCGAGACAACACGCACAGAATATTGTGAAGGCTGTCAACAGGACAATATACGAAAGCATAATGGAGTTTACTGTCTCATCCGAGATTGGGGGCTGAAAGACCCAAAGACAGGAGAGAACAACCGAAAAATAAGATATATCGATTTGATAAAATAAGGCTATGGCTACATTTGAATCATCACTGAAATCACGGCTCATTTATGTCTTTGCCATTCAAGACGAATGGCATAAGGACTGCTTAAAGATTGGTGAAACAACATTGGAGGAAGACCATGGCGACTTCCCCGCGCCTTGCAGCGACACACTGAATAAAGCGGCTCGCAAGCGCATTGACCAGTACACGACAACTGCCGGTATTGCTTACACGCTGCTTTATACAGAAATGACCGTCTTTTTTAAAAAAACTATATGTTCATTCAATGACAAGCAGGTACATAGCGTATTGGAACGCTCAGGTGTAAAGAAAAAGCTTTTCGACACGGTGAAAGGTGCTAACGAATGGTATTGCTGTGACCTTGAAACGGTAAAGAAAGCCATAGCTGCCGTTAAGCAAGGACTGACAAGTCTGCATCCCGGAGATATATCTACCACACTGAATCCCATTATCTTCCGCCCAGAGCAACAAGCAGCCATAGACAAGACCAAAAAAGTATTTAGCCGTGGGAATCAAATGCTATGGAATGCCAAGATGCGCTTTGGAAAGACACTTTGTGCCCTTCGTGTGGCAAGGGATTTGGAAATGAAGCGAACCATGATACTCACTCATCGTCCTGTTGTCGACGAAGGGTGGTTTGAGGATTTTGGGAAGATATTCTATGATCGCCCTGATTATCATTATGGCTCACGAACAAAAGGTGAATCTTTTAAGGCTCTGGAGTACCTTGCATCTAAGGGAGACAGATATGTCTATTTTGCTTCCATGCAGGATATGCGAGGCTCAGAATTGGTAGGAGGCAAATTTGATAAGAACAATGAGTTATTTTCGACATCGTGGGATTTTCTGATTATTGACGAAGCACATGAGGGAACACAGACGGAATTGGGCAAGGCGGTTATTGAGGAACTGACTAAAGCAGACTCGAAGGTGCTTCAGCTCTCTGGAACCCCCTTTAATCTTCTTGATGAGCACTCCGAAGATGAAATCTTTACTTGGGATTATGTGATGGAGCAGCGGGCTAAGGCTGAATGGGATATTGCCCACATGGGCGATCCTAACCCTTACGAATCATTGCCCGCCATCAATATTTATACCTATGACTTAGGCACACTCATGAGCGACTATGCCGATGATGAGAAGGCTTTCAACTTCCGCGAGTTTTTCCGTACCCGTGAAGACGACACCTTTGTCCACGAACACGATGTGGACAACTTCCTCACGCTCTTGTGCCGTGACGACAAAGACAGCCTTTATCCATACAGCCGTGATGAGTATCGCCGTATATTTCGCCACACGCTATGGATTCTGCCTGGTGTAAAGGCTGCCCGAGCGCTGAGTGCCAAACTAAAAGCACACCCCGTCTTTGGACTCTTCGAGATTGTGAACGTGGCTGGAAATGGTGATGAGGATGAGGAAAATGCCGACGCGCTCCAAATGGTCAAAAAAACAATTGGTCCGGACCCGGATGCGACCTATACCATCACGCTCTCATGCGGTCGTCTGACTACAGGCGTGAGCATCAAGCCTTGGACTGCCGTGTTTATGATGGCCGGTTCATACAGCACCAGTGCTGCCAGCTATATGCAGACCATATTCCGTGTACAGACACCTTTCACGTACAAGGGACGCATGAAGCAGCAGTGTTATGCTTTCGACTTTGCCCCCGACCGCACGCTCCGTGTGCTGGCAGAGGCAGCCAAGGTATCGGCCAAAGTGGGCAAGGCTACAGATGAGGATCGCAAAATCCTGGGCGACTTCCTCAATTTCTGCCCTATTATCTCTATCGACGGTTCACAGATGAAGCCGTATGATGTCAACAAGATGATGGGACAGCTGAAGAAAGCGCAGATAGAGAAGGTGGTGCAGTGTGGATTTGAAAATGGTGCACTCTATAATGACGAGCTCCTGAAACTCACAGATGTTGACCTCACCGACTTCAAAGACCTGAAAGGCATCATCGGCAAGACCAAGGCTATGGCCAAGACCGGCGACATTGACGTGAACAGCCAAGGCTTTACCAATGAGGAATACGAAGAGAAAGAACAGCTGGAAAAGAAATCTAAGAAGGAGCGATCCCCGGAAGAGCAAAAGCGACTAGAAGAGCTGAAAAAGAAACATAACCAGCGCAAAGAGGCCATTTCTATCCTTCGGGGTATCTCCATTCGTATGCCCTTGCTCATCTTTGGCGCGGAGTTGATAAATGAGGATGATGAAATCACCATTGACAACTTTGCAAATCTTGTAGACAACCAGTCATGGGAAGAATTTATGCCCAAAGGTGTCACGAAGCAAGTCTTTGAAAAGTTCAAGCGGTTCTACGAACCAGACGTATTCCGTGAGGCAGGCAAGCGCATTCGTGAAATGGCGCGAACGGCAGACAAGTTCACCGTCGAACAGCGCATTGAGCGAATAGCCGGAATTTTCAACACCTTCCGCAACCCTGACAAGGAGACCGTACTCACCCCCTGGCGTGTGGTCAATATGCACATGAGCGACTGTTTGGGTGGCTTGTGCTTCTACGACGAAGAGTTTAAGCACACACTCGAAGTCCCTCGTTATGTGAATCAAGGTCAAGTGACAAAAGACGTCTTTCGTCCCGAAGCACGCATTCTCGAAATCAACAGCAAGAGCGGTCTCTATCCACTTTACGTGGCCTACAACATTTATCGCACTCGTGTAGAAGCAGCAAAAGCCAAATATGGGGAAATAGGACATGCCTTTGCCATGCAGCTTTGGGACTTGACCATCGAGAACAACATCCTTGTTATCTGCAAGACGCCGATGGCCCGAAGTATCACGAAGCGTACATTGGCGGGCTTCCGTGATACAACTGTGAATGCTAAGTATTATAAGAACTTAAT
>QWCE01002527.1_pt1 | contig 50937 bp, 30 predicted proteins | sample 1972531 | NCBI WGS metagenome assembly QWCE01 (sample SAMN09866716, study PRJNA288562) | Human gut metagenome isolate term4_stool, whole genome shotgun sequencing... | reverse complement strand
GTGCACCAGATCCGAGTAGGAGTATCTTATTGTATTGCTTACGCTGAGTCATGGTTTGGTCGAGCTTGATGGGTTATTTCGACAATTGTGGGTAGTTCAAGACGGTGTCCTGAAAGTCAGTGAAGAAGCTGAGTGCATCTAGGGGACCGCCCTTTGCCTCTGGGTGGAACTGTACCGAGCGAAATGGCAGGTCGGTGTGCATGAGCCCCTCGTTGGTGCCATCGTTGAGGTTGGTGTACCACTCTTCCCATCCCTGAGGGAGTGTTGCTGAGTTAACAGCATAGCTGTGGTTCTGGCTGGTGATGAGGCACTGGGGTGAGCCGACCAACTGGACAGCTTGATTGTGCCCGTGGTGTCCGTACTTCATCTTGTAGATCTTAGCACCAGAGGCGAGCGCCATCAGCTGATTGCCCATGCAGATGCCGTAAGTGGGGAGCTGACGCTCGAAGGCATACTGTATCTGTCTGATCGTCTCCTTGCAGCAAGTCGGCGAGCCTGGGCCATTACTGATGAAGACACCACGCAACCCCTCGATCTGCTCCAAAGGATAGTCCCAGGGGACGCGGTGGAGGGTGAAGCGCTCATCGATGAGCGAGCGCAGGATGTTGTCCTTGAGTCCACAGTCGATCAAAGCTATATGACAATTGCCTGATCCGTAGATGCGAGGCTCGGGGCAAGAGGCTTGAGCGACTAAGTTTTGCTCTCCGATGGCAGGCTCTATGGGAGAGGCTTCGCCCTCGATAGTTATCGTGCCGACCTGGATACCATGGTCACGCAGATGCTTGGTCAGAGCTCGTGTGTCGATGCCCGTAATCCCCACGACGCCCTGCTCTGCCATAAAGTCTCCTAAGGATTGCTCCGCATTCCAGTGTGAGTACTCTGGCGAGTAGCTATTGACTATCAGGGCACGCATGAGACAGCCGTCACTCTCGTAGTAGTTTGGGATGTCGTACTCATCTCGAGTGGCAGCGGGGACACCGTAATTGCCCACCATCGGATAGGTCATCACCAAGATCTGCCCCATATAGCTGGGGTCGGTGAGCGACTCGGTGTAACCATTCATGGCTGTATTAAAGACTACCTCCCCGGCCAACTGTCTGGTCGCACCGAAGTGCCAGCCCGTGTAGGTAGATCCGTCTTGTAGCGTGAGCGTAGCTTTGCGCTGTGTGGATGTTTGCATGATTATTGTATGAAAAGAGCGTCTATGTCTATTTGCGATTGTACTGCTGCTCGTAGTAAGCGATGAAAGCATCGTTGACGAGATGGGACCCGCCAGGCGTAGGATAGTCGCCCGTGAAGTACCAGTCGCCAGGATGATGTGGGATAGCTTCGTGTAGTGTCTCGACTGTCTGGTAGACAATGCTAACCTCAGCCTTGATACTGTCAGATTTGACCAACTCTGCAATTTTGTCAGAGATTTCTTCCTCTGTAAAGGGAGCGTAGAGGCTCTTGATCACGTTGGGTACGTACTCCGTGAGCGGACGCTCCCTGAGGGCTATCGCCTCACGGTATGCCTCGTCAAGCATACGCTGCAGGCCTCGCTCCTGAAGGAGTGCGATCATAGCTCTAAAGGCTATAAACTCATCCACGTGACGCATATCTATACCATAGTAATCAGGATAGCGAATCTGTGGAGCACTAGAGACGAAGACTATCTTGCGCGGTCCTAAGCGGTCTAGGATCGTGAGGATGCTCTGACGTATCGTGGTGCCTCGTACGATACTATCGTCGATGACCACGAGGTTGTCCACGCCACGCTCGATGGAGCCGTAGGTGACGTCGTAGACGTGCGTCGCTAGGTCGTTACGTGTATTGCCCTCGGAGATGAAGGTGCGTAGCTTGATATCCTTGATGGCGACCTTCTCACTACGTATGCGCTGCGAGAGGATACCCTTCAGTTGCTCGTCAAAGTCGGGAGCTCCCAACGCTTGCTCGATCTGCTCCGCCTTGCGCTTGTTGAGCTCTAGGTTTAGCCCCTCTAGCATACCGAAGTAAGCTACCTCGGCGGTGTTTGGGATAAAGGAGAAGACCGAGTGGGTCAAGTCGCCGTCTATCTCTCTGAGGATAGCAGGTGTGAGAAGCTGCCCGAGCATCTTACGCTCACGGTAGATGTCTCGATCACTACCACGAGAGAAGTAGATACGCTCGAAGGAGCAAGCTTTCAGTTCGCCAGGCTCCAGGATCTGCGTGATACTCGGATTAGCTTTGTTGTCTATGGTGAGTGCCTCGCCCGGGTTTAGCTCGAGGACCTTGTCGTAGGTCACATTCATCACCGTCTGGATCACAGGACGCTCGCTAGCTACGACGATGATCTCGTCATCGATGTAGTAGAATGCGGGGCGGATGCCGTTGCGATCTCTCAGGACGAAGGAATCTCCCGACCCCGTCATGCCACACATCACAAAGCCCCCGTCCCAGATAGGACTGGTACGATGTAGCACATTGGTCAGATCCAGATTGTCCTCTATGAAGTGCGTTAGTCCATCCCCTCTAGCCCCTGCTCCTCGTGAGCGATCTTGTAGAGACGCTCCACCTCACGGTCTAGACGGTGACCTACTTGGTCTAATATAATATGTGTGTCGCTAGAGGTACGAGGGTGCTGACCGATGGCGGTGATCTCATCAAAGATTCCCGACACATTGGTCAGGTTGAAGTTACCACACACGGCGAGGGACTTCGCTCTCCAGTTGCTACGGCGTACCATCGGGTGTACGAAAGTCAAGCCTGCCAAGTCTGTCGTGCTGTAACGTAGATGACCCATATAGCAATCTCCGAGGAAAGGTGTATAGCGCTCAGCTTGTGTCGCCTCCTCTGCGGTAGGAGTCTTACCATCGTGAGCTGTGGCTATGGCCTCGTGTACTGTCTTGAAAATCTCCGTAATAGCATTACTGCCGAGAGCTCTCTCTCGATAGATATACTCGTCACCAGGAGGTGCCTGTGTCTTGACCACAGCCAGCCCAGCGCCATCTTGCCCACGATTGTGCTGCTTCTCCATCAGGAGGTAGAGCTTATTCAGCCCGTAGAGGGTCGTACCATAGCGCTTTGCGTAGTACTCTAGGGGTTTGCGTAGTCGTATGAGTGCTATCCCGCACTCGTGCTTAAGTGGTTCCATAGATCCGCCGAGGGTTATATCTTAGTTAGCGACGCTTTTTGTTTTGCTCACGCATGAGCTTCTCTTGCTCCTTCTGCATCTGCTCGAGACGCGCCATAAAGCCTTTCTTTTTCTTGGGCTTCCTTTGGTTCTCCTCGAGACGTGCCAGCACCTTATCCTCATTGATCAGTAGTCGGCTAGCAACAAACTGCAAGATCGTGATCAGCGTAGAGATAAAGTAGTAGTAGGTCAGACCAGCAGCATTGCTATTGAAGAAGATGAAGAACATGATCGTCATGATGTAAGGCATCAAGCGCATCATCTTCATCTGCGAATTGTCCGCCCCTGCAGACATACTCATTGTATAGCGGGAGTAAATGATGTTGGTGACAGCCCATAGCAAGCAGAAGAGACTGATATGGTTACCACCCAGTAGACCCGTGATAAAGGGTATGTCCGTGCTCCACGAGATGATCGGGTCATAGGTCGAGAGGTCCTTGACCCAGAGGAAACTCTCCCCACGTAGGTCTATAGCCGTCGGGAAGAACATGTAGAGTGCTATCAAGAAAGGCATCTGCAACAACATCGGCAAGCAGCCACTCATCGGGCTAGCTCCCGCATTGCGGTAGAGCTGCATCGTCGCTTGACTCCGCTTCATCATCATCTGCTGATCATCACCCGCATACTTAGCATTGATCGCCTCTACCTGCGGCTTCAAGACACGCATCTTAGCTTGCGACATATAGCTCTTGAAGGTAAGTGGCGAGAGGAAAAGCTTGATAATGAGTGTCAGCAAAAGGATGATGATACCCCAGTTAGAGATAAAGCCCTGAAGGAAGTCAATCAGCGGACGAATCAGGGTGACATTGATCCATCTAAAGAGCGAGCCACCCACATAGATCATCCGCTTGAGGTCTAGTCGCTGCGCCTTGTCCACACCAGCGTCCATCGCCTTGAGTATGTTGTAGTCTAGAGGCCCCATGAAGAGCGCAAAGTCCGCCTTGCGCCCATCACGTATGTCCATCGCAAAAGCTCCTTGATACTTGCAGTCCTTAATATACTCCGTTTCCTTAGGCTCCGTGGTGAAAGACATCTTATTTCCCTCTAGTCGGGTATCTCCAAGACCTATGAGCACGGTGCTAAAGAACTTATCTTTCATTGCCACCCACTGGATCTTCTCGCGGACATCTTTCTCCTGTACCATTTTAGTCTCCTTGAGCTTCTCTACATCGTCTGCTGGATACTTATAATATATAGTGGAGTACTGATTCTCAAACTTCCAGGAGCGCTCCTGCCGCGGTATGCGCAGACTCATCTCTAGGTCTTGTATCGCATTATTACTCTGCAGTAGCGAACCCAGTCCCTGGCCCTCGATAGCCATACCGAGCATATAACCCTCGTGAGGCATCGTGTAGATGATGCGCAGATAGCTCGACGAGTCTATCGGCAACGTCATCAAGAGCGTTGAATCGTTAGGCAGACTGGCCTGCCAGATTAGATCTTTCGTCTCTAAGATTTGGTTTTGGTTCGTCCGTAGGGGTAGATTGAGCATAAAGTCCCCAGGAGCGAAGAGCCGTACCTGTGTGCTGTCGTAGCTCAGATAGTCTGCCAGCTCTGCCGAGACAGGCATAGCTCCCTGTGTGGAGAAGGTGACGCACAGCTTTTCGTTTTCTAGGGTGTACTCCTCAGCCGTCTGGTTCTTCAACTGACTGAAAGCGTAGAGCGAGTCAACAGGGATAGGCTTTGCTGCATCTGAAGTCGTTTGGCGCTCCTCTTCAGTGGCCACAGCTGTATTTGTCTCGACCTGAGTGGTATCAGTCGCAGAGATAGGAGTGGAGGCAGGCGTCTGCTTAGGGATTAGAAAGACTGAGTAGACGACGATGACCACGCCAATCAGAATGATACCTATGAGGTTTGATTTATTCATCTAAAGTATAGATTATATCGTGTATAAAAGAAACTGCTCGAGATGTGATGTGTGCCCCTATCGACCGCTAATTGTTGAGATAAAGGCCATAAAGATAGGACTAGGCTGCAAGACCGTACTGCTGTACTCTGGGTGGTACTGCACACCGATGTACCAGGGGTGCCCCTCTAGCTCTAGAGCCTCGACGAGACCTGTCTCAGGATTGGTACCTACGCACTTAAAGCCAGCCTCCTCAAAGGCGGTACGGTACTGACTGTTGAACTCATAGCGGTGTCTATGTCTCTCCGAGATCAGTTGCTTGCCATAAGCGGCTGCCAGCTTAGAGCCCTCCTTGAGTTCGCACTCATAGGCGCCTAGTCGCATAGAGGCTCCCAAGTCTGATATAGCTTTCTGCTCATCCATCAGATCGATGATCTTATTGGTTGCTGTCGGCTTGATCTCGGTCGTGTTGCAATCCTCTAGACCCAGTACGTTTTGGGCAAACTCAATCGCCATACACTGCATACCTAGGCAGATGCCGAGCGTCGGGATCTGATGCGTACGGGTATACTCTAGGGCGATCAACTTACCCTCTACCCCCCTCGAGCCAAAGCCTGGAGCCACCACGACACCATCGTAGCCACTTAGTAGCTTCTCCACATTGTCCTTTGTGATGCTCTCGCTATGTATCGAGGTGAGCTTGAGCTTGCGATCATGATACACACAGCTCTGGAGCAGTGCCTCATCGATAGACTTGTAAGCATCCTGTAGCTCTACATACTTACCCACGAGAGCGATCTGTAGCTCCTTGGTAGCCGACTTCATTCGGTGGACAAAGTTGCGCCACCCCTCCAGTTTAGGCGTCTCGCCTACCTCTAGACCAGCTTGCTGGATCACCTGACGATCTAGCCCCTGCTCCTGTAGGAGTAGCGGTATCTCATAGATCGATGGCATATCGACACTCTGGAAGACACTCTCCTTAGATACATTACAGAAGAGCGCCACCTTGTCTAGCAAGTCTTCGCTCAGCTTATGCTCCGTACGAAGCACCAAGATGTCGGGCTGTATACCCTCCTCTTGTAGCTGCTTGACTGAGTGCTGCGTAGGCTTCGTCTTGTACTCCTTGGCTGCAGCGATAAAGGGAACATAAGTCAGATGGACGCAGACGCAGTGGTTCTTGAGCTCCCACTTAAGCTGACGGACGCTCTCTAGGAAGGGAAGTGACTCAATATCTCCGACCACACCACCTATCTCTGTGATGACAAAGTCGTAGTGATGCTTGAGTCCTAGACGACGTACGCTCCGCTTGATCTCGTCTGTGATGTGCGGAATCACCTGTACCGTCTTACCGAGGTAGTCTCCGTGGCGCTCTTTATTGATCACGCTCTGATAGATACGTCCCGTGGTGATGTTGTTCTCCCGGGAGGTACGGATATTGAGAAAGCGCTCATAGTGTCCCAAGTCCAGATCCGCCTCATGGCCATCTTCCGTCACATAGCACTCGCCATGCTCGTAAGGGTTGAGCGTACCTGGGTCAATGTTTATATACGGATCAAACTTCTGTATCGTAACCTTGTACCCACGAGCTTGAAGCAATTTGCCAAGGCTGGCGGCTACAATGCCCTTACCAAGCGAGGAGACCACGCCTCCCGTCACAAAGATGTATCGTGTATCGGTCATAACTGTGCTATATAATAATATAGAGGTATCATACCCCATTAAACTGAAGTCTGTGCAAAGGTACTAAATAGTGGCCACTACGACCTCACCATTTATATAAATCTACGCACTCACTCACCTGACGATGTCATCTCCTCGTGGAGATCTGCGATATCGGTCTACGAGGGCGACAAAATCAATGACAAGAAAATATTTCTATCACGAGAATCGCCATTTCACGCTCACGAGAAAGGGATACAAGCGCCTACTTAACAGACATTTAATCCTCAAATATGGTGTACACGCTTGTCGCGATCGCGTCTCACAGAGTAGAAATTGTTGGGAAAACGCTTGTCGGTTTCAAAAATTGTCGTACCTTTGTCACCGCTAAGGAGCAGAGGAGCGTTGATCTCTTCCCCAAAGCATAGGCTAGTGAGCCTATCTGAAGGGTGTCATTCGGAGCTTCACAAAAAAATCTTCTCAGCTATTGCAGTGTTGATATTTTTTTGTACCTTTGCAGAGCAAAACAACCGAGGTGCGGTAGTTCAGCTGGTTAGAATACCTGCCTGTCACGCAGGGGGTCACGGGTTCGAGTCCCGTCCCACTGCTACAAGCCCAAGTGGCGGAACTGGTAGACGCGCTAGTTTCAGGTACTAGTAAACGCAAGTTTGTGCAGGTTCGATTCCTGTCTTGGGCACCTAAGATTACTTTAGGCGTAGTGGTTGCTGTAAGAGACTATATAGTATATTGTATGCGCAGGTGGTGGAATTGGTAGACACGCTACTTTGAGGGGGTAGTGCCAGCAATGGTGTGTGAGTTCGACTCTCATCCTGCGTACCACGAGAGAGACCTATTGGATGACCTTATGTAGATGAGGCTCCAGTAGGTCTCTCTCTTTTTGCCCTACCCTATCCTCTTTCCTCTCGGTAGAGACTGTTGCAAAAGTCAACAGTCTCACGATCTTGCTTGCAAGAGTGTCCTGACTTTGCAGAAAGGATGAAGCGCAAGGCGCTGAGGGTGAGGTCTGAAGGGAGCATACCTCCGTATGTGACCGAATCCGAATCCCGAAAGCAACACAGCGATTCGCCTTTATGCAACAGTCTCCAGTAGGTCAATTTGTCCTATCGGCTACCTAGTCTGTCTATTTCGTCTATATAAGGTGTGGAGAGGGCTAATGCCAGCCGTATTCCTTGCCGTGGTACAGTTTTTGAGTACCTTTACACAGCGAGACCATTGCACGAGGGTGTCTAGCTGTGCTTTGCACCCGCATATATCGCCCAGTGCTGATACCCTTGCTGTGGTACAAAGCACTACATAATTCACTATCAAGAGATAACTACAAACGCATGAATTTCACGCCATACCAAATAAGTGACCTAGTGGTCAGAGCCTTGTCTAGAGCTTGCGCCATCGGACTTCGTTCGAGGAAGCAACTAGACATCTCTAGGCCGCTTTTTATCGACTTAGCTCGCAGTAAAGACACCTACCCTGGTGCCTTCATCTTGCGTACTCTGAATGTACCGCTCACTCAACTACAATATACGCTATTTGAGCAGCCTGCGATGACTGGATACTACAAGCAGATCCAGAGCATCATCGACCAGAGTCACTATACGATGCCTAGTGCAGAGCTCGTACGGTACTACCACGATCAGATAAAGTCTATCCTAGAGGGGGCGTGGGAGATCTTCCCCAATCATGAAGACTTTCCCGTGATTGATGCTCCTCGTATTGTCGCTTACTTACTACATGAGGGGAGACCAGACATATACCCATGGCCATATATCACCTCTCGTCCTGCTAAGGAGGATATCCTAGCTAGCTATGTACAGAACAGCCTAGAGCATCGTGCTAAAGCGACCTCTGTCGAGGTGCAGGCTATAGCTAGTGCTGAGGCAGAGGAGCAGATGCTTCAAACGATCCTCACCACCGCTATGGCGGGAATGCCTGACGCATTGACAGAGGAGATGCGTCAGGAGCTCAATGTCGCTGCATGGCAAGCTCCCTTTGAGAAGATTTTCTCAGCCATCGCAGGATCTGACACTAGCCAGGAGAAGAAGCCCGCTAGCGACTTTGACCCTAATCCCATTGTAAAGCAGGTAGAGGTCTTCGTGTCTCAAAACGATCCCAATGGTGAGACGGACAAAAGCTCTATGCGCGCCGTGCCTCTAGAGGAGCTCCCCGAAGAGATCCAAGAGCATATCAAGGCGATCATACGTCACGAGCAGCGCAAGGTGACACAAAACTCGGGAAGCAACCCCTTCGACCTAAACGCTGATGATGACAATGATAAAGAGGAGAAGGGCTCTAACAAGTCTAGCAAGCGCTCCAAGACACCTGCGCTAGATGCCTTTGCGACCAATCTTAACCAGCTCGCTAAAGAGGGCAAGCTAGACCCGATGATCGGACGTGCTAAGGAGCTAGAGCGTATCACGCATATACTCTGTCGCCGACAGAAGAACAACCCCGTGCTGATTGGTGAGGCGGGTGTCGGTAAGACAGCCGTCGCCGAGGGCTTGGCACAGCTCTTAGCGCGCGATGAGGTGAGCTACAAGCTTCGTGGTAAGGTACTCTACAGCGTAGACTTGGCACAGATGCTAGCTGGGACACGCTACAGAGGAGACTTTGAGGAGCGGTTTAAGGCGCTACTCAAGGAGGCTGAGATGCTGGGTAATACGATCCTGCTCTTTGACGAGATCCACACACTGATGGGCGCTGGATCGACTGAGGGCAGTATGGATGCCTCGAATATGCTCAAGCCAGCCCTGGCGCGTGGCACGATACAGGTGATCGGAGCCACCACACTGGATGAGTATCGCAAGAGCATTGAGAAGAACGGCGCCCTGGCACGTCGCTTTCAGAAGGTGATGATCGAGCCAAACACGCCCGAGGAGACGCTTGAGATACTGCGTCAGTTGCGAGGACGGTATGAAGAGTTTCACCATGTACACTACAGCGACGAAGCTTTGGTCGCTATGGTGCGCCTGACCAATAGATATATCTACGACCGCTACTTCCCCGACAAGGCTATTGACGTCCTGGACGAGGTGGGAGCGAGTATGCACCTCAAGGGCAAAGTGGGTGAGAGCGACAAGGTCGCTTCGCTCCGACAGCAACTGCGCACCTATCGAGCCTCTCGTGACAAGGCAGTGCGTGAAAGCAACTACGACACTGCTATGACCCTCAAAGTGCAGGAGGACTTAGTCCAGAAAGAGGTGGACGAGGAGCTGGAGAAAGCGCATGCCAAGGAGGCTGCCACCTATCTACCTGTAGATGAGGAGGCGGTCGCCAAGACGGTCTCTATGATGAGCGGTGTGCCTATCTCCAACATTAGTCAGGAGGAGCACACTAAGCTTCGCCAGATGCGTCAGACACTGAAGGATATAGTTATCGGACAAGACGATGCGATCGACAAGGTGGTCAAAGCGATACAGCGCAACCGTCTCGGCTTGGGTAGCGACAAGCGACCAATCGGGAGCTTCCTCTTCCTCGGTCCGACGGGTGTCGGTAAGACCTATCTAGCTAAAAAGCTTGCCGAGCTACTCTTTGACGATGAGGACGCACTCATACGTATTGATATGAGTGAGTATATGGAGTCGTTCAACGTATCTCGTCTCGTAGGCGCCGCCCCTGGCTACGTCGGCTACGACGAGGGCGGACAGCTCACGGAGCAGGTGAGACGCAAGCCTTACTCGGTCGTGCTCTTTGACGAGCTAGAGAAGGCTCACCCAGACGTTTACAATATACTCTTGCAGATCCTCGATGATGGCTTTATCACCGCAGCCGATGGTACGCACGTGAGCTTCAAGAACACGGTCATCATCCTTACGAGCAACATCGGTACGCGCCAGCTCAAGGACTTTGGCGCTGGTGTCGGCTTCCGTCAGGAGGTGCAGCTCACCCAGACGGAGCAGGAGGCTTTGCTGAGCAAGCAGCTCAAGAAGCACTTTAGCCCTGAGTTCCTCAACCGCCTTGATGAGACGATCTACTTCGCCAGCCTGGAGAAGGAGGACATCCGCAAGATCGTAGACGTGGAGCTACGTCCTATCATGGCGCGTATCTCCGAGCAGGGGTACAACCTTGTGGTCACTCCCTCGGCAAAGGACAAGCTCGCCGATGTGGGCTTTGACATAGAGTACGGTGCTAGACCGCTGAGACGTGCTCTGCGTCACTGGATCGAGGACAAGCTGACGGATCTCATCCTCGATGGTGAGGCAAATGTGGGCGACACGGTACGTCTGCGTGTCTCTGAGGGCGAACTCCTTATGGAGGTGGACAAGCGTCTGCCGCAAAAGGAGGCGCAAGCAAAGAGCGAGAATAGTAATAAAGGACAAATCGGGGTTACGAGTGAAAACATATTCCCCGTCATCAAGAAGTTTCTCTATAGTGAGCATGATATATTCCTCCGTGAGATCGTATCCAACGCAGTCGATGCGACGACCAAGCTACGCGCGCTGATAGCTCGTGGCACGGAGGTGGGCAGCACTGAGGATCTCCGTGTAGAGGTCCTACTAGATAAGGAGGCGCGCACACTCACCGTACGAGACTACGGTATCGGTATGACCGCTGACGAGGTAGAGCGCTACATCAATCAGATAGCTTTCTCTGGTGCGGAGGACTTCCTGGAGAAGTACAAGGATGCTTCGGACAATATCATCGGACACTTCGGACTAGGCTTTTACTCAGCCTTTATGGTCTCCGAGCGTGTCGAGATAGACACCCTCTCCTACCAGCCAGACGCGCAGCCAGTTCACTGGAGCTGTGATGGTTCTCCCGCCTACGAGATGAGTACGGGTAGCCGTACCGAGCGTGGTACCGACATTATTATGCATCTGGACGAAGAGAGCGACGAATTCCTCGAGCAGGCACGCATTGAGGAGCTACTGACGAAGTATTGTCGCTTCCTCCCGATCCCCATCATCTTTGGTAAGAAGCAGGAGTGGAAGGACGGTAAGATGCAGGATACCGAGGAGGACAATGTGATCAACGACACCAACCCGCTCTGGCTCCGCAAGCCACAAGACCTTACGGACGAGGACTATCGTGAGTTCTACCGTAAGCTCTACCCAGGAGCTGACGAGCCACTCTTTTGGATACATCTTAATGTAGACTACCCCTTCACCTTGACAGGCGTACTCTACTTCCCCAAGGTGAGCAACAAGGTAGATCTGCAGAGCAACAAGATCAAGCTCTACTGCAATCAGGTCTTTGTGACTGACGAGGTGGAGAGCATCGTGCCTATGTACTTGACCTTGCTCCACGGTGTGATCGACTCACCAGACATACCGCTCAATGTGTCGCGCTCTTACCTACAGTCCGACAGCAATGTCAAGAAGATCAGCAGCTACATTACGAAGAAAGTGGCCGACAAGCTGGAGGAGATCATGAAGAATGACCGCCCCACCTACGAAGCTAAGTGGCCCGACCTCTCCGTCTTCATACATTATGGTATCCTCACCGATGAGAAGATGGAGGAGCGCGCCCTCAAGTCGCTACTCCTACTGGAGGATGTGGCTGGGAAGTTCTACACGCCCGAGGAGTATCGCGAGCTGGTCAAGAGCAATCAGACCGACAAGGACGACAAGCTCGTCTACCTCTATGCCACCGATCCTGAGGCGCAGTACAGCTACATCCAGGCTGCCGAAGCTAAGGGCTACAACGTACTCCACATGCACGGCATGCTCGACACTCCCCTACTTAACCATCTAGAGCAAAAGTGGGAGGGCACGCACTTCGTACGTGTAGATAGTGACACGGTCGACCAATTGATCCAGCGTGACGACACAACGACCGATGCCTCTGAGCATGAGACCGAGATTATGCGTAGTCTCTTTGCCAAGGCGCTCCCGACGGGCGAGGCCAACTATCAGGTCTTCCTACGCAATATGGGTCAGGATGCTCAGCCAGCAGTGGTCACCCGTATGGAGTGGATGCGCCGTATGAAGGAGATGTCGCAGTATCAGCCTGGAGCTTCCTTCTACAACTCACTACCCGACAGCTATTCGCTCGTACTCAATGCGGATCACCCGCTCATCAAGAGCTTGCTAGAGGGTGAGGGCAAGGAGCTAGAGCCACAGCTCGCACCCCTGCGCTCCCAGCTCGCCACGCTCCAAGAGCAAGTCACAGAGCTAGACAAGGAAGCTAAGGAGCAGACCGAGCCTACCGAAGAGCAAAAGAAAGAACTACAAGAGAAGAAGGAGGCTCTCCACAAGCAGCAAGAAGAGCTACACGGCGAGATGCAAAGTTCCTTCGACCAGTATGCCGAGAAGCAGCCTATGATACGTCACATCGTCGAGCTGGCTCTCCTCTCAGCTGGTGAACTACGAGGCGTTGCCCTACAAGAGTTCATCAAGCGCACCACCGAACTTCTATCGTCTAAGTAAATACCCCTAAGAATATCCGTTTTTATGAAGAGGAACACTTCCCTTTGCAAGCGTCTCCTACTCCTACTAGCCCTCTCAGCCACATGGCTCGTGGGGGCTGTAGCGCAGGAGACACCCCGCTGGCTACGCTATGCCGAGATCTCACCAGATGGTAATCAGATAGCCTTTTGCTACCAAGGCGACATCTACATTGTCGATGCTATCGGTGGCGAGGCGCGTCTCCTGACTGGCTCCGATGGGTACGAGTCACACCCCACCTGGAGTCCCGATGGCAAGCGTATCGCCTTCATGAGCAATCGTGATGGGCACCGCTCCATCTACACTATGTCAGCCCTTGGTGGCGATGTCAAGCGCATCACACACCACTCGGGCAATAGCCATACCGTCGAGTGCTACACACCCGACGGTCGTTTTATCATTATGTCCGAATCTCTCCAGCAGCCCGCCACCAGTGCGCTCAATCCTACGGGCATCCTCTCGCAGCTCTATATGATACCTGTCGATGGCGGCACACCTATGCTCTACAACGCTCGCCCTCTGGAGGAGGTCACCTTCAGCCATCGTGGCGACCGTTACGTAGCGCAAGACATCAAGGGCTTTGAGAATAAGTGGCGCAAGCACCACACCAGCTCCGTCACACGAGACATTTATATAGTAGACCCCAAGACAGGAGCCACCACCGCCTGCACACTAGAGCCTGGCGAAGACCTCTCACCTGTCTTCGGGCCAGATGACCAAACCATCTTCTTCATCAGCGAGCGAGGCAAGAGTAATTCGCTCAACGTATGGAAGCAGCGCATTGGCGAGCAAACCGCTCAGCAAGTGACCAGCTTCCGCAATCACCCCGTACGCTTCCTCAGCATCTCACGCTCCGGACGGCTCTGCTTCGCCTACGATGGCGACCTCTACACTATGACCGAGGGACGCTCTCCGCAGAAAGTCCAGATCACCCTGCGCACCGAGGGTCCTAAGGACAAAGTGTACCGCCGCACAGCCAGCAGTGGAGGAAGCTCCTTTACGCCCAGCAGTGACGGCAAGCAGCTAGCCTTCATCATGCGAGGTGATGTCTACGTCACCTCTGTGGAGCATGGCACGACGAAGCGCATCACCCAGAGCGCTGGCGCCGAGGAGAGTGTCACTTGGAGTCCCGACAGCAAGACGCTCGTCTACGACTCGCGCCGTGACGGCAAGCATATCCTCTACAAGGCGACCATCGCCTCAGACAAGGAGCTAGACTTCGCCTCTGCTACCATTATCAAGGAGGAGCCGCTCATGCCCGAGTGCAAGATGGAGCAAGCCCTACCCCAGTACTCTCCCAATGGCAAGCAGATCGCCTTCGTTGGAGACCGCAAGCGCATCTATACCTATAATGTAGAGAGCAAGAAGCTCACGCAGGTCACCAGTGGCAAGGATCAGCCCGAGATGCACGGCTACATCAGCTTCGAGTGGAGTCCTGACAGCCGCTGGATAGCCTTTAGCTACACGCCCAATGTCCATGCGCCCTTTGGTGATGTAGGCTTGGTAAGAGCTACTGGTGGCGAGGTGATCAACTTGACCAATACGGGTTACTTCAGCGACCTCACGGGCTGGGTTATGGAGGGCAATGCCATCCTCTTCACCTCTGACCGTCATGGTATGCGCAATCACGCTTCGTGGGGCTCCATGAGCGACGCTTACCTCGTCTTCCTCAACCGCAAGGCATACGAGAAGTTTAGCATGACCCCCGAAGAGCGCGATCTCTACGATCGTGCTGGACTAGACACGCTGCAGTATGGTCCCGATCCCGTCCCTGCCGAGGATAGAGCTAAGAAGAAGGACGAGACCAAGCCGATCATCGTCGAGGTCCAGGGCATCGAAGACCGCATCGTACGGCTCACGCCCAATTCGAGCGACCTCGCAGACGCTTATGTCGATGCCGACGGAAAGAACCTCTACTACCTCTCAGCCTTTGAGGGGGGGTACAACCTCTGGCACACAGACCTACGAAAGGGCAATACCGCGATGCTACGTCAGCTAGACCTTTCTGGCAGTGCTTACTTAGCTCCTACACCTAAGGGGGATAAGATCTTCGTCGTATCCTCGGGCCGAGTACAGTGCTTTACGCCTGCCTCGAAGAAGTTCGAGCCCGTCAACTACCGTGCGCGTGTAGAGCTGGATAGCTACGCAGAGCGTGAGGCAATGTACGACTTTATGGTTCGTGAGGAGGGGTTACGCTTCTACCGCGCAGATATGCACGGCGTAGACTGGAAGGGTCTGACCGACCACTACCGCCAGTTCTTGCCCCATGTTGCGACAAACGAGGACTTCTCCGAGATGCTCAGCGAAATCCTCGGCGAACTCAACGTATCGCACACTGGCTCAGGCTACAGACAGGGTTCTAGCGAGCCAGCTACGGGACGCCTAGGTCTACTCTACAACTGGTACTCCCTACCCCTCGAGGGGATCATCGTCGATGAAATCGTTACCGGCGGTCCCTTTGACACTTACCTGACCAAGCTACAGCCTGGCGACCGCATCGTCGCAATCGATGGCACACGCATCGACCACCACACCGATTGGCGTGACCTCCTCGCAGGCACTACTGGCACGCTCACGGCTGTCACCTTCTATAGTAATAAGGAGCAAAAGGAAATCACCGAAGCTGTACGTCCTATCTCATCTGGCAAGCTCTCGGGACTGCTCTACAAGCGCTGGGTCAAGGCTCGCGAAGCTGAGGTACAGCGTCTCTCGAATGGTCGTCTCGGCTATGTACACATCCCGAGCATGGGCGACGACGAGTTCCGCACCGTCTACAGCGAAGTGATGGGCAAGTACTACCAATGCGATGGTATCGTCATCGACATCCGCTACAACGGAGGTGGTCGTCTGCACGAAGACCTCGAGACCTTCTTCGGTGGCAAGGCTTATCTGCAGCAAGAGGTGCGTGGACAGGACTACTGCACGATGCCTAGCAAGCGATGGACCAAGCCCTCTGTCATGCTCGTCTGCGAGGCCGACTACTCCAATGCACACGGCTCTCCATGGGTCTACCAAACCCTCGGCATGGGCAAGGTCGTCGGCATGCCAGTACCAGGCACTATGACCTCGGTCAACTGGGTCACCATGCAGAACCCGCTGCTCTTCTTCGGCATCCCCGCCGTAGGTTACCGCACCGAGCAGGGAGACTTCCTCGAGAATAAGCAGCTCAAACCCGATGTGGTCGTACCGCTCGACTACAACCGCGTCCTCGAGGGACACGATAGTCAGCTAGAAGCAGCCGTACGCGTACTCCTTGAGGAGGTCAAGGCTCATCCGCAGCCTACCTTCCCCAAGCGATAAGCAGCTAACATACATAGTAAGGAGCATCACGCCTCCCCACTAAATTCCCAAAGAGAGGAGATGTCGTCATCGGCGTCTCCTCTCTTTTTGTCTTCTCGTCTGCCTCTTTCCTTGATTCTATTGCTGTCCGATAAAAGCTGAGACTTTGCGCAAATAGTTCTCCAATCGCAAAGAATTAGTTATCTTTGCATTCAGAGCAGCATTAGCTGATTGAGCAGACGAGGGACATGTACGCTACACTTGAGCATATAGTGACTCCTCGATATTAGTAATACATCTAGAATCATCTCGAAAATGAATCTTACCCCACAAGAAGAGAACAAGATAGAGCAGACCTCTGCTCTCGACCAGACGACTACCACACCATCGGCGCAAGAAGCGACGACATCCCCGGCTAACACTCCAGAGACCTCTCCATCGCCTGATACGACGACAGAGACGACTCAAGAGAAGCCTGTCGCTGAGTCTACGGCTACGGAGGAGACAACCGAGACGATTCAAGCTGAGACCGCTGCGACGACCGAGCTATCAGAAGAGGAGAGACAATATCAAGAGCTACTCAACAAGAGCGACGCAGACATTGCTAAGATGAGTTGCGCACAGATCACTGACGATGTGGTACTCCTCCTGCAGAGTGGAGAGTTGCCCCCACGCTCTATCATTGATCGCTACAAGAATGTCTTCTACAGCAAGATGAATAGCTACCTGAACACGGTCTCTGAGGAGAACGCTAAGCTACGTGCTGACGCTGAGGCGCAGGAGATACGTCTTAAGGAGTTACTCAATGACTTTAAGGAGCGCAATCGCAAGCGCCAAGAGGAGATCGCTGAGGAGCAGAAGGCTAATCTAGCTACCAAGCGTGAGCTTGTGGAGCGTCTGAGTAAGCTGCTCACGTCGAGCGAGAGCTTTGGCGTCATCAGCAAGGAGTACCGTGAGATCACGGAGAGCTGGCGCAATACGGGAGCTGTGCCTCCTGGTGATATGCGTCAGATACAGGGTGAGTTTGAGCATCTGAGGGAGCAGTTTTACGATCTACAGCAGATCAATAACGAGTTCCGCGATTATGACTTCAAGAAGAACCTCGAGGCTAAGGAGGCGATCATACAGCGTGCTAAGGAGTTGTCAGAGTCTGCCGATGTGACACAAGCTGCACGCGAACTACAAGACCTACACCACCGCTGGCGCGACGTGGGTCCTGTGGCTAAGGAGCTTCGCAAGGATCTGTGGAAGCAGTTCCAGGAGCTTTCGGCAAAGATCAACAGCAACAACCAGGAGTATCGCAACCAGCAGCGCACGCAGGAGGGTGAGAACGAAGCGATCAAGCGGGGTATCATCACGCAGATCGAGGCGATCAACCCGAACGATATACACACCTTCAAGGATTGGCGTACCTACACGGACCAGATCAAGGAGCTGCAAACGCAGTGGCGTAAGACGGGTCGTGTGCCTCGTGCGGTGAGCGAGGAGCTATACCTGCACTTTAGGACGGCATGTGACATCTTCTTTGACAAGCGCAAGGAGTTCATGCGCGAGCGTAACAAGCTAATCAGCGAGCAGGGCGACCGCAAGCGTGCGATCATCGAGGAGATCGAGCAGATCGTCGCTGAGGAGCGCTGGCCTGAGGGACATAGTCGCATACAGGAGCTGCAGACGGAGTGGAATGAGATGATCCACACAAACAAGCACCAGGCTCTCTTCAAGCGCTTCCGTGCTGCTTGCGACACTTACTACACGCATCACAAAGCACTCTATCAGGCACAGCGTGAGGAAAGCAAGGAGCATATAGCTACTGCCAAGCAGCTCTTAGCTCGTGCACATGAGTTGGCCGCTATCGAGGCACCGAGCGATGCTGAACGTGAGGAGGCGGTGACGCTACAGAGAGACTTTAACCAGCTAGGCTATATGCCTCGCAGGACCCGTCGTAAGCTACAAGATGAGCTAAAGGAGCAGATGGATGCTTTCTTCAATAAGCTGAGAGCTAGCGACAGACCTCGTGGCGACAGACGTGGTAACCGCAACAATAACCGTCGCAACTTCGGCCCTGCCAGTCCTTATGGTGAAGAGTATGATCGCATACAGCGCCGCAAGGAGCAGCTGGAGAGCGATCTGCAGACTTACAGCAACAACAAGGAGCGCCTGAGTGTGACGAGCAGTGCAGGCGAGAACTTGCTCAAGATGCTGGAGGAGCGCTGTGACTCGATGCAGCAAGAGATCGACGAGCTAGACCTCAAGCTACGTGATATACGTAAGGAGCAGAGAGCACAGCAAGAGTCCGATCAGCCCGCTGACGCTCCTGAGCAGAGTAAGGAGGAGTAAAGCTCCCACGCTCTCCCCTATACTATGACAAAAAGGAAGTACCCACAAGAGACTACCCCACTCCTCTATGAGTGTGTGTATCATCCCTTGTGGGTACTGCTTTACCCGCTCGTCTTTACTAACTGATTAGACTCTTACTCTATGTCACGCAGTCGCAGATCTCGATCTAAACAATGGCGCCCCTCATACTTCAACGATACTTCACATAGGAGTCATCGTCACGGGTCGCCTAGGCGTGTACGTACGTGGATATTCTCGACACTGCTTGTCGTCATACTCCTCCTACTCTCCTGGACAGCTTACTTACTACTGCGTCCTGCGGGGCACACGAGTCAGCAGGAGTGCTACGCCTACATCACCGACACGACCAGTAGCGAGGCGCTGATGACGGCCATCACTCAGGAGCTAGAGGTCAAAAACCCCACTCTGCTCCGTAGCGTGGCTCGTCTCGTACGCATCGAGGAGAGACTGCGCCCAGGTCGCTACCAGCTAAGTCCTGATATGAACATTCTCTCCATCTGCAAGACGATCAAGTATGGAGCTCAGTCACCAGTCAGACTCTCCTTCTCCTCTATCCGTACGCAGGAGCAGCTGATTGACAAGCTAACGGCTCCACTGGAGATGAGTGCCGATAAGCTGAGGACTCTACTGCAAGACTCGGTCTACTGCGATTCGCTAGGGTTCACGACCGAGACGGTACGCTGTATGTTTCTCCCAGACACGCACGAGGTCTACTGGACTATCTCACCTCAAGAGCTACTGCACAAGTATGAGCAGAGCTACCACAAGTTTTGGGATAAGAAGCGTACCGCACAGGCTCAGGAGATAGGACTCACGCCAGTAGAGGTCTCTATCATAGCTTCGATCGTTGAGGAGGAGTCGAGCAAGACGGACGAATACAGCGACATCGCAGGGCTTTACATCAATCGCCTGCGCAAGGGTATGGCGCTACAGGCTGACCCGACGCTTAAGTTTGCCACAGGCAACTTCACAGCGCAACGTATCGGTGGAGAGCTTCTCAAGGCTGACTCGCCCTACAACACCTATAAGTATAAGGGTCTCCCCCCAGGTCCTATCCGCTATCCACAGATGACGACGCTAGATGCTGTGCTGCATCACACGGCGCACGACTACCTATATATGTGTGCTCGGGCAGACTTCTCGGGGTATCACGCCTTTGCGACCAATTACGCTGAGCATATGCGCAATGCTAGAGCTTATCAGAAGGCTCTAGACGAGCGAGGTATCACAGAGTAACGATACCTGATGACAGCACCTATGGACGGCGTACCACACTGGCTGGAGCGTACGGAGCTACTCCTCGGGAGCGAGACATTGCGACACCTTGCCGACAAGCATATCCTCGTCGTGGGGCTAGGCGGTGTAGGGAGCAAGGCGTGCGAACTACTGGCGCGCTCTGGCATCGGTCGCTTTACGCTCGTAGATCACGACAAGGTCGATGAGACGAACATCAATCGTCAGGTGATCGCCTTTAGAGATACCATAGGTCGTCCTAAGGTAGAGGTGGTGGAGGAGCTACTCCATCGGATCAATCCTACCATAGCGGTGGAGACGCACGCAGCATATCTCTCTGGCGACAACATCTCCACGCTCCTCTCGGCACATCACTACGACTATATACTAGACTGCATCGATACGCTCACGCCTAAGTGCGAACTGATCCTCACCGCGCATCGGCTGGGCATCCCGATCATCAGCGCTATGGGTGCGGGGGCTAAGCTAGATCCACGGCAGGTCTCCGTAGCTCCGATGAGCAAGACGCATATCTGTGCCTTGGCACGCTTCGTACGCAAGCGGCTTCGCCAGCTAGAGGCACCTCGAGCCGTCTTTGCCACACCATGTGTCTACAGTAGCGAGCCATCGCACGAGGAGGCTATACGTGCCCTACCCCACAGCGACCAGAACAAGCGCAGCATCGTCGGGACGATCTCTTATATGCCCCAGCTCTTTGGGCTCCATATGGCTGCCTACGTACTACAAGACCTCTCTACTCCTCAGTAAAAACGACTAAGCCTATGCCTTCGCCTCTCGTCACACTAGACTCTATCTGCAAGTCCTTTGGCTCTCTACAAATACTCAAGGAGATAACCCTCTCGATACATCAAGGGGAGATCACCTCTATCGTTGGTCCTAGTGGTGCGGGCAAGACGACACTCCTACAGATCATCGGTACGCTGCTTAAGCCAGACGAGGGAGAGCTATCGATCGATGGGGTCAATCCTTTTGCCCTCTCAGCTCAGAAGCAGGCGCACTTTCGCAATAAGCAGATAGGCTTCGTCTTTCAGTTTCACCAGTTGCTGCCCGAGTTCACCGCTGCTGAAAATGTAGCCATCCCCGCTATGATAGCAGGCATGAGCAAGCGACAAGCACTCAGCGAAGCCGAGCAACTACTCACACAGCTCGGACTAGCCGATCGTCTTAAGCACCGCCCAGCACAGCTCTCGGGTGGTGAGAAGCAGCGCACAGCCGTAGCGCGTGCCCTGATCAATCGCCCCACGCTGATCCTAGCCGACGAGCCCTCGGGGAGCCTAGACACACAGCGCAAGGAGGAGCTCATCGAGCTATTCTTCGAGCTACGAGATCAGCTCGGACAGACCTTCCTGATCGTAACACACGACGAAGACTTTGCACAGCGAGCCGACCGCACCCTCTCACTACAAGATGGGCGCATCATAGCCGACACGTACGCTCCTGACCAGCATGAATAGCTTCAAGAGAGGACGCACAGAGACTTGGGTACTGATAGCCGTTAGCCTGATCATACTCGCCGCCATCGGCAAGGTGCTTTGGGACAATAACTATAATGCTCAGTCGCTCGCCCCACTGGCAGGGCAGACAATAAGCGAGCAAATAGGTACGCTACCCACGGACTCCATACAAAAACAGGTCAGCAGCGGTACCTACGCACCGCCTATACAGCCAGATAAACCACGCAAAGATGTAAGCCACGCCTCACAAGGTGTCGAGCTATCGGCAGACTACGTCGGTGCGCCCGAACGACCGCAGTACAACTCCCAGCCGAAGCTACAAGCGGGACAACGCATAGACCTCAACAGTGCCGACACGCTCACACTCCAACAAGTCCCAGGCATCGGTCCCAGCTTTGCTAGGCGCATTGTGAAGTATCGTGACCAGCTAGGCGGGTACTACACGGTACTGCAGCTACAAGAGATCTTTGGTATGGAGCCTGATCGCTACCAGCGCATCAAGCCCTTCTTCTATATTGGCGTAAAGAATTACAGTACCCCCTTTGACGCTCTGCGTAGCGACAGCATCCCCTCACACCCCTACCTCAACTACCGTCAGCAAGCAGCACTCGCACGGAGCATTCGCAAGAACGGCGCCATAGATTCGTGGCACCGCATTATGAGCTTGGAGGAGTTCAATCGGGATGACAGCGTGCGTCTCTCCCACTACTTTCACTTCGAGTGAGCTGGCTCACAACCTCATTACCAGCCCGCCTGCCCTTTCATCGCTCCCATTAGCTCGCCAGCAAAGGCAAATAGGAAGAGTAGGAAGATACAGAGGTATATGGTAAAGTATCCAATCGTCGATGCGTAGAGTACACCTTGGGGTTCTGAGGGATGTACGTTGTAGAGCTTCACACGTAGCCAGCGATAGAGCAGATAGACTAAGTATCCCAGCACGAGCCCCATACAGGCTCCTGGCACCACGTCTGTGATAAAGTGTACGCCTAGATAGATGCGACTATAAGCTGTGGTCAGAGCCAGCACGAAGATCACAATCGTATACCATCGATTGCGAAAGACTAGTGCAGAGAACATCGCTAGAGCCATAAAGTTCGTCGCATGCCCTGAGATAAAACCATATCCCCACGCTTTGTACCCATAGACCGATCGCACCAAGTCTGCCGTAAGTGGATGATAAGAGGGTCGCAGCCGCTCGAAGCAAGGCTTGATCAAGCCACTAGAGAGTTGGTCGGCTATGGCAATCAAGAGAGCGACCATCAAGATCAGAAGGATCGACTCACGAAGCGGCTTCTTGATAAAAAGAAAGATGACCAGTCCGAAAGCAACGGCTATCCACGGCCAGCGCGAAGAGATGAGATACATAAAAGCATCCCAATAAGGCGTGTGCGCTGCATTGATTGCTAAAAAAGCGTCTCGCTCCCAAAGTGCTAACTGCTCAACCATAGTTTCTATCCTTGTATCATAGGGAGTGCTTCAGTAGCTGAGGCACTTCTTTGTTTTTACGTTTGCGTACTGACCACCTTTTCGATAGCCGTACGTGCTATCTGTCCAGAGACGCCATCAGGCAGGGTCACCGCTAGGTAAGCTTGACCACGATCCTCGACATCGATACACATCTCAGCTCCATCATATAGCTCCATCATCGGGGTAGCTACTGACGGATCATCCTCCAGAGCATAGAGCGGAGCCTTGACACCGCAGAGTACCGCCACATCTGTCTGCTGATCGTAGTGACGTCGATGTAGTATCATAAGCAAAGTACAGCCCCACAAGACAATCAAGGCAAGCATCGCATAAAACGATCCTCGCCGCACCCTCCTAGAGTGACCTAAGAAGAATGCCAAACAAGTAACTATCCCCCCCGCAAAAAGCACTATCGAGGCAACGAGCCACCCATTCATAGAGACGGCATAAGCACAAGCATCAGCCCAGCGACGTATGATCGGGTACTCCATTGCGGACATATTCATCCTCGCCTCCTCGACCAGGCGCAGATTGTGTCTCGCCTCTGAGTAGTCGGGAGCTAGTAGCAAGGCTCTACGATAATTCACTATCGCTCTCCCCCTCTGCTCCACCTCATTGTAAGCTACCCCAGCACGATAGTAGCAGAGACTCTGCAGGCTCTCCTCGACCTCAGCATGCTGAGCCAGATGACTATACATCTCGGCAGCCTGCTCGTAGCGACCATCAGCATATGCAGCGTCCGCCTGCACAAGAGCTTCAGGCTGTGTACCCTCTGCAAGATTAGCACGACTACAAGAGCATAGTACGAGGAGCTCCACAAGAAGCATCATCATCACACCACACCCTAACTTACAGACTCTATGTCGTACTATCATATCCTTTTACTCTTCAAACCTACACATAGGCACATATAGCCTCCGTTGCTTGGACTCAAGACAGATCGTCCACCATCAACACCTTGGTATGAGAGCGTAAGAAAAGCCTCCTAGCTTATCACCTTATATACACTCATATGATATGGTGAGGCCACAACCCTCTAAGAGGGGAAACCCTTGACTCAAGGGGTATAGGGCAATAAGAAGCACGCTCAAGACAGACTAGAGTCTACGCAAAGTGTGATCGAGTTGGGATTCGAACCCAAGACCTACTGCTTAGAAGGCAGTTGCTCTATCCAGCTGAGCTACTCGACCTAATATTATTAAGGTGTCACACAGCGACCTCAGATCTGTCGTGTCAAGAGATAGCTGATACGTCTTGCACATGCGCACTACTGCTACGGCTCGACAAAGGTACAAAAAACTATTCGCCCCCCCAAATAGTCACTATCCGCTTTTTTGTCAGAAAGAGCGGATCCCTACGTAGCAATTTCCAAATCTTCACGTGAAGAATAAAAAATGCCTACGTAGGGGAGAAATGATACTTCGGAGGAATCAAATGATAAGTCCGAAGAAATAAATCACGCCTACGTGAAGAATAGGAAATAGCCACCGAGATATTTGGGATTTCTCACGTGGCTAACTTTGGTAACAATCGCTTGGTTATGATCCGACTTAACGGCTAATTCCTATTTTGAGGTGCTGGGGGAGAAAGCCACCCCAAAATAGGAATTAGCCATTTGCACAGTGTATTCGCTGATTGACATCTATTCTGTACCTTTGTAGATGGAGAAGATTGCCCTCCTCCACTTAGTAGATAATGCTATGAAGAGTAACACACGACAATTACTATCCCCGCCTGATCGGCTCTACGTATGTGGTATCGACACCGATATAGGGAAGACCTATGGCACAGCCTTCCTCATACGCAGGCTCAGAGAGGCTGGTTATACAGCTTGCACCTCGATGAAGCTGGTGCAGACGGGATGTCTCGAGATAAGTGAAGATATAGAGACGCATCGTCGTCTACTCGGAGAGCCTCTCTCGGAGTGGGATCTCCAGGGGCTCACTTGTCCCTACCTCTACAGCTACCCCTGCTCGCCACACCTTGCAGCGCGTATGGATGGCGGAGAGATAGATGCCGAGCGACTCAACGAGGCTACCCGCCATCTGCAAGAGCTAGGTGCTAAGCCACTACTCGTAGAGTGTGCTGGCGGACTGATGGTACCACTCACGGAGCAGCTCCTCACGATAGACTACATAGCACAGCAGGAGGATCCAAAGGTAGCTCTCGTCACCAATGGCAAGCTGGGTAGCATCAACCACACACTACTCAGTATCGATGCTTGTATGCACCGAGGCATTGAGGTACGCTACCTTATATATAATGTGTACCCCGAGCAGGACGCAACTATAGAGCATGAGACCATAACCTATCTCCAAGGATGGCTCGAAGAGCATCTGCCCTCTTGTCTCTTTATGAAGATGCCTATAGTTGACTAGGTACGAGGTATATCTAGTTGGCTAGATGTATAGAGCTACTGTCTAACCTTTTTTTGTTCCCCTTACTATGGAAGACATTTACCCTGTAGATTATAGTAACTCGACACTCTCTGATGAGGAGATGATACAGCGTGAGTACGATGCGCTGATCTATGACTATGAGCACTCAAATCACCGCAAGAAGGTGGAGGTAATACAGCGTGCCTTTACCTTTGCTCGGATGGCTCACGAGGGAGTTAGGCGCAAGAGCGGAGAGCCTTACATTATGCACCCGCTAGCAGTAGCTCGTATCGTGTGTCGTGAGATAGGACTAGGCTCTACCTCGATCGTATCTACTCTACTCCACGATGTGATTGAGGACACGGAGTACACGGAGGAGGATATAGAGCAGCTCTTCGGGCCCAAGGTGGCACAGATCGTAGTCGGTCTGACCAAGATCAGTAGCGAAATACTGGCTGAGCGAAACATAGAGAGCCTCCAGGCTGAGAACTTTCGCAAGCTGATCCTAACGATGAATGCGGACATTCGCGTGATCCTTATTAAGATTGCCGATCGTCTGCACAATATGCGTACACTAAGCTCGATGCCTGAGCATAAGAAGCTCAAGATAACTGGCGAGACCCTCTACATCTATGCTCCGCTAGCTCACCGTCTAGGGCTTTTTGCTATTAAAACGGAGTTAGAAGAGCTGGTCTTCAAGCATGAGCACCCGAAGGCTTACGAGGATATCTGTAACCAGATCATCGATACGGAGCAGTCGCGTGCTGAGCTATTCGAGCAGTTTAGCGCCCCTATCCATCCCCTTCTCAAAGCTCGTGGACTAGACTATGAGATGAAGACACGGGTCAAGTCCTGCTATTCGATCTGGAAGAAGATGCAGAAGAAGCAGATCCCCTTTCAAGAGATATATGACCTCTATGCGGTACGTATCATCTTTGAGGAGACACCTGGGCTCAATGTCAAGGAGACTTGCTGGGGCATCTATACCGACATCACGAGCCTCTATCGTGTCAATAATGAGCGTACTCGAGACTGGGTCGCTCAGCCTAAGAGCAATGGCTACAGAGCACTACACTTTACAGTCATGGGACCTACGGGCAAGTGGATCGAGGTGCAGGTACGCAGTCGCAGGATGGACGAGATAGACGAGCGTGGACTAGCAGCTCACTGGAAGTATAAGTCTGACGGTGTGGAGGAGGATCAGGAGATCACCAAGTTCCTCGATCAGATCAGCGAACTACTGGAGAATCCAGACTCGAGTGCTATGGACTTCCTCGATACGATCAAGCTCAACCTCTACGGAGACGACATCATGGTCTTTACCCCCAAGGGAGACCCGATCACCCTTCCTCACGAGAGTACGCCGCTAGACTTTGCCTATGCACTCCACTCGACACTCGGTCAGACCTGTATCGGAGCTAAGGTCAATCATAAGCTGGTACCTCTCAGCCACACGCTACAGAGTGGTGATCAGGTGGAGATCATCTCTAGTAACAACCAAAAGCCCTCAGCACTATGGCTCAAGTATGTCAAGACGGCTAAGGCTAAGAGCAAGATCAATGAGTACCTACGTATAGAGCGTCGCAAGCTAATCAGCCAAGGAGAGGAGAGTGTGATTAACTACTTCGAGCAGCACGATCTCTCTGTCGATGCTGGGCATATGGATCTCGTGGCATCTCTCTTTGGCTTTCATAAGCGTGAGGATCTTTTCTACGCTGTCGGCTCTGGTACGGTCAATCTTGTGGACTCGCTCTACAAGCGAATCAAATCGAGCAAGAGCAATCGCTTCTTCAAGTCGGTCAAAGAGGCACTCATCGGTAAGCAAGACTCTACGCCTAAGCCTACAGAGTCTATCTCTCAGATCAGTGAGATAGACTATAAGAAGCCTTACCTACTCCAGAGCGATGCTATCAAGAGCAACTACGTCATGGCCGACGACTGCAATCCTCTACCAGGAGATGAGGTAGTCGCTTTCGTCATAGACAACCAAGTAGTGGTACACCGACGCACCTGCACCGAGGCTATGCGCCTGAAGAGTAGCACTGGCAATAAGCTCCTCTCGACGATCTGGGGCGATCAGGGGGACACCCTCTTTACGGGATCGATTATGATCGAGGGTATAGACTCTAAGGGCATCCTCAATGGGATCGTGCAGGTGATCACGGAAGACTTTCTAATCAACATCGCCTCCGTACAGCTTCAGACACAAGACGGCATCTTCGGAGGAAAGGTGGGACTAGAGGTGCACTCAGCTGAGCAAGTCGAGCAGCTCTGCGCAGCGCTCAAGCAAGCTCCTGGCATTAGCAATGCCTACCGCATCTACTGATACGGAGCGAGAGTACCATCGAGACTAAGTAGAGCCTGCGGCGGGGTATACGTTTTTTGGTGCTACTCTTGCTATTTAGTACCTTTGCAGGAGATTAAGTACAATGCTCCGTATGCAACCCCACAAGATGACCACACCCTACTACCTCCTAGAGGAGTCTCTCCTGAGGCGTAACCTCGCGCTGATACAGTCCGTAGCAGAGCGGGTGGGCGTGGAGATTATCTTAGCCTTCAAGGCGTACGCCCTGTGGCGCACATTCCCCATATTTAAGGAGTACATCCACGCCAGTACGGCTAGTTCGCCGTGGGAAGCACGCCTAGGCTACGAAGAGATGGGAGCACCAGTACACGCCTACTCGCCAGCTTACAGCGAGGATAATATAGTAGACTTCGTACGCTACAGCAGTCACATCACGCTCAATTCGCCCACCCAGTGGCAGCGCTTCGGGCCTGCCTCGCCTTACGCCGCCGAGCACATCTCTTATGGTCTACGACTAAACTTAGCCTATTCGCCTGTCAAAACGGAGATCTACAACCCCGCTATGCCAGGGACACGCTTCGGCGTGAGTGCCGAGACTTTGCGACAAATGGAGCAAGATGGTGCTTTGACAGGACTGGAAGGTGTGCATTTGCACGTTCTTTGCGAGGGTGATGATGAGCAACTGGAGTTAGTACTAGAGCGTCTCGAGGAGCGCTTTGGCTTTATCCTAGATAAGGTGCAGTGGCTCAACCTAGGTGGCGGACACTTGATGACGCATCGGGAGTACGATACGGAGCATCTGGTGGCGCTGCTACGAGCTTTCCGTGAGCGCCACCCGAACCTGCGAATTATTATGGAGCCAGGCAGTGCTTTCGCTTGGCAGACGGGCGACCTCTACGCTCAGGTGGTGGACATTGTGACCAACGATGGCATCAAGACGGCGATTATGAACGTCTCCTTCGCCTGTCATATGCCAGATTGTCTCGAGATGCCCTACCACCCAGTCGTGGAGGGAGCGACACAATGTGACACTCCAGAGCCAGGCACGCACAGCTACCGTCTAGGGGGCAACAGCTGTCTGAGTGGCGACTATATGGGCTATTGGACCTTTGACCATCCGCTGGAGATCGGTGAGACGCTCGTCCTCAAGGATATGCTACACTACACGACGGTCAAGACCAACATGTTCAACGGCGTACAGCATCCCGCCATCACACTTCGTCATCTTGACGGTTCGGTGGAGACGCTCCGTAGCTTTGACTATTCGGACTACAAGTCTCGCATGGACTAATCATTTAACTTAGAAGAAAGAACCAACTATGGGACTATTCGGACTATTCTCAAAAAAGAAGAAAGAGACACTCGACACCAGTCTAGAAAAGAGCAAGACCTCGATGGTAGACAAGCTGACTCGTGCCGTAGCTGGCAAGAGCAAGGTCGATGATGAGATCCTCGACGACCTAGAGGATATACTCGTGACGAGTGATGTGGGCGTGGACACGACGCTCAAGATCATCAAGCGTATCGAGGAGCGTGTGGCTCGGGACAAGTATGTCAACACGAGCGAGCTCAAAGGCATCCTGCGTGACGAAGTGGCCGCTCTCCTTGCGGAAAATGGTACGACCGACGGGGAGAGCTTCACACTCCCCGCAGATGCACACCCTTATGTGATCATGGTCGTTGGGGTCAATGGTGTGGGCAAGACAACCACCATCGGCAAGCTCGCCTATCAGTTCAAGCAGCAGGGCAAGCGCATTGTACTAGGCGCTGCTGACACCTTCCGTGCAGCTGCTATCGAGCAGCTAGAGATCTGGGGAGAGCGGGTCGGTGTGCCAGTCATCAAGCAGAAGATGGGGTCAGATCCCGCCTCGGTAGCTTTCGACACGCTACAGTCGGCTGTGGCTCAGGAAGCCGATGTAGTCATCATCGATACGGCTGGTCGTCTACACAACCAAGTGAGCCTGATGAATGAGCTCTCTAAGATCAAGCGTGTCATGACAAAGGTAGTCCCCGACGCTCCACACGAAGTACTCCTTGTGCTTGACGGCTCTACGGGTCAGAACGCCTTCGAGCAGGCGAAGCAGTTCACCGCCGCCACCGATGTCTCTGCCCTCGCCATCACAAAGCTCGATGGAACGGCAAAGGGAGGAGTCGTCATCGGTATCTCCGACCAGTTTAAGGTACCTGTCAAGTATATCGGACTAGGCGAGAAGATTGAGGATCTGCAGGTCTTTCGCAAGCGGGAGTTTGTCGATTCCATCTTTGGCGATGAGCTTTAGTCTAGTAGCAGCTCTGTGATGATTGCCAACCAAATCGATGTCATCAGTCTAGGTTGCTCTAAGAACCTCGTCGACTCCGATGCGCTTATGCATCGGCTCGCTCAGTACGGCTACACGCTACGGCACGACCCCGAGGAGCTGACTGGCGAGATAGCTGTAGTCAACACCTGCGGCTTCATACAGGCTGCTCAAGAGGAGTCGATAAACCTGATCCTCTCCCTTATTGAGGCGAAGAAAGAGGGACGCATTCGGGCTATCTATGTGATGGGCTGTCTTGGCGAGCGCTTTCGTGAGGAACTAACCGCCGAGCTTCCCGAAGTGGACAAGATCTATGGCAAGTATGACTGGAAGCAACTCATCACCGACCTAGGTCCCGCACTCAGCGCAGACGATGCCACGCCACTATCCTATCGTACACCTCCGCCTAGCGTCACGCCACGACACTACAGCTATATCAAGATCTCCGAAGGGTGCGACCGCACCTGCTCTTACTGCGCCATCCCGCTCATCACTGGCCGTCACCACTCCCGTCCTATGGAGGATATCGTCCAGGAGGTCGAGGAGCGCATTCTCACAGGCTGTCGAGAGTTTCAGATCATCGCTCAGGATAGCACTTACTATGGCGTAGACCTTTACCAAAAGCAAGCCATTGCCACCCTACTCGACCGCCTGGCTCAGGTGAATGGCGTTCACTGGCTCAGACTACACTACGCCTATCCGAATCACTTCCCCCTCGAAGTACTTGATGTGATGGTGAAGCATGACAACATCTGCAAGTACCTCGACCTGGCACTCCAGCACAGCAGCAATCATATGCTTCAGCTGATGCGTCGGCAGATCAGCCGTGAGGAGACTGTCGCCCTGCTAGAGCGGATCCGCGAGCAAGTGCCTGGCATCGCCCTGCGCACCACGATGATGGTGGGGCATCCAGGGGAGACGGACGAAGACTTTGCCGATCTCCTCGACTTCGTTAGCCAAATGCGCTTCGAGCGACTTGGGGCTTTCCAATATTCACACGAGGAGGGAACCTATGCCTACAAGCATTATCAGGACGACGTACCCCCAGAGATCAAGCAAGAGCGGTACGATGCTCTGATGTCTCTCCAAGCGACCATCTCTGCCAGCATCAATAGCCGTAAGGTTGGCACCTCACTGGAGGTAGTCGTTGACCGTGAAGAGGAAGACTACTACGTCGGCCGCACACAGTACGACTCTCCCGAAGTGGATGGCGAAGTGATCCTCAGCAGCGACAGCCCGCTCCGTGTCGGCTCCTTCTACCGAGCCGAGATCACAGGCGTAGAGGAATACGACCTCATTGCGACTACATCTCCAGAGCATCTCATCCTATGATTACGACCGAACAGTGGATTCTAGAAGTCGCCGAGCAGAGCCAGCTGGCACGGACCACCTGCCAGCAACTATGGAGCGAACTCACCTCGCTACTCATCGGGCGACTCACTCAGGGGAGCACCAGCTATATGCGCAGCGTCGGTCTATGGTTCGCAGAGAGCCACAGTGCCACCATCGCCTTACTACCTAGTGGAGAGCGATACTTGATGCCCCCGAGCGTCACGCCACGCATCACCAACCAAGAGCAACCGCTCTCTACAGAGGAGATTGGCGAACTTCTAGCAAAAGGGGCGACCCAGATACCGCACACGGTTCAGAGCTTCTACATCAGTGTCACGAAGCTCTTTGAGATGCACGAGCGACTAGGTCACACCCTTGAGTGGACTCCCCTAGGCACGTTCGCTCCACAGCCCATCGCAAGTGAAGGAGATCAAAGAGGGATCAGCTATGCCTTCACCCCCTCTGACGAATTGCTCCGGCAGGTCAACAAGCCCTTTGAGATGTTTGCTCCTACCCTCCTCAAGGAGGGCATCCACTGGCCAGATGTCGAGGAGCGCCCAGTCGAGAGCCTAGAGAAGGCTTACCCGTCTACCATCTCCAGCCGTATCGCCGAGCGCATAGTCGCACCTCAACCCGCAAGTACTCCTCCCGCCTGGACGCCTCAACCCCAGGTCGAAATGCCCGCCACGCCACCACCTCCCCCTATACCAACTAGCGAAAGCAACGAGACAGAAGCCGTCGTTGCCACGCCGCCACCTTATCAAAAAGAGGAGCCACAAGAGAGCGAGTCCACCCCTTTAGAGCGAACGAATCGCAAGCTGTGGCTTTGGATCGTCATCCCGCTAGGCGCTGTTCTCCTGATGGTCGTTGTTGCTGTGGTTCTTTGTCTGTGGCAGACAAGAGACGCAGTGCCTCGCACCACGCTCCCTCCCAGAACTACGGCACCCGTTAAGGTGGCTCCAACGATAGACTCCATCACACCCAGCGACAGCATCGTAGCGCCTGCCGACACGACCGCCCAGCCAGAGATCCTCACCACCGTGACACTCGGCTCTGGCGACTATCTAGCACGCTATGCACGTCGCTACCTAGGTCGTAGTGAGTACTGGATCTACATCTACCTTGCTAATAAGGAGCAGATCGAAGACCCCGACAACATACCCCTCGGCACCGAAATCAAGATACCCTCGCCCCAGAGCATCGGCATCACGGGTGACGAAGAGGCCGACCTCGCCGAGGCAAAGCGCCTCACCCGCGACTACTACAGCAGCAAGTCCAAGTAGCCTGTTGCATTCCACATCCTAATTACAATTCCCCCCTATAATACAAATCACTAAATACAGAAACAGAATGAAGAAGACCAACCTTCTACTCTTCCTCCTGCTGTCTCTTTGCGGAGTAAACCTACTTACGGCTCAAACGCCTGAGATACAGATCAAGAGTGACAAAGCCTTTGGTTCTGAGATAACAATCTACCCCAAGACCAAGTCTTATGACACCCCCATCATCGTCGATTGGGGAGATGGCAATACCGAAAGCTACAACGTTGACCCAAACGGCTCTGGATACTTTGCCAAAGTCTCTGGAAGCGTCAAGGGAAAGACCATCCGCATCCTCTCTAGTCTCACCAGCTTAGAGGCTACAGAGCTAGAGATAACTTCCTTTGTCGCTACAGGACAGACAGAGCTGAAGTATCTAGACCTCTCTAAGAATAAGCTGACAAAGGACAACTTTGCACTCAACGAAGATGCTCCACTAGAAAACCTAAACCTCAAGGAGAATGACTTCGCAGTCCTAGACCTACGCTCCTATACAAGCCTAGAGGCTATCGACATCTCTGGGAATCCACGACTCGGCTCCGTCCTCGTACCTGAGGGGAGCAGAACCCTAGAGCGCATCTCTGCAAACGACTGTGATATCAGTCACTTTTACCCCGTCTCTCTGCCTGCGCTTACGATGCTATCGCTAGATAATAACTCGCTGATGGATCTAGAGATCGATGACAACTACCCCAAGCTCTCTTCGCTATCCATCTCTCACAATGAGATCTCTGAGCTAGATGTCACCAAGCTACCCTTGCTATATAAGCTAGAGATAAACTATAACCACATCTCTAGACTAAACCTTAAGAACAATCCTGAGCTAACCAACCTCTTCTGCAATAAGAATCAGCTCACGAACCTAGATCTATCTGCAAATACTAAACTAACCAGTATAGCTTGTGACAGCAACGCCTTGACGACCCTTGATGTGTCCATGCTCACGAAGCCAGCTTCAATATCTAGACATTCGCTCTAACCCTACGATGACACCCTGTGCCATCAACTATATGCTACGCTCTATGTGGGATAATCCACGCAAGCCATATGGCGATAATTTTAATCTACTACTCAAAGGGTCTAACGCAGAAACCTCTGATGCAGGTCTTATCAAAGACAATTGGAAGGCAGATGTCGAGGGCGATGGCAAAACAAAGTGTGACAGTGTCTCTGTGATACTTATTCAGACAGAGGGCAAGGTCACACTCCTAGAGCGTATGATAGACACAGATCAGTCGCTCCAGCCTATCGGAGAGAGTGTACTCGCAGGTACGCCGCTCTACGTTCAGATTGATGAGATACCTGAGGGCAAGGAGTACCTCGGAGTCAAGGTGAACGGCACACTCATCAAGGAGCATATATTTGTAGTCACCCAAGATCCTACCAACGTAGAGCCTATCTTCACCAAGCCCTCTATGATGCAGATGGGCACCAAGGTAGGACATGATATATCCTTTGCACTAGTAGCTCCGCAGGAGGGCACTGAGATCCTCATTGACTGGGGTAACGGTGTACCAGAGCGCAACATCATCGGGCAGACGACCAAGCGTCTCGACGGAAAGGCTCTAGGAGACTATATCAAGGTCTCTGGACCAATCATCGAAGCCGATCTATCGAGCTATCCAGGTCAGGGGATTTGGGACAATGAGTTCACCAGTCTCAAGATCGTACAGCCTGACCTACAGGTACTCTACACCTATATGAACCCAATCGGCTCCATAGATCTTAAGGACTGTCCTAATCTAATCCTCCTCGATGTTGCCTATACAGAGATCTCCGAGCTCGACCTCACTCACTGTCTTCAGCTAGATACGCTCCTATGCTACGGGAACAATCTTTCTAAGCTAGATCTATCTAAGCTCACAGGTCTACGAAAGCTAGACGCCAAGGCGAATCAGCTTACCAGCATTGATCTATCTTCTTGTGTCAAGCTTGGCTACTTAGACCTACAGAGCAATCAGCTTTCTGAGATAGACCTATCTATGCTCACGGGACTGCACACACTCGCACTCGGAGACAACAAGCTCTCCAAGATAGACCTAGCCAACCAGCCCGAGATCGAGACGCTCCTCGTCAATGACAATCAGCTCAAGGAGCTCGACCTCTCGAAGCTTACGCAGCTAGCCACACTATACTGCAATGGTAACCAGCTCACCAAGCTCGATCTATCTAATCAGCCACAGCTTCAGATGCTACAAGCCTACGGCAACCAGCTCACAGCTTGTGATGTCAATGATCTATACGCCTCTCTCTGTAGCTATCCCAAGGGTGTCACACTCCAGATGCCCTACAGCCTCTACATCACCAATGACAAGAGCAATCCCGACAATGATGCTCAGCATGCTGACCCAACAATCGCAACGATCAAGGGGTGGCGCGTGAATACCGCAGGAGATGCCTCTGGCTGTGATCAGGTCTACGTAGAGGTCGCTCCCACCACACATGGTGAGATCCAGCTCGCTGACAAGCAGGGTAACGTGATCAAACCTGTATGGAGCACGCTCCCTACGCACATAGGCTACCACAAGGTCAATAAAGATCAGGAGATCGACCTCATCGTCAAGCCCGAAGATGGTTACACGATAGACCGACTCACCGCCAATGGCGAGCAGATCTCTGGCACCAGCCTGACGCCACAGCGCTACACACGTATCAATGCGCTATTTAAGCTAGACAATGCCGTGATTGCACCTGCACAGAGCCACTGCATAGCTATCACCTCCGAGGGTATCACGACACTAGCTGATCTAGCTATGCTGACCATCCTTACCATAGATGGTCAGACATATTACCACCAGCCCATCGACCGTGGTGAGCTAGTCACCTTGCCACAAGGCAGCTATCTCGTCACTGCACAGGCTGTCGCAGCTGGTGAGACTGAGGTGATACAGGTACTAATCCCATAAGAGTTCATCAGAGACTGCCGAATGACTCAGTAGTCTCAGAGGATTAGATTCAAGCAATAACAGAATAGCCACCGAGGAAATTGGAATTTCCTCGGTGGCTATTTTTTATTCTCCACGTAGGGGCGAAACGATTCCTCCGAAGTTTCATTTGATTCTTCCGAAGTTTCATTTTGTCCCTACGTGGAGAATTTTGTACGCCCACGTAGGGATTTTTCTTTTTCCACGTCGCTATTTTGGATTTTTCGATAGGGAAGGATCCACTGTCTGACTAGTACGCCAAGAAGTCTAGGGGTACTGGTGCCACTAGAAACACTAGAGCTACTAGAAAAATCTCTAACCTCTAGCCTCTAACTTCTAACCTCTAATTCACTACCTTTGCAGGCAAGTCTTTGAGTTAATCATGATTTTATAGAGATGAAGTCTCTCATACAATGCTTTTGGGTGCTCTTTTTCTTTGCCGTGGGTGAACTGATCGGTATGATGATCGGGCACTTTTTACCTGGGAGTGTGATCGGGCTGATACTGCTCTTTCTAGCTCTAGAGACGAAGCTGATCAAGCCTGACAAGGTGGACAGCGTCGCTAAGTTTCTCACCCTCAATATGGGTCTCTTCTTCGTACCAGCTGGTGTGGGGCTGATCACCCAAGTGGAGCTTATCAAGCAATATTGGGCTGCCATCGTGATCTCTATGGTGGTCAGCACGGCACTAGTCTTGGTGGTCGTGGGACGTATGCAGCACCGCTTCGAGCGGCATCATAAAGAAGAAATACCTAACGACAACGCATGATGGACCTCGTCACACTACTCCTGAGCAAGCCTGTCTACTGCTTGCCACTCACCATAGGGATCTACTTACTCAGCCTGCTCCTATACCGCAAAGTGCGGATCGGACTCTTGCACCCTCTGATCGTTACCATAGGCTTGCTCATCTTAATGCTTTACCTCTCGGATACATCGTATGAGGAGTATAAGGAGGGGAGCCAGCTGATCGACTTCCTCCTAGGGCCATCGGTCGTCTCTCTAGGCTACATCCTCTACGAGCAGTCTAAGTACCTCCGTGGGCGCGTTGTCTCTATTATGGTCTCGCTCTTTGTAGGCTCTCTGATCGGCATACTTAGTGCCGTAGGGCTAGCCTATGCGCTAGGCGCAGGCGACACGATTGCCTACTCGATGGAGTCCCGCTCGGTCACGACTCCTATCGCCATCGCACTCTCTGAGCAGTCGGGCGGTATTCCGGCCTTGACCGCTGTGGTGGTCGTTATATCAGGTATCATCGGGGGCGTGATAGGGCCTCCACTCTTTAAGTGGCTCCACATAGAGAACCGCATCGCTAAGGGGCTGGCACTGGGTGCTGCAGCACATGGTGTGGGCACCTCGGTAGCCATTCAGATGGGAGCTCTAGAGGGTGCTATCGGTGGCTTGGCTATTGGTATTATGGGGGTCTTTACCTCCATACTGATACCGATCGTCCACTATGTCGCTCAGCTCTTTGTTTGAGATCTATGTTGTTGAAAAAGGGTACCTTTACAGCATCAAAAACAGTATATCTATGATTAGTATGACTCGCAAAATACGCTTAGCAACGCTCTGCTTGCTCTGCTGTATTACCTTGGCGCAGGCGCAAATATCCTTCGGAGGAGCCCCTGTGATGACATCTCAATCACATCGTGTGGTCGAAATCGTGCCTCCGTTCAATGCTCAGGACTTGCGCTCTGCAGGGCATTGGCATCAGGTGGACGATGGTGCGCCGCTGATCGTGGGACGCATGCTACCGCTCTCGGGAGACTTCTACCAGCAGGCAACCCATGAGATAGTCCAGGGACGGAGTGTCTATCACCTAGAGCTCACAGCGCCTGATGCGCAGGGCTTGTCGCTTTCGTTTGAGGAGCTAGCACTGCAACCTGGCGACCGGCTCTATCTCTTTGATCCCGCTAGGAAGCAGGTTCTGGGAGCATTCACCAGTGAGAGCAATCCCGATGGAGGGATCTTCGGCACCAACCCCATTGCGGGCAGTTCGCTGGTCATACAGTACGAGCCTGCGGGAGCTTTGGCCGATATACGTCTGAAGCAGCTCGGCTACTTCTTTGAGTCAGTTGCCGCTCCGCACAACATCTCTGGCGAGGGAGCCTCAGGCGTCTGCAATGTCAATGTCAACTGCCCTGAGGGTGCTGATATGCAGGATGTCAAGAATGGTATCGCTCAGATACTCGTTGTACTAGATGGTAACATTGGTTTTTGTAGTGGCACCTTGGTCAACAATAGCAACGAGGATTGGCGTCCGCTCATTATGACCGCTTACCACTGTACCTTCGCCAAGAGTCCTCTGACAGGCAAGGTCATCAATGCGACTGAAGAGGACTTTCGTCAGTGGGTCTTTAACTTCCACTATGAGCGTCCCGAGTGTGCCAACAATCAGTGGATCGGCGAGCAGGCTTACTCCATCAGTGGGGCTAAGCGTCTAGCTGCTGTGCCGATGGATCACGGGAGCGACGCATTACTCGTGGAGACGCTAACGCCGATACCTGACTACTACGGAGTCTACTACAACGGATGGGATCGCTCTGGCGCCCTAGAGCCTACTGCTAAGGGACTCCACCACCCTAGTGGTGATGTGATGAAGATATCTACTATCACCGAGCCTCTCACAAATGGCACTTGGCTAACGGATGACAATGCTGGTGCACGTGATGCACACTTTGCGGTGCGCTATGCCAAGACGGAGAATGGGCACTGCGTAACTGAAGGTGGTAGCTCAGGTTCGGGACTTTTTAATGATAAGGGGCTACTCATCGGGACCCTCTCAGGAGGAGTTGCTGAGTGTGATAAGGGGATCAATGGCAAGAATATGTATGGCAAGCTGAGTGAGCACTGGGCACGATCCACGCAAGATAACTCACAGCAGCTACAACCGCTCGCCAAGATACTAGACCCTAAGGGAGATGGCACAGCGATGACGCTGCATGGAGTTTACAAGCCTGGCGCTACGCTGATAGCTCCTGTGACGAAACTACAAGGCGTCTATCAAGATGGTCAGGTAACTCTATCGTGGCAACCGATGACAGCCCTGCCTACGGGCGTCACTGCTGAGGTGCAGATCTTGCGCAATGGCAAGGAGCTAAAGCGTCTACCCGTTAACACGGGACACTATACAGATAGTCAGGCAGGTAATGAGAGCGGTATAGTGACCTACACGCTACGCTACCAATATACCATCGGAGGAGAAGCTACACAGCACTACACAGCTCCTCGTCATATCTCTTTCCTCACTTCAGACCTAGCGGGTGTCTCGCAGTTTGATCAGAAGAAGGAGGGAAGCCAAGTGACCCTCACCTGGCATAAGCCTGTCAATCGTCAGCTGATCTCTCAGCTCACACTATCTAGCGAAGGAGAGGCTCAGGCAGTTGCTCCTCTAGAGTATCCAGGCTTAAATCCTGAGTACAAAGAGGTCTACCTCGGCGTCCGCTACGATGGACGAGACTTCACCTCTCTAGGAGCGACTCGCCTAGCTGCGATGCGCTTTATCCCTGCACGTACACCTCGTATGCACACCTACACACTCTTCGTACGCAATGGTCAGAACATAAATGTGATCTCCGCTGGCGCAGAAAAGGATTGCTACGAAGTGATCGCAGACGATGCCTCGACAACTATAAACTATTCTGTCGGAGATAAGTTTGAGCAGAAGAAGTGGCTCTGGGTACAAGGCTTTACGCCAAAGGTGATACGACCAGAGGAGATGCTCATCGTGGGTTATAAGATCCAGACACGCACCGACTTCACACGTGATGTAGCTATGATCGATCCAACGCCTGTGACCGAGTGGAGCAGTCATCACAACGTCCTCTCCTTCGACACGCACTACTGGATGCCAGCAGACATTGATCGGTCCCTCCCCATAAAGAGCGGAGCCTTTGCCATCGAGTTTATGATAGACGATGGAGAGCCTGGCGCACCTATTGATGTGACTGGGACGATAGCTCGCGGCTTCCATCCAGCGCAGTGGCCCGTAGTCAAGGAGTATATCATCTATGCCGATGGCTCCGAGATAGGACGTACGCGAGACCTCAGCTACACAGTCACCAATGCCACGGGTAAGGAGTACAGCGTCAAGCCACTCTACGAGAATGGTCTGATCTCTGCCGTCGAAACTCTGTCTACCGCACCTGATGCCGTCCATATCTACCCGACGATCTGCACGGATCATCTGACGATTCAGACGAATGGGCTGACGGGTAGTTACCAGCTCTACACGCTCGACGGCATTCGTCTCTCCGAAGGCGTGCTAGCGGATCGCTCTATCGACACCTCCTCGTGGGCAGTCGGTAGCTACCTCCTACAAGTAACCCTCGCAGACGGCACGACGACGCTCCACCGCATCGTCAAGCGATAGCTTCTACAGCTCCGCTATCTCTACAAAGCAAAGGCACTCCTCGTCAGAAGGGTGCCTTTGTTACTATAAAAGGAGAAGCAAATGTAGCTTATTCAATATCTATTTGTTACCTTTGTGGTGCTAATGCTCGCTAATGATATATTATACATAGATACTTTATGAATTCATTCTGGAAGACCTTCTTTGCAACACTATTAGCTATCGTCGTAAGCTGTGTCATCTTTGCTTCTCTAGCGGTCATCGTCTTGATCAGCTTTGTAGCAGCTCTGAGCGTCGGAGCGAAAAACGAGACCAAGCAGATTAAAGATGGTAGCATCCTTAAGGTCGAACTAGCACACATATCTGACACTTATGTGTCAAACCCTTGGTCTGATCTAGGTTTAGACAAGAGCGATGGGAGTCGCGACCTGCCTCTGTCTTATGTCCTTGAGGCTATCGATGAGGCTAAGAAGGACGATCGTATCAAGGGGATCTATCTCAATATGACGGATCCAGGCTGTGGCTATGCTTCGGCTGAGGCGCTCAGAGGAGCTCTGGAAGACTTCAAAGAGGAGGGCAAGTTCATCGTATCTTACTCTGACTTCTACTCGCTCAAGGGGTATTACCTAGCCTCCGTTGCTGACCAGCTCTATGTCAATAAGGAGGGGTCTATCGCTTTCGACGGCTTGGCTGGCGGAGCTGTCTTCTTCAAGGACTTGCTAGACAAGATCGGTGTGGAGATGATGGTCTTTAAGGTGGGAACCTTCAAGAGTGCTGTCGAGCCCTATATACTCAATAGTATGAGCGAGGCAAATCGCACCCAGATCACCTCTTACCTTGGCGATATATGGGGACGCATCTTAGGCGAGGTAGGTTCTAGCCGCAACTTAGACAATGCTCGCCTACAGTCTCTAGCCGATAGTATGCAGTCTGTACAGTCTACAGACTCTTACCTAGCTAACGGACTCATCGATGGAGCACTTTATCAAGATCAAGCTCTAGAGGCTCTCTGCTCACTCGTGGGGGTAGATGAGAAGGACGATCTACGCTTCGTATCTCTGCGTGATGTGTATGCTACACGAGGATCAGCCCGTAAGGGAGGAGCTAATGTGGGTGTCCTCTTTGCTGAGGGTGAGATCAATATTGAGGTGGCAGACTCTCCTCTAAATGCAAAAAAGGTGGTCTCCGATCGACTTGCTGATCGTATCCTCGAGATGGGCGAAGATGACGACTTCGATGCACTCGTAGTACGTGTCAATTCACCTGGAGGTAGTAGCTATATCTCCGAGCAGCTCTGGTACGCAGTCCATAAGGCTAGCCAAAACAAGCCAGTCGTCATCTCTATGGGAGACTACGCTGCTTCGGGCGGTTACTATATGTCTTCGGGCGCTAGCTACATCTTTGCCGAGCCATCGACGATAACGGGTTCTATCGGCATCTTTGGCGTTGTACCTAATGCTACCAAACTGGCTAACAAGGTCGGAGTACACCAAGATGTGGTCAAGACAGCTCAGCATGCTGACCTGGGCGCTCTCGATCGCCCCTGGACTGAGGAGGAGCGTGCGCTCTTCCAGCAGTATGTCAATCGAGGCTACGAACTCTTCCTCAAGCGAGTCTCCGAAGGTCGTGGCATGACAAGAGATCAGGTCGACTCTATCGCTCAGGGACGCGTATGGACTGGTGCTCAAGCTCTAGAACTAGGTCTCGTCGATGAGCTAGGAGGTCTACAAGATGCCGTCGCTTATGCAGCAACACAAGCTGGCTATGATAACTATCATGTGACTTACACAAGACGTGCAGTCAATGTACTACAAGAACTCTTCAGCACATCGACACAAACTGTACGTATGAAGCTCATGACCTCGTGGTTTACCGAAGATGAGATCAGCTACATCGATCAGCTACGTGAGCTACGTGCTATGTCAGGTCTTCAAGCTCGTCTACCACTGGTAGTAGATCTCTAGTCTCTCAGAGCAATACGGACCACCCAGCCTCTCGACTCTCACTCAGTATGGATCAGACACCCAAGATCAATAAATGGCTATTACCGCTCTCTGGTATTTATGGAGCGGGCGTGTCGCTACGCAATAGCCTTTATAATATGGGGCGTCTGAAGAGTCACACCTTCCCCATCCCCATCATCTGTGTCGGCAACCTAGCCGTAGGAGGCACGGGCAAGACCCCGATGATAGAGCATCTCATACGGATGCTTATGGGCGACCTGCGGATCGCTATCGTCTCTCGTGGGTATAAGCGCAAGTCTTTTGGGCTTAAGGCTGCGGAGCTGGGCGATAGTGCCAGTCGCATCGGTGACGAGCCAGCACAGCTCCTACGTAAGTTTGGCGACAAGATACAGATCGTTGTAGATGGCAACAGGGTGCGAGCGATCAATCACCTAGTCAATCAGCCCTACTCACAGCGTCCCGATGTGATCCTGATGGACGATGGTTTCCAGCACCGCTCTGTACAACCCTCGCTCTCGATACTTTTGTCCAGTTATAACAGACTCATGACAGATGACGTGCTACTCCCCGCCGGACGCCTGCGTGAGCCTGCCCATGGGCGTTATCGTGCTGATGTAGTGGTGGTGACTAAGTGTCCTACCCTACTCAAGCCGATCGATTGCACCTTTACGGAGCGAAAGTTAGATCTCTACCCGCATCAGAAGCTTTTCTTTAGTGAGGTAAAGTACGATAATCCCGTCCCGATCTTCCGAAGAGATGCAGAGCCCACTAAGATAGACACTAATGCGGTTGTCATCGCCATATCTGGGATCTCACATCCTGAGGAGTTCTTTGCTTATGTAGAGCGAGGCTTCTCACGTGTGGTGACAATACCCTACGGAGATCATCATCACTACTCTAGGCGCAATGTCACCACGTGGGAAAACATCATGACAGACTACCTAGCGCGTGGCTCAGAGGTCGTCTTCCTCTGTACTGACAAGGACGCCGTCAAGATCTTCGAGCTAGAGTCGTATATGAGTAGTGAGCTACGGGAGCGATTCCTCCGACTACCTATACAGGTACGCTTTAGATCCCATGGCGAGGAGGATCTGCGGGAGTTAGTCCTGGGTCATATAGCTCAGTTCACATCAGAGCAAGCTCAAAAAGAGGAGCAAGAGGGGAACGAGGAAAAGGAATAATCTATGAATACACCGATCTCTGACTTGGGAGAGTTTGGACTAATCCGAAAGCTCACCGAGCAGTTTGCCATTACATCTCCCAGTCGTGTCCGTATGGCTGTGGGAGACGACGCAGCTATCTTACAGATGCACCCAGACGAAGAGCTATTGATCACGACCGATATGCTCCTCGAGGGGGTACACTTTGATATGACCTATATGCCACTCAAGCACCTAGGCTACAAAGCGGTCGTGGTCAACGTCTCCGACATCTGCGCCATGAACGGCATCCCCCAGCAGATAACCGTCTCTCTAGGGATCTCAGCAAAGTACACCACCGAAATGCTCGAAGAGCTCTACAAAGGCATCGAACTAGCCTGCCAGCACTACCAAGTCGACCTAGTCGGTGGAGACACCTGCGCCTCACGAAACGGGCTCGCCATCAGTATCACATGCCTAGGCTCTGTCCCTAAGGGAGAGGCTGTCCTGCGCTCTGGCGCTCAGCCTAACGACCTCATCTGTGTGACGGGCAATCTAGGTGCAGCCTATATGGGCTTCCAATTGTTAGAGCGTGAGCAGCGCACCTTCCTCAGCGCACCGACAGAGGAGTTTGAGCCGCACTTCGAGGGGTACGAATACCTCATCGAGCGTCAACTTATGCCGTCAGCACAGCGCTGGTTGCGTGGCAAGCTAGCCGAGCAAGGAGTCACACCGACAGCGATGATAGACATCAGCGATGGTCTAAGCTCCGAGCTACTCCACATAGCGGAGCGATCACAGGTAGGTGTGCGGGTCTATGAGGATCGGCTACCTCTCGATCGTGAGACGCTAGCTCTCTGCGAAGAGATGAATATGTCGCCCATTACGGCAGCTTTCAATGGTGGGGAGGACTACGAGCTTCTCTTCACCGTGCCACTGGCACAGGTCGGTCAAGTATCGGCCATCGAGGGAGTCTCTATCATAGGACATGCTACGGAGCTCTCTGAGGGTCGTCGCTGGGTATCGACCGATCGTGCCGAGCACGAGCTCAAAGCTCAGGGATGGAACGCCTTCTCCTAGTCCCTCCCCCCTTGGAGCCGAACAATTCCCCTCTTGGAACCGAAGAGCTCCAAGAGGGGAATTGTTTTTTTTGGGGACTCGTATATATAACCGATTCAGCACGATACATAGAGCGCAGAGAAGTATCACGCTCGATGACACCCACAGACAAGGGTTAGCTGGAGGGCGTCCCTATAAATCGTTACTCGTGAGTCTTGCGAAGTGGAGGGGGACTATTGCGTTGTCATATAGGAGGAGTAAAATTTGTACCTTGGCACTCTGAAACTTTTACATTACATTTTATGAAGCGACTTCTACTCCTTCCCGTACTCTGCTTGAGTATCCTAACCTCTATGGCGCAAGAGGCGACAGTCCGACTGCTTGTCAAGCCCGATGCTACAGAGGTCACGTTTGTCTATCGCCTCGCTCAGCAAGGAGCGACCGCACAGATAGACCTAGGTGGCGGTGAGACCGCTACGCTAGAGCAACCCGAAGCTGAGAAGCTACAAACCTTTAAGCACACATTTGCAGAGCCCAGTAGCACACAGCGCACTATTGCCATCTCGGCAGATCAGCTAGTCACGCTACGCTTTACAAGTAGCAAAGCTATCTACGGTGTCACACAGATTGCTGCACCCCTCCTGGAGCGCTTTAACTGTGACTACACAGCGCTTATGGAGAGCGAAGAGCTAGACTTCTCCGCTTGTCCTAAACTTGAGGAGATCACGCTCAATGGTGCCGAGGTCTCACGAGTCATCTTACCTCCTAATCGAGGATTGCTCAAGACCTTCCAGTGGGCTACTCCGCTACTACCCACCCCTGACAGTAGACAGCTAAAGGAACTAGACCTATCTGGCTGCACAGCTCTGGAGAGTCTATCGCTACAAGGCACTACACTGCGTACGATCGATCTGACAGACACGCCTCTTCTCAAGCAGCTCGTTATCACAGGTCTCAGTGCTAAGGAGTATCCTCATCAATTGATAGGAGGCAAAGCTTTGACTCATCTAGAGATGGTGACTCTGCAGTTCTGCGCCTTCACCTACGATATGCTTCCTGATCTCAACGAGACGCCACTGGACAACTTTAAGGTCTCGAAGATGTACTTCGCTCACGTAGATCGCTCGCAGTATCGAGATATGACGATCGATCTCTCCAACATAGCCTCTACTAAAGGTATTGCGCAGACACCGACACCCACGACCTTCACATGGTACTATAAGGATGCGGACAAGAAGTGGCAACCGATCCCTGCAGACAAGGTTGTAGCAGGCGACAAGCCTGGGATCTATACCATTGACGAGTCCCTGCTAGACCCTACCACGCACCAGATTACGGTACGTGCCAAGCTTTTTAATGCTGGCTATCCTGACTTAGCCTTCTACAAGGGTGGACTGCACACCTATAATATCACACTACCTTACAAGCCCACCACGATGTCTCTATCTGTGACTACGGAGTCTCCAGGTCAAGATGAGGATGGCTATGACATTGATGAGATAGATCTATCTTTCCAGATAGCTGCAGCTAAGGCTGAGACCAAGATCCAGATCGACTGGGGCGATGGCCAGCTTAGCGACTATACGATCCCTAAGGCTAAAGAACCTTTTACCGTATCCCAAACGGTAGACCTTGGGGCTAAGATCAAGCTTTATGGTCCCGTGACTCTCGTAGACGCTACGGGGAGCAAGATCGTCGCAGTAGCCTTCGAAGATGCTGCAACAATCGAGACTCTTCGTCTCTCTCGCAACAAGATCGAGCAGATAGAACTCTCTCGTCTGCCCAACCTCAAGGAGCTACAAATCTCGGACAATAAGCTTGCCGAGCTGTCACTATCCGCTACACCAAAGCTCGAGGAGCTCTACTGCGGATACAATAAGCTCACGCAGCTACCTGTAGAGCAGACTCCACTCCTGAGCGTCCTAAACTGCAACGACAATCAGATCACCTCCCTAGCTCTAGCATCTCTGCCTAAGCTAGAGATAGCGGTACTGAGTGGCAATGCCTTTGGCGAGAGTCTAGATCTCTCTGCCAATAAGGAGCTACGTGTACTGGACATTGAGCATTGTCAGCTCTCTCAAGCAAAGCTCGAGAGCGAGTACCTAGAGCGCATCAAGGCTAATGGCAATAAGCTCACCGAGCTACAGCTCATTCCCTACGCAGGGCTGGCTCTCAATCTTCACAGCCTAGACGTACGAGACAACAGCTTCACAGCTTGTGATCTCAACGACCTGCTCATACAGCTACCCATCGCAGGTGACACCAGTGAGGGACTCTATCGAGTTCAGCTCAGTGGCACACCAGGAGCAACCACCTACGACAAAGCTCTGCTCAATGGTTGGATCGCTGATAGCGAGGGTAGTAGCGAAGGGTGTGAGACCGCCAAGATTTTTGATGCCTCGACGAGAAAGCACGGACATGCTTACATAGCAGTCGGTGATAAGCAAGTGGACTTTGCAAATCCTATCAAGAAGACTACTGGAGGCGCTATCGTACTGGTTCCAGACGAAGGGTATATCCCCGATTACTGCAAGTGGAGCACGAGCAAGCTCACGGCAGAAGATGAGGCTGGGACTAGATACCTCTTCGTCCTGACCAACAACGTCTTCGTCTCTTACGCCTTTAAGAAAGATACAGGTGTCGCTCCCGTTACCGATCGTCCTAATGTCTGGGTGATTACTCCGACAGCTACGGGCTGGGATATAGAGACACCATACAGCCAGACGAACTATGAGCTGTACGACCTCGCGGGACAACTCCGAGCTTATGGCATAACGGATCAGACCGGGCGTCTCTCTTGCGAACTCCCCACAGGGAGCTATCTACTCTCTATCGCAGGAGCAACGATCAAGCTGATACGCTAAGCGACTGAACAGCTACAGAGCAAGCGAAGCCCCATACTCCGACTAGCTGAGTATGGGGCTTTCTTATGCGCATTGGGTCGTCTTCTCTTTGTAGAGACCATTATTGGGGATCTCCACGTGAGGATTTTCTATTCTCCACGTGAGCAAGGAATATTATCCACGTGGAGACGAAATGAAACTTCGGAGGAATCAAACGATAAGTCCGAGGAAATGTTTCTCGTCCACGTGGAGAATAAAAAATAGCCACGTGGAGGTTTGACGTTTTCCACGTGACTATCTATCCGTTGTCTAGACACAATCATTTCTAACCAATGGGGAGAACTAGACATTTGTCGTGAGAAGCTTTTATCAAGGCACTATAGCATCGTTACATATAGCCCACTTTCTCATCAATAGATCGCTAGAAATGAGGCGATTGAGCCTTGCGGGCCTATCTACGCTATGCTTTGCAGTGAGGTCAAGTTGTCGCTTTTTTGTACCTTTGGCTCTGCTAACTGAGTGCTATCGCAAATAAAAGCGACAGCTCCAATTATATAGAAGAATATGCCTGAAGTAAATCCAGAAAACATAATCATGCTCGACTCGACGGCGCTCACCAAGGAGGAGATCGTCGATAGTATCGTCAACTTTAACCTAGCCGACACCCTCGGATCATGGATTGATACGGCACTCAATGTGGGTATCCGTGTCCTCCTAGCTATCCTTATATTTTATGTGGGCCGCTGGCTGATAGGTTTTATTATGAGGGGGGTCACCCGACTCCTTGATAGGCGTGTCGAGGCGCTTGGCTTGCGGCACTTCGTCCGTTCGATAGCGCGTGCTGGTCTTTGGATTGTACTGGTTATCGTAGTGATTAATATCCTTGGCTTTGCCGCTGTATCCTTCGCTGCATTGCTCGCCTCTCTCGGTGTTGCCATTGGTATGGCACTCTCAGGGCAGCTGCAGAACTTTGCCGGTGGAGCTATCATCCTGATCACGCACCCCTTCCGCATTGGCGACTACATTGTCTATCAAGATGTCGAGGGTACGGTACAAGACATAGGTATCTTCCACACCTCTATCACAACGATCGACAATACGAAGATATACCTCCCCAATGGTAATCTGAGCACTAACGTAATCAAAAACACCTCCGAGATGTCCACTAGACGGTGTCAGTGGAAGTTCCTCGTGGACTACGACGTGCCATTCGAGCGTGCTAAGAGCATCCTCCTAGCGGAGCTACTTAAGGACCCTCGTATCCTACAAGATCAAGGTGTGCTAGCCGTAATCTCTGATATGACGGAGAGCAACTATACGATTATGATCCGTGTATGGTGCGCTAATAATGATCTGTGGGATCTCTTCTGGGACTTCAACGGCAGAGCTACCGAGCTCTTTGCTGGCGAAGGCTTTCCACGTCCATACTCCAAGGTCGAACTGCGCAATAGCACTCCATATAATAATAAAGAGACTGAGTCTCACGACTAGTCTCTTCTGTCTCGCTTTATAACTCTATTCATCGGCTCCTAGAGAGCCTATGTCTGATTCGTATGAATATATCTTTCAACTGGTTACAGCAATACCTACCTCGTCTAGAGGATTACAATGCAACTGAAGTAGCGGAGACGCTCACGGCCATCGGTCTCGAGGTGGCTGGCATCGAGGAGACCGAGTCGGTACGAGGCGGTCTGCGTGGTGTCGTCATAGGGCGCACCCTCACTTGCATCCCTCACCCTAACTCCGACCACCTGCACATCTGTACGGTCGATCTCGGCGAGGAGGAGCCTGTGCAGATTGTTTGTGGAGCGCCTAACGTGACTGCTGGTCAAACGGTCGTTGTCGCTACTGTCGGGACCACCCTATACGGACCCGATGGCGAAGCTTTTAAGATTAAGAAGTCCAAGCTACGTGGGGAGCCTAGTATGGGTATGATTTGCTCGCAAGTCGAGATTGGTATGGGAGCCGACAGCTCTGGCATCTGGGTGCTAGACGATGAGACGGTGAAGCCTGGGACACCTGCGGCTGACTACTTTGATCTAGCCAGTGATACCGTCATAGAGATAGACATAACGCCTAACCGTGTCGATGCGACCTCGCACTATGGCGTAGCTCGCGACCTAGCGGCTTACTATTCCTATCGTGAGGGCAAGATCATCCGTGCTGAGCGCCCTGCCCTAGCAAAGCCTCAGGCAGTCGATGCGAAGGCTCCTGCCATACAGGTTGAGATGGAGGTATCCGCTGAGGACTGCCCCCGCTATCAGGGAGTGACCATACGTGGTCTGAAGTGTGTCGAGAGTCCTGACTGGCTCAAGGAGCGACTCCAAAGCATCGGGCTGCGTCCGATCAATGCGGTGGTAGATGTGACCAACTTCGTCTTACACGAGATCGGCCAGCCGCTACACGCTTTTGATGCTCAGAAGATCGCTGGCGGTCAGCTACGCATAGCTCATCTTCCTGCAGGCACTCCCTTTACTACGCTAGATGGCGTAGAGCATAAGCTCACAGGTATGGAGAATATGATCTGCGACAGTCAGCTCACACCGCTCTGCATAGGTGGTGTGATGGGTGGACTCGACTCGGGCGTGACGATGGAGACGACAGACATATTTATAGAGGCAGCGAACTTCAATCCGACGATCACACGTCGAGCTGCTAGAAGCCACGGGCTGAGTACCGACTCCTCCTTCCGCTTCGAGCGTGGACTAGATCCCGAGGCGACCGACTGGGCGTTCCAGCGTGCTGTCTCCCTTATTTTGGAGATATGCGGAGGAACATTAGCAGAAGAAACGGTGGATCACTATCGTATGCACCTGAATCCCGCAGAGATGACGATCTCTACTGACTATGTCTCTCGGGCTATCGGGCGCGATCTGACGGCTGACCAGCTACAACTCATTTTAGAGGCTCTAGAGATGTCTCCTGAGGCTGTGGAGGGTGATGCTTTTGCCATCTCTGTGCCTCGCTATCGCTACGATGTGACACGACCAGTGGATGTCGTCGAGGAGGTACTACGTATCTACGGCTACAACGCTGTCCCGCTATCGGGCTATGTGCATGCGAGTCTCTCTAAGCAGAGCGACCAAGACCATATCTATCACGCTCAGCTAAAGATTTCGGAGCTACTCACAGGTTTTGGCTATCGAGAGATATTGAACAATTCGCTCACCTCTCGACAGTACTTTGAGGGGCAAAAGGCTTTTGACCCTAAGCAACTCGTACCGATAGAGAATCCGCTGAGCCAAGAGCTCAACGTGCTACGCCCCACCCTCCTCGTGGGCGGTCTAGAGACGATCTCTGACAATGTGCACCGCAAGCAACCCTACTGCGCACTCTATGAGTGGGGCAACGTCTACCGCTACAAGCAAAACGATCAGGCGGCTACTCCCCTAGACCAGTACACCCAAGCTCACAGACTAGGCTTGTGGCTCTCGGGGACGCTCATGCCAAACAGCTGGACAACCGCAGGCGAAGCTACCTCTCCCTATATGCTACGAGGGGTGGTCGAGAAGCTCCTAGCGCATATGGGCTTTACGACAGAGGACTACTCGGTGACTACACCAGCCGAGTGCCACGACCTATGGAGCGACGTAGTCTGCTACACCGATCGAGAGGGCAAGAGCCTTGCCTACGTAGGTGTCGTGAGCAACTACTGGCTCACCAAGTGCGACATCAAGCAGCCTGTCTACTATGCTGAGCTATACTGCGACACATTGATGGCACATCTACTACAGCACAAGGTGGTCAGCACGGAGCTAAGCAAGTACCCAACGGTGAAGCGTGACTTAGCGCTGCTCATTGATAACAACATCACTTACGAGGCATTAGCTAGCACCGCTCGCAAGGCTGAGCGCAAGCTACTTCAGCGTATCGAGCTCTTTGACGTTTACACAGGTAAGGAACTACCTAAGGGCAAGAAGAGCTACGCCTTGAGCTTCTACCTACGTGACGACAAGGGCACCCTACGAGACGCACAGATCGATGCCGCTATGAAGCGCATCTGGCAAGCCATCGAGCAGGAGTACCACGCCACACTACGCTAGTCTATCCAATCCTATCACCTGACATATAAATCAACTAACATAGTTAAGTATCCAATCCAATCATGGGAAGAGCATTTGAATATCGTAAAGCACGCAAACTAAAGCGTTGGGGCAA
>QWCE01003589.1_pt1 | contig 51029 bp, 42 predicted proteins | sample 1972531 | NCBI WGS metagenome assembly QWCE01 (sample SAMN09866716, study PRJNA288562) | Human gut metagenome isolate term4_stool, whole genome shotgun sequencing... | reverse complement strand
ATTTTATACACACAACGTTGTTGGTAATGATACATATTATATGTACACAGAGTTGGGCGGGAGGATTCACAGAACCGTCCCGCTACGGATGCGTACACACGCATATACAATTGTATGGATACATATTTTTATTTGTTTCCGTCATAACGCACCCACCATGAAATCGGGTTGTTGGTGATGTAATCATAGGTTTTATCGTAGTCGTCATCATCCGTTATTATGTGGTCGTAGTAGTTTGTTTGAAACAGTTTGTTTTTATAAGGTTGTAATTTGCCTTGTTTTACAAGGTAGCCATATTTTTTTGTAAAACGTATTTTAAAAGAGGCGACAATATCTCCCAAAGGTATGTTGTTATCCGATATATTTGTAAGGAGCAGGTGGATATGGTCCGGCATAATGACGGTGTTGTCGAATTCAATTCCATGATATTCATTTTCTATTTCATTGAGCGTTTCTGTGAATATTTTTTGAATTTCTGGAATTATCGGAATGAATCCGTTTTCGGAGATATTTCCGAATGCACGTTGTCGTTTGTATGTACATATTGTTACAAAGTAGGAATAATGACTACTGTAATCAAATGATTGCATACGCATATGTGTTCTGTGTTTCATGTGTGTCCCTCCTTTTGTTTGTTTTTATTCTATCATTTTGTAGGTTATATATCAATTGGGTTTGAGGATGGGTTTCGATATTATATACACACAACGTTGTTGGTGTGGTTGTAAATTGAATGAACGACATATACAGCGGGAGGACATCGTTGTTTCTTACGTCACAACGTATGCCGTCCCGCTACGGATGCGTACCCATGCTTATACAATTATATTAAAACGCCGTCAGTAGCGGCGACCAGTTTTTTTATCCATCGAACAGAAATCTTCGATTTCGTTGTGAGATGAGATAAAAAGGTGTATCGCCGCCAAGAGTGAGAATGGGTAGAATAACACACCGAGCGAAGATTTGTTTATAAATTATATGAGATTTGGTTTGGATATTGTACGGGTTCAGCGTTGTTGGTAACGATACATATTATATGTACACAGAGTTGGGCGGGAGGACATCGTTGTTCCTTACGTCACAACGTATGCCGTCCCGCTACGGATGCGTCCACATAAACATACAATTGCAACAAAAAAAGAACCGGTAATACCGATTCTTTCGTAAACATTGTAATTTGCGAGGGATTTTCGATGAGAAACACTTAGATGAAAAATTTTAGGAGTGAGGCATATTGCAAAATATGTCGCAACGACTAAAATATTGAATCAAGTGTTTATCGCGAAAAGGCCCGCAAATGTATTATCTATCGGACAACATTCCGTTGCCAGCATCTCCCTCTCCCTCAATTTCAATCACATATCCTTCCGGAAGTTCCGCTTTCGAGATGATGATTGATGTTGTAGGGTAGCTGATGACTTGTGTGACCATTGCATCTGCCGGCGGGCCGATGAGGTCCGGGGTGATGATGATTTTGTTTCCGACTCTTTTAACAGACTTTGTTTTCAGTGAGTAGCCGCCGGTGTTTACTTTCACGGAGTAGGTGATCGAGATGTTTCCTTCTCCCGCGTCTTTCACGAGTAGTATCGGAGAATGTTCCGTTTTTTCGGTTGCAGTTTCTCTAAATTGAATTTTTCCGTCATTCATTTCGCCCATTTTTTTAATTCTCACGCTCCTCGATTCTTTGTTCCAGCTGACGTCAAGTCCGAGAGCTTTTGCAAGGTCTCTCAGTCTGAAATAGTTGTAGCCTTTGACATTAACTTTGCTCATTTGGATGTCTTTGTTTCCAATTGAAAGAGTTTCCGTTCCGATTACGGCGCCTTTGAAGTCAATTTCACTTTTCAGTTCGTCGCCCTTCGGCGTGTATTTTCCGTCTTTGATGTAGATTTTGTTTTTTCCGTTTTCATCTTTTTTGTATTCGACTTCGATTTCTTTGTAGTCTTTTATGACATATGCAAAGTCTCTCAGTTTTAAATAGTTTTCTTCCTTATATAGTACTGTCGGGAATTCGATGACCATGTCTTCAATCGAGATGTTTATTTGGTTTTTCAAGAGGTCCTCCGCCGCAGTCGTTTTTATAGGTGTCGAGCTTCCCATTATTCCAAGTGCAAGAAGCACGGGTAGTATTTTTTTCTTCATGTTTTTTTCCTTTCTTTTACAACAAAAGCCGGTTTTGCCGGCTTTTATTTTATTTTATCGGCGAGATTACATCGCCGTTTCCAAAGTTCGAATCGCTCCATGTGCCGTTTTTTGTAACGTGCGCTCTCCAGATTCGAAGGTTTTCGGTTCTTTGGTAGCTTATTGTGTTTGTTGCGACAAGAATTTCGTAGTAGTACGGGTTCATTCTGTCGACGTCGTCAAATGTCGTCATTGTGTTCGTATTTTTGTCGATGTATTCTTTGTCGGCGCCGTAGCCGATTGCTTTATTTATGATTTTTGCAGTTTCGCCGCGGCTTATTTTTTCAGATGGGTTGAAGTTTTGGTCCATCGAGATCCATCCGTTTGTCAAAGCGCGTTCGATGTATGGAACGCTCCAGTAGTGTTCTTTGATTTGGAATGTGTTTCCGTTCATAGCTTCGTGTCCGCCAAGTCTTGCAGCGATGACTATGAGTTCTTCTTTTGAGACAAGGCCTTGCGGGTCAAATTTTCCGCCCGGTCTTCCGACCATAATGCCGTAGTTCGAAGCGGCTCTCACGGCGTTATAGTACCATGCGCTTTGCGAAACGTCGCTGAAGTTTGCTGTGCCGTATGAGTAGTTTTTGCCGGATTGTTCCAAAAGATTTGCAATGATTTGCGCCATTTCGGCTCTTGTTAATGTGCCGGACGGGCTGAATGTCGTCGAGGTGAGACCTTTCATGTATGCGCGTCTTGTGTAGACCTTTCCGTCGTTTTTCTTTGCATCGTCAATCGCTTTTCTAAGGTTTTCTACAGCGTTTTTAAGTACACCGTTTCCCTTTAGAGCTTTGTTTGTTTCATCAATCGCTTTTTCGAGATTGTCTTTATATTTTTTCCAATATGAATCGTTTCTTTTGTCTTTTAATTTTTTCGCTTCTGCGATAAGTTCATTTGCTTCTTTTACAGTTTTGTTGTCGTATGAGCCGATTGTGTCGAAGCCATTGTAGTCGTAGATGCTCGGGTATTTCAAATGTCCGATGTCACGTGTGCAAAGGCTTGAAATCGGCATATCGTCAAGCACTGCATTTGCAGCGTCTACAAGAGTTTCGACATAGTATCTCATAGAGAGTCCGTTGTATTTATCGAGGTACCAGTCGGCGGTGTAGTTGTAGCTGCGACCTTTGTCATATTCATCCGGGTAGTAGCCGAATTTTTTGTAGAATTCGTAGTATGAGTACGGAATTCCGTTTACATAGTAGTAGCCGTTTCTGTATGAGTCGTAGTTTCTGTAGTAGCCGTTGTAGTATTTTCCGTATTTGTCATAGTATCTTCCGTTGTATGAGTATGAGAATTTTCCGTATTTGAAGTCGTCAACTATATTTGAAACGGTGTCTAGACTTGTTTCGAATTTGTTTCTCAAGTCTTTTGAAACGGAGCTGTAGTCGCCGCATCTTCTGATGTCTTTTGCGATTTTAAGCGTGTCCGTCAAAGCGCGAGGCGCATCCGCAGCTTCAAAGCCGCCGTCAATGTTCACTGTGAGAGTGCCGCTTTTTATGTCGGTGTAGTCGAAGTATGCGCTCTTGACAAGTTTATAGCCGCTGTAAACGTCAACTCTGTATTTTCCGGTATAACCAATCGAGTAAACTCCGCCGGCACTCGTGATTTCGCGGTCATATTCATCGTAAACTCGCACGTCCAAATCTCTTATGTCGAAGCCGTTTCTGTCAACGGTGTTTACGACGAATGTGTATTTGTAGTTGTTTGAAGTCGAAAGCGTGAGGCTGACATAGTTTGTAGAGCTGTCTACCACAGCCGTTTCTCTAGCTTCAACGCCCATATATGTTGCAATGACCGTGTAGTAGCCATAAGGCAATGCGTATGTGTTTCTGTAGCCGCTCGGCGTGACGTCTCTTCCAAATGAGTCGTAGATTTTTACAATCGCTCCGTCAATCGGATAGCGATCGTCGCCCATAACGCTTACGATCAAATCGCCGTAGTCGTTGTAGTAGTCGTCGCCGTAGTAGGCGAAAGTTTTAAATGGCGTTATGCTTATGAGCATTAGAGCCGCCAATATTATAGCAATGTATTTTTTCATAAAAAAACCTCCTTATTTTTTCGTGAATTTCCGTCTCTCTATTACATTGTTACCCCGTCTGATTTTTTTCAATACATATTTTAAACTTATGTAATAAAAATGAAATAAAACACGCATGACGCGTGCTTTATCATTTTAGTTTATTTGGTCAACTTGTCTTCTGATTTCAGGTCTGCTATTGATTACATACATAAGAACCATCGAAATTATTACCGCAAAAACGGCGTTGATAACGCTCGAGCCAAGTTTTGTTGCAAGAACTCCCCACGCACCTTCCTTAGGCACACCGAAAAGTAGATTCAAAGATAAAAAAGTCTTTCCTATATAAAGGACGATGTATGTGAGTTGCCCCAAAATTCCACCTATGAGATTTTTCCTCTTGTTAATTCCGTGGCCACTTTTGTCCATTGCAATCGCTCCGCAAACAGCGCCCATTAAAAATTTAAAAATAAATGTTATAGGAGCGCCCGCAATGTATGCAGGATTTGTAAGGTCAAGAAATACTGAGCCGACTCCCGCTGCAAAGCCTCCCCAAATTGGTCCTAAAATTAATCCCGACAAAAGACAAAAACCGTTTCCAAGGTGAAGTCTTGTAGGAGTTCCGATTCCAACCGGAATATAGAACGAAATGAGCGAACCCACATAAACAAGTCCGATCATAAGTGCGACAATCGCAATTTTTTTAGTTGTAAAATTTTTTTCGCTAGTCATATAATCCCTCCATAAATAATTACATCAACTATTATAACACAACTAGAATGATTTGTTAAATAAAAATTCAAATGCATATGAGTTTTTTTTGTATTTTAAATTGCAATTTACAACAATTTGCTAATATGTTATGAATTAATAGGATTTATTGAATATTACTATTGAAAAACGGGTAACTATGATATATAATAAACTCAACAAATAATGACTTGTCAGAAAAATTTAATATTAACATTATTTGTAGAGAAGTCACAGTGTACTTATTTGGGCAAGCCCAAAAATTTTATTCAAGGAGGATAATATGAGAAAATTTATTAGTATACTCATTGCGGTAATGATGGTGTTGACATTGTTGCCGGTTGGAAGAGTAATGGCAGAGGACGAAGATGTGACAGAACAAGAAAGGGCTTTAGGGCCGGTCGTAGACGAAACTAAGCTTGAAGAAAAGTTTGAAGCTAACAAAACAGCTTTAAAAGCAAAGATTGATGAAGCCAAAGGAATTGATCTTGCAAAATATGAAGATGGAGATGCAAAAAACACCTTCACAAAGGCTATTGAAGAAGCGGAAACAGTCTATGCATTAACTGATATTACAGAAGAAAATGTTGGAAAAATGCAAGATGAAACCAATAAACTTGCAGCAGCTATAACAACTTTTAATAAAGATGCTAAACCTAAAGAAGAAAACAATGGACCGTCAGAAGACGAAGTAGCTAAGCAAAAACTTGCAGAAGCTAAAGCTATTGACCTTGCAAAATATGAAGACGGCGATGTAAAAACCGCTTTTGTACAAGCAATACAAGCTGCCGAAGCTGTTTATGGAAAAGCTGATGCAACTCTTAAAGATGTAGAAGCTGAAACTGCTAAACTTACAGAAGCTATAACTACTTTTAATAGAGATGCTAAGGCTAAAGAAGAACCAACCCCGGGAAAAACTCCGGAGCAAAAACTTGCAGATGCTAAAAAAGCATTAAAAGAAAAAATCGATGCTGCAGAAAAAGCAAAAGAAAACGATGTTTATATAAATGCAACAAAAGCAAAGAAAGATGCTTTTGATAATGCTTTAAAAGATGCAAAAGCTGAACTCGAAAGTGCTACAGCAACTGAAGACACCTTGAATGCGGCAGGAATACTCCTTGATGCAAGGAAAAATGCTCTCGACGGAAAACCAACAACTCCTGTTGTTCCAAGCGACAGCTATTCAACAAGAGTTCCACGTGCAATCAGAACTACAATTGCTAAAGCAAATGCAATGATTGCTCATCCGTATTACAGCAATGCAACTGCAAGCTCAAGAGCAACTCTCGAAAGTTCACTTGCAACTCTAAAGAGCATTGCAAATGATTTTGAAAACGGTTACTACAACAAGCATTGGAACGGCAAATTCTGGAACGGTTACTACGGCGACGGTTGGTATGACTATTACGAAAACGGTTACTACTACAGAAACGGTGTTCCATACTCATACTATGAATTCAGAAATACTTTCGGCGATTATCCTAGATATGATTTATCCGACTATAACGGCAGAGGCTATTGGAACGGAAAGTATAGAAGAGGTTATTACCGCGACGGTTGGTATGACTACTACGAAAACGGTTACTACTACAGAGACGGCGTACCTTACGACTACTATGAATTCAGAAGAGAATTCGGTTATTATCCAAGCTATGCTTACGGCAGAAGATATTGGGACGAATATGACGGTGATTGGGATCCGTACTACGGCTACCAAGGACGTTACGGATATTACAATTCAACAATCAGAAATGCTGTTGAAAGAACAATTGATGCAATAAATTCTGTTGCAAACGAATCCGGCGCATATAATATGACAGCTTCATATCCAAGTTCATCAGATTATGACGGATATTATGATTATTATCCATGGTATTATGACCCATACTACTATGACGGATATTATTACGACCAAAGTTCATCAAAAATAAGAGAACTAAAGAAGTTGATTGGCGATGCTGAAGAACTTGCTGCATCAAGAACCGACGCTCAATGGGCTCCATACAGAAGCGAACTCACAGACGCTGCAAACTACGGCAGAAAAGCTGCAAAAGGCAGAGCATCTGTTTCAGGCGCAATCAAAGAACTTGAAAAAGCTATCAAGAAAGCAAAGTCAGACGGAATGAAACTCTATATCAGACGCGGCTTCATGACCGGTGTAAACGGAACGGAATTCAATCCGAACGGAACTCTTACAAGAGCTGAAATGGCTCAAATCATTGAAAATCTTCTCGCTCAATCAGGCGAAACAGTTGCATTTGCCCCTAAGAAATTCAATGACGTAGAATCAGGAAGATGGTTCAAGAAGGCTATAAACCTCGTTTCATCACACAATATCATGAAGGGTAACCCTGACGGAAACTTCTATCCACAAAAACCGGTTTCAATTGAAGAGCTTATCGTTATCGCTGCAAGACTCGGCGGACACACTCCACAAAACGGAAATGTATTTGGAATTTCTAAACACTATTGGAGCGTTCCATACATCCAAACAGCTTATGTAAAAGGATGGATTGGAATGGACAAGTTTGACCCGTCAGCTGCAATCACAAGAGGACAAGCAGTTCAAATTTTGAACCGTTCATTAAACTACGGTGTCGACAAAGAATTCATCAATAAATATGGTGCACAAATGAATCAATTCTCAGACGTTACAATGTCAAACTCATATTATTATGACATCATCGCCGCAACAAACACAATCAGCTACTCACAAGTTCCAAACAGCAAAATGAGAATTTGGAGAGCATTCCAAACATCAGGCGGATGGTCCACATCGAAATATTCGAACGGAACATATGTAAAACCTTACACAGGATGGTAAAAAATAAAGCACTCGAAAGGGTGCTTTTTTTGTTGCGGTTTTTTTTGGGGGGATTTGTTTTATAATTTAATAAATCGTTGTGTGTTTATAAAATTTATTCCGTTCATTTTCCCATCTTGGCGACGATACACCTTTTTACGCGTTCGGTTACGAAATCGAAGATTTCTACCTCACCCGTAAAAAAACTGGTCGCCGCTACGGGCTGCGTTCAAAATTTATATTACGATATTGCTTATACACGTGTGTTTGTCTATATCTCATGCGTCGCAGATGTTAAAGCCCTAACCCGTGCTTTTTGATTTGACAAAATCAAAAACACGATGGTAGGACTTATACAAAGACGTCCGACGATATTTAAACGGCAGGAGAAATGAGTCGTTGACGTCAATTGTGTATGCGACGCTACTGACGGCGTGTATATATTTTTACAATTTATAATTCCACCAATCATTGTGTGTTTCCCAGAACGTAACGGCGGGTCACATCCCGCCGCCCATTTTTGTGTTTTTTGAATATGTAATATTACCAACAACGGTGCGCCAATAAAATATATAACCAAACCCTTATACCATATTTACAACCAATATGTTTTCAAAATATACCCCACGCATTTCCCTCTTGGCGGCGATACACCTTTTTATCTCATCTCACGACGAAATCGAAGATTTCTGTTCGATGGATAAAAAAACTGGTCGCCGCTACGGGCGGCGTGTATATATTTACATAATTGTATAAGCGTGTGTACGCATCCGTAGCGGGACGGCATACGTTACGACGTAAGGAGTAACGATGTCCTCCCGCCAGTTATGTAGTTTATGTAATTTACAACCCCACCAACAATGTTGTGTGTTTTAAATATCGAGATAATAATATCAATTGCAAATATTTCCCATCCCTCGCCGTTATTTGCGAGGAATTTTCGATGAGAAACGCTTAAGATGAAATATTTTAGGAGTGAGGCGTACTGGCAAGTACGTCGCAACGACTAAAATATGAAATCAAGCGTTTATCGCGAAAAGGCCCGCAAATAAACCCTATACAAACAAAAAAAGAACCGGCGATCACCGGTTCCTCAAATTTTTGTTATTTTACTTCTACTTCAGCGCCAACTTCTTCAAGTTTCTTCTTGATGTCTTCTGCTTCGTCTTTTGCAGCGCCTTCTTTAAGTGGCTTTGGAGCTCCGTCTACGAGATCCTTAGCTTCTTTAAGTCCAAGACCTGTAACTTCTCTTACAACCTTGATAACTTTGATTTTTTCTGCGCCAGCTGCTTTAAGAATTACGTCGAATTCTGTTTTTTCTTCAGCTGCTGCTGCTCCGCCTGCTGCTGCAGGTCCTGCTACTGCAACTGCTGCTGGAGCAGCTGCTGATACGCCAAATTCTTCTTCAAGTGCTTTTACAAGTTCACTTAATTCCAATACTGTTAATTCTTTTACGTCTTCAATAAGTTTAGTTACTTTTTCACTCATTTTAAATACCTCCGATAATTTTAATTTTATTCTGCTTTACCTGCTCTGATTTGGTCAAGAGCAATTACTAAGGAACGCATTGTTCCAGATAGTACATTTGCGAAGCCTTGGATTGGGCCGTTCAAGCCACCAAGTACTTGTGAAAGGAGAACTTCTTTTGTTGGAAGTTCTGCTAATGCTTTAATTCCGTCTAAATCAATTTCTTTTCCGTCAACCATTCCCGATTTGATAACGAGTTTATCGTTTTCTTTAGCAAATTTGTTTGAAACTCTTGCTGCAGCGGCAATGTCGTCGTATGCAAATGCGATTGCATTTGGTCCGTGGAAATTCTTTGTAAAATCTTCATATCCAAGTTCTGTGAATGCTCTTGCCATAAGAGTGTTCTTGTAAACTTTGTAGTCAACGCCTGCTTCTCTGTAATTTTTACGGAGTTCAGTTACGTCTTCAACAGTGAGTCCACGATATTCAACGAGAACCATAGAGGATGATTTTTCAATTTTTTCTTTAATTTCCGCAACGGTTGATTCTTTTTGTTTTAAAACTGCCTCTCTCATTAGACACCTCCCCATTTATATTAGAAAAGACCTCGAAAACGAGGTCTAAAAAAATCACTAAAATAAAAACTTTTTCATACACCTCGGCAGGATTTACGTGAAATATTATTTCACAACCGGCTTTCTTCGGTTTTCTTATTCAACATTCATTATTATATCAGACAATTTTTCTTTTGTCAAGCTTTTTTTCAAAATATTTTAAATTATTTTTTACTTTCTATATTCCGGAGAACACAATGATTTCATCAAAGTTTTCAAGCTCTTTGAAAATATCTCCGTCAAAAAATCTCGGGTCGACAATTTTTATTTTCCCATATTTTTCCGCAAAGAATCCTACGAACGGATTTGCAAATGAGTCTTTGAGTATTAATAGCGATTTTTCTCCAAGTCCTTTCATTGTGACTTCCCCGAAGTTTCCGCCCATATATGCGAGGTATTTGTCGACTCCGGTCGCTCTATTTTCATCAACCACAAGTTCCTCTGACTCTTTTCCGTCAGCCATTCTTTTAAATTTTAAGTCTTTAGTTTTTTCGTCGTAGACAATTGAGAAGTCGTCTCTTATCATTATTCCGGATTTTCTCGCTTCTCCTCCGATAAATTTTCCAAAGCTCTCCGTTTCTTTTTCGGTTTCAAAGCCGAGCGTTTGAAGCACTTTTTTCACTCCTTCGGAGTTTAGGTGGTGATCGCCTAGATAGTAGTCCTCAAGAGTCAGAATTTTTGTGAAGTCCACATCAGATTTATCTTTTATTTGGTCGAATCGCTTTTGATAGTCCTCACTTATTTTGAGATTTTTTAGTGCGAGCGGCATGTTGTTTTCATAATATAGTTTGTACGGTATTAAATAAGCTTTTAAATTCGGATGTTTTTCCTTTTCCATCAAAAGTTTTTCAATCAATACATTTTTTATCGGCTTTTGTGTGAGCCTTGAAAGTGAAAGATAGACTCCGTTTTTTTTCCTTTCGCCCAACAAGAAGTCCTTGTACGAGTTCAAAGATGTGAAATATATTTTTCCGGGCACACGATCGGTCAATGCTTCTTCAAATTCTTTTCCGAATGAACCGTCAAATATATTTTCTTTGGTGAGTTCCGGATATTTTTTGAGTTTTCTCATTTCGAATTCACTCGCTTCTTTTTTGTTGAAAAGAATCAAGGTGCCCATGAGCATCAAAAATATTAATACAATTGTAGAATAATTTTTCTTCATTTTATCACCTAAAATCTAAAGTACAAGAACGGGTTGTAGTTTCCCGCAACGAGTGCTGCGAGAGATAGTACAAAAGCTATTGTAAGCACAGCAATTTGTATTGATTCTTTTTGTTTTTCGAAAAGTTTTTTCGGTCGAGGGGTCGAAAAGAGGATTCCTATAATAAATAGTATTCCATATTGCAGCAAAAAGCTTGTTACCTCGCCTGAGAAAAACGGTTTTGAGCTGAGCGATGAAAAAAAAGCTCCTATATCCTTTAGGTCCGTCGATGTGAACAGAACCCAGCTGAATAGTATTATGACCATCGTGTAGATGTGCGAAATAAATTTCGGCATTTTTTCGAGAATTTTTAGGAAGAAGTATTTTTCCAAAATCAATACGACGAAAAAGTACATTCCCCAAAGTATGAAGTTGTAGTCGGCACCGTGCCAAAATCCTGTCAAAAACCAAACCACAAAGATGTTAAAGATGTGTCTTGCTTTTCCGACGCGATTGCCGCCGAGCGGAATGTAGACGTATTCTTTGAACCACGAGCTCAGTGTCATGTGCCATCTCGACCAAAATTCTGTTATACTTTTTGAAATGTACGGGTAGTTGAAGTTTTCCGGAAAGTGAAATCCGAGCATTCTTCCCATACCGATTGCCATTTTCGAGTAACCCGCAAAGTCGAAGTAGATTTGCAGACTGTATGCGACGAGTTTTAAAAATACAAGTGTCTTTGAGCTTGCGTCGGCAAATGTGAAGCTGTTAAATATTTCACCGAATTTATTTGCAAGAAACACTTTTAAAAATAGCCCTTCGATGAATATTTTCATTCCCTCGTTGTACGAATGTAAGCTATCGTCACGTTCTTTAAGTTCTTTTTCAACGTCGATGTATTTTACAATCGGCCCTGCAATGAGCTGTGGAAAGCTAGTGACAAAAAGTCCAAAGTCCACAATGTTGTCCGCGATATTTACGCGACCTCTGTAGCAGTCGATTGTATAGGACAGAGTTTGAAATGTGTAGAACGAGATGCCGAGTGGCAATGCAAGATTTAACGGTTTTATACCGAAGCCAAATTCGTTTACAACTTTTATAAAGAAGTCGGAGTATTTAAAGAAGAATAATATTCCGAGGTTTACGACAATTGAGTTTATTAGTATCAGTTTTTTCTTTTTTTCGCTCGCTCCAACCATGAGCCTGCCGTTTGTGTAGTCGAAAAATGTTGAAAAGAGCATTATTAATATGTAGATTGGCTCGCCCCATGCGTAAAAAAACATGCTCGCAAAAAAGAGCCAAAGGTTTTTGTATTTCTTCGGCAAAAGTTTATTTACTATAAATACTATAGGAAAGAAGTAGAATAAAAAAAGTATGGATGAAAAAACCATGTTGTCTCCTCGTAATACAAAAATAAGGGTGCTCGAGAACGAAGCACCCTGAAGTTTATTTAAATGCGTTTAAAACAGCGTCTTTTGCTTTGTCGGCGCCTTCACCTACAAGAAGAATCGAGTAGTTGTCTTTTTCAAAGAACTCCGCTTTTTTAAGGAGTTCATATTGATCCGGTAAATAGGAGCTGAAAATTTCAAGGTTGTTGTCAAGATATGACTTGATGCCTTTTTTGACTGCATCCAAATTGCCGTCTTTCGCCTTTACAATTACAATTTGTGACACTTGAATATTTGTGTTCGGCATAGCAAATTTAAATTCTTCATAGTTGTCTTTTGTGATTTCAAAAAATGTGTTTATCGTTTCAGGATCACTTTCTTCAGTCATGATTTCCGTGTCCATATTTTGTTTTGCCGCTTCGAATAATTTTTCTATACCCGGGTCATTTGAACCCTTGCTGTCGCTCGCATTGTCATTTTTTGTGCAACCGCAAGCGAAAAGAAGCAAAAATGCACTCATAAAGAGAATTAATTTTCTCATGGTTCCTCCCTAATTAAAATAATTTACCTGTATAAATTTCAACCAATATCTGTGGAAGTTTTTATTTAAATGAATTCCATCCGGCTCATAAAAATTCGGATGTGAATTTATAAACGGTCTGAGGTCAATAAATTCAAGCTTCATTTCCCCAGCAAGTTCCACAAGAGCATCGTTGAACGATTTGATCTTGTCATTTGAAACACGTGCCATAGCTTTTTTGTTGTTAACATCGGCAGGCAAAATACTTTGAAAATATATCTTTGCGTTCGGCAAGCTTTTTTGCAATTCCGTTACGAGCTCTTTGTAGCTCTTCTTAAACTTTGCCGCATCCTTCACGAACATAGAGTCGTTCATTCCGAGCATAATGTAGATATGTGTCGGATTTTTAGCCTTGATATTTTTGATTTCTTTTTTAGTAGTTCTTATATTTTGTCCCAATTTTGCTACTACGTTTTTTGCTTCGAGGTGTTTGTAATATGAAAGAGCATTTGAAATCGAATCGCCGATAAAGACTGCGTTTTTAAAAACCTCTTTGAAGTTTGTGCCATCGTTCGGATTTACTTCGTATGTCGGTTTTTTGTCTTGGTCTTTTGCCTTGACGATGTCGTTTTTCTTCTTATTTAAGAGAACTTGTTTTTGCTCTTTCAAATAAGATTGACCCTTTGCAATAAGGATGTCTTCAAAATATTTATCTCCGGAGATAACGCCGTTTAGTTCTTCCGCTCTCGCAAGAGCTCTTTTGTTGAAGTGTGCGTTATCGATGTGAAGAAAAACACCTACAAATAAAAATATACATAGTAAAGAGACAAGTGATATTACCTTTTTCACTGATAGCCCTCCTTCCTATGCAATATAAGAAAATGGTCGGGGTGAGAAGATTTGAACTCCCGGCCCCATGCTCCCAAAGCACGTGCGCTACCAAACTGCGCTACACCCCGACGCTATAAATATTAGTGAGAATCAAACTCACAACTATTTAATTAATCCGGTCGATTACCGAACAATGTTATTCTAACATATAAGAATAGCCTTGTCAATAGTTTTTTTAAATTATTTTAAAATAATTTATATTTAACCCTTTTGGGCCCCGATCGGCCGTCCGTGTATCATAATTCACACCCGCCATGTTCAGGTGGGTAAACTATTTCCCACTCCGACAGTCCACTCGAAGGTGGCATTGTCTCGGCAAGGAAAAACGGTCAATTCCCGTATAAAATTTGTCGGTTGAATTAAAATACGTAGCGCACCGATCAGGTTAGTTTTATTATAACACACTGAGCTACATTATTCAAGAAAATTCTCTTTGTTAAAAAACATTTTTTTGGGTATAAGTATTATATAGTATTATAGAAAGGAAAATTGATATGAAAAAATTATTACCTATTATCGTTGTATTAGTTGTTATTGCCGTATTTTTAGGCGGTATGTACAACGGTCTTGTACAACAAAACGAAGAAGTAGACAGTGCATGGGCACAAGTTGAAAATGTATTAAAGAAACGTGCAGACCTTATACCGAATCTTGTTGAAACTGTAAAGGGATATGCAAAACACGAAGAAGACATATTTGTAAAAGTAACAGAAGCAAGAAGCAAAGTTTTGGACGCAAAGACACCGGAACAAGCTGCTGAAGCAAACGCTGAACTCACAGAGGCAATCGGCGACATCAACGTTGTTGTTGAAAACTATCCGGAACTTAAAGCAAACGAAAACTTTATGGCACTTCAAGCTGAGCTTTCAAGCATTGAAAATGAACTTTCAACAGAAAGAATGCGTTACAATGACAAGGTTAAAGTTTACAACCAAGATGTAAAGAGATTCCCGAAAAAAATTATCGCAGGAATGTTCGGTTTCTCACCTAAGGAATACTTCCAAATCAGCGAAGCTGACAAGGAAACACCGAAGGTTGATTTTAACAAATAACTACTCAAGAGCACTCGAGAAAGGAGTCATTTAGAATGAAAAAGATAATAACTATATTGACTTCGCTTTTACTTTTATTCAGTTTTACCGTCAGTGCTGACAAACTCAGCGATTTTGACTACAGCACACTTCCGGATGCGGATTATTATTTTTACGCATACGATGAAACAAACACACTGAGAGAGAGCAGCAAAAAGTTTATTATTGACCATTCAAATGAACTTTATGAAAAGACGGGCGTTCAAATTGTGGTCGCCGTTGTGAACGATTTAAACGGTATGACTATTGAAAATTATTCGACTCGTCTGTTTGAAAAATGGGAAATCGGCGACAAGAACGACCAGGGTCTTTTGATTGTTGTAAAACCGAAAACGGCGACTGAGAAAGGTCAGGTTCGAATCGAAGTGGGATATGGTTTGATGAAAATCGTTCCTGCACAAAGAGCTGACCAAATTATTAGAAATGTTATGATTCCAAGATTTAAAGAGGAAAATATGGAAGCCGGCATTATGGACGGGTACGAAATTACTCTTGGTCTTGTTGCAGATTATCTCGGAGTTGAAATTGAAGGCATCGATGCTTTCGATAATTTCGGCGACGAAAAAGAAGGAAGAATCAGTCCGCTTATGGGTCTCATAATATTTATAATTTTTATGATGCTTATAAGAGGCGGCGGTCGCGGCGGATTGAACACACTGTTCTGGCTAAGCAATATGTCGGGCAGCGGCAGAAGCGGCGGATTCGGCGGAGGTTTCTCCGGCGGTGGCGGTTTCGGCGGCGGTGGCGGTCGCTCCGGTGGCGGCGGCTCAAGTGGAAGTTGGTAAGGAGGAAATATGCAAAATTTAACACTATATATAATGAACACATGTCCATTTTGTAAAAAGGTTTTGAGATTCATTGAGAAAAATTCAATTGAAGGAATCAAAGTGAAAGATATTATAGGAAACAAGGAAAATGAAAATGAGCTCATCGAAAAGGGTGGCAAAAAGCAAGTTCCTATGCTTATGATCGGCGATAAACCTATGTACGAATCTGACGACATCATTGAGTATTTAAAAGAAAATATGTAAGCAATAAAAAACCGGAGAGTGAATCTCCGGTTTTTATTTTTTTATTTTCCGAGCGGTTTGATTCCGTAAATTCCCGACCACCAAGTTGTGATTGCCTTATCCATTTCGGTTGCTGCATACAAACGGTCTTTCCCCATCGGTTCTCCGTTATCGTATTTCATATCCCAGTTGTTCGGGTCATATACTTCGTAGTAGAGTTTGCCGTCAACAATTTTGTAGCCCTTGATCAAAAGGAAGTGTCCGCCGTCAAAGCCGTAGAATCTTCCAATGTTTGAGGAATTTGGTTGTTTGTTCGGTGAAATTTCACCCATTTTCAAGCATACAAGCACGATGTCCCCGTTGTTAATCATGTCTGTGATTGTTTCAGGGCTCTTGTAGAGCGTGTCATCGATGCTCATTTTATTTGATTCGAAATAGCTTTCGAAAATATTTGTGGTCCACCAATCGCCGTTGTTCGGTATTTCATCTCTCAATGATTCACCTGTTGCAGCACTGTTCGGGTCGAGCCATTTTAAAATCATTGCAAGGGATGTCGGTCCACAGTTGCCGTCGCTGTATTTTCCGGTGTGACCTTGGTCCATGTACCATTCATAGTCTCTGTTTTGTGAAACTTCCGGCTTCAAATTGTCTGCGTCTTCAAAAATCATTTCGCCGTCTTTGTATGAGAATTTCAAAAGATGTGCCATGCTCATCAAGTCGACAAGTGCATTTTTGTTGTCCTTTAAAATTACATCAGCGTCTTCAACTTTTTCATTTTTTACTTTGAGTGTGTACTTTTCAGGTTTAAGTCCTGTTGCATCGACAGGATCGCTCCATTTGTCTTTTGAAACGATTTCAAGTTTAAATCTGATTGCTTTCTTTTCTGTGTCGATTTTATATGTGTATCTGTTTTTTGAGAGTTCCATATATTTTCCGAACTCTGCCAAATCCACATATTTTTTGCCGTCAACATCGACAGTTTCGTAAGCAACGTCGCTCATAGGAAGTTTTACACTTGTGACTCCGTTGAAGTCGATGTCTGATGTTTCTTCATTTTTCTTTTCTTCAGTTTCTTTTTTGTCGTCTGTTTTTACTTCTTCATTTGAAACATTTTTTGTTTCATCTGTCGGTGCGTCAGCTTTTTTACATCCGAACATAAAGAAGCCGGTAAACACAATTGCTAAAATTACCAATAACTTTTTCATAAAAAATACCTCTTATAAATAAATTTCTCTCGCAGCCTTGTAGAATGCGTTAGATGCCTCTGAAAATTCATAAACAATATGAAATTCGTTTGTTTCTGTATGTGCTCTTATTATTTCCCCAAAATGTTGACAGATATGATTCGAAATTTTTCTCACTTCTTCTTTATATTCTTCTGCGGTCGAAATTTCCATGAGTCTGTAGCTGTAGTCCGCAAGGCTTTCGCAAGTGTTTAAATCAAAACTGATGTTAACACCGCGTTCCATACAAATGATGTAAATGAGATTTTCCGTTTCATTAATCCTGTCAATAAGATTCGTGATGTTTTTGTCCTTGACCATCTTTGCAATAGAATATAAATTCATTTTACTCTTCAGCAAACACGAAAAGAACAATTGCATTTTTTCATCATAATTTACCATAATATTCTCCTTTGAATGTACTTACTTAATTATACCACAAATTTTTTTGAAGCACTAGATAATATTAATCATTTTAAAAAAAATCGTTGACATACAAATGTTTTTATGTAGAGGTCACAAGTTCGAATCTTGTACAGTCCACCAAAAAAAGCGTTCCGATGAGAACGCTTATTTTTTTATTTATTCATATCTTCAACAACTTTTATCATGTCGTCCATCGGTCTGTAGCCGACAACTCCGCCCTTTAAAATGCCGTCCTTGTCGATAAACACAGAAGTTGGAAAACCGCTGATAAAATATTTTTGTGCAATCTCGCCCGTTTCATCCACAACAACCGGAAGTGCAATTTTTTTCTTTTTCATAAATTCTTTCACAGTTTCAACCGATTCACCGACGTCGACAAGCACTACTCGAACGTCGTCACGCTTGTCTAGTTCGACAAGATCCGGCATTGCTTGAATGCAGTATCTGCATGTTGTTTGGAAAAAGTCGAGTTGTGTCAGCTCGTCTTCGCTCAAAATATCGTTCAGTGTCGCTTCCTTGCCGTTTAAATCCACAACTTTTATATCGACCGCCGGCGAACCTTTTTTTAGTTCTTCGCCGAAAGTTCTTTCCTTGTGCTTTTCTGCAAGAATTGCGTCAGTCAATTTTATATGCTCATCAAATTCCTGTGACTCAGTTTCGGTCACTGTATTTTTATTTTCATCAATTTTTTGAACGTCATTTTTGCATCCGATCATAAATGCAGCAATGAGTGCAATTAATATTAATCTCTTTTTCATATTTTCTCCTTATCTTAAATATCTAAACAAATCAAAATACATAAGTATTCCGAAAATTATCATCACAAATCCCGTGATTTTATTTATCAAATCCATCTTAAGCGTGTGTCTGTTGAAATAGTTTCTGATTGCTCCGGCGAAAAATCCCGAAATGATAAACGGGATGCCGAGTCCAAGCGAATAAGAGAACAATAGCACCGCCCCTTTTAGGAGCGTGTCCTTTTGTGACGCAATCGAAAGTATCATTCCGACAACCGGTCCGAAGCATGGGCTCCATCCGATTGAAAACGCCATGCCCATGAGAACTGAGCCGAAAAATCCGTCTTGCAGTTTCATGTAGTTTCGCTTTTTTAATTTTTTAAATTTTATAATTTTGGTCATTATAAGTCCGAAGACTACGACCATGACCGAACCGATTTTACGCAGAGTCGCTTTATTTTTTATCAAAAATTTTCCAAATGCCGTTGCTGAAAGTCCCAAAAGCACAAACACAATCGTAAATCCCAAAACAAACGAAAGACTTCTTGAAAAAGTTTTCCATCTCTCATCTTTGAGGCTGTCCATTTTAAACGAGCCGGTAAGATACATAAGATAGACCGGCACCATCGGCAGCACGCACGGCGTCAAAAAGGACAACAGTCCCGCCGTAAAGCCGGTGAGTAAATTTACATCTTCCATATTACACCTCGTGAAGCTCTTCCCACTCTTCCATCAAGCGGTCGATCTTTTCTTTCAGCTCCGCCCTCTTTTGGCCAAGCGAGATTGCCTTGTCCGGCTCGTCGTAAATCTTGGGATCTGAAAGAAGATTGTCAATTTCTTCTATTTCAAGTTCGAGCTTATCAATATTGTCTTCTATATTTTTTATGTCGCGTTTAAGTTTTTGACTTTCGCGAATCTTTTCTCTTTCTTTCTTTTGCTCTTTTTTCTCACGCGTCTTGTTCACTTCTTCGGTCTTTTTGTCGCCGATATCTGTGACACGCGAAATATAATAATCATAGTCGCCGTCGAAAAACTTTTGCTTCCCATGCGTCAAATCGAGCACTTTCGTTGCAAGTTTTCTGATGAAAAATCTATCGTGCGAGATGAAAATTATTGTGCCCTTAAAATTGTCGAGTGCCGACTCCAACACTTCCTTTGAATCGATGTCCAAATGGTTTGTCGGTTCGTCAAGAAAAAGTACATTTGCTCCGCTTAGAATCAGCTTTAAAAGCGAAACTCTCGCTCTTTCCCCGCCGGAGAGGTCGCCCATTTCCTTAAACACATCGTCGCCTCTAAACAAAAACGCACCGAGCTTTGTTCTTATTTCCGTAATCGTCATTTTCGGATAATCTTCGGAAATTTCATCGACGAGAGTATTTTCCTCGTCATTTACGATGAGCTCTTGATTAAAATAACCGATTTTTACACCCGTTCCGAAAAGAAACTCGCCTTCGCCCTCCTCTTTTCCCATAAGCATTTTAAAAAGAGTCGTCTTTCCGCTTCCGTTCGGACCCATAATCGCAAGGCGGTCGCCAAGCTTCACCTCAAAATTCAAATTTGAAAAAAGTGTTCTGTCGTCGAATCTTTTTCCGAGATCAAGCACCGTCAAAACATCGTTTCCGGTCCTTAGCGGCTCTTTAAAATTGAACGAAAACTTTTCCTCCGTTATAGGGGCCTTCTCTTCCTTCAGTCGCTTCAGCATCTTCTCTCTCGAGTCTGCAAGTCGGTGATATTTTTCTGTCGCATAACTCCTGAAACGCCTGATAATTTCCTTTTGACGTTCCTCCTCTTTTTTGTAATTCAAAAAATGCCTCATAGCTTCTTCACGCTCGTTCTTTCGTACGCGTCTGTAGTCGTCATAAAGCATATTGTAAATGCGAAGTTCGCCGTTTTCTATTTCAAAAATTCTGTTCGCAACATTTTCCAAGAGAAGTCTATCGTGCGAAATGAAAATGATTGAACCTCTAAAATCCTTCATAAACTTTTCGAGATACTCAATCATGAGCGTGTCCATGTGGTTTGTCGGTTCGTCGAGAATGAGAAGGTCCGCCTTTTCCATGAACGTGAGTGCAAGCTCGAGCCTTGCCTTCTCACCGCCGCTCATAGTCATGACATCGCGATCATAAAACGCCTCATCGATTCCAACCATCGAAAGATAACCCTTTATCTCCGACATGAAACCGTAGCCGTTTTTCTCGTCAAACTTTTCCTGAATCTCGCCGTATTCTTTATAAATTGCGGAAAGCTTTTCTTCGTCACCCGCAAACTTCGTCATATCGCTTTCAAGCTCACGCATTCTCTTTTCCATAAAAATAACGTCGGCATACTTTTCAAGGCAAATATCCATGACGGAAATGCTCCTGTCGATCGTTATCTGTTGCTTTAAGATTGAGATTTTAACCCCGTCTCTTTTTATAACTTTACCGTTCGGAACAAGCTCCCCCGTCAAACACTTAACGAGTGTCGATTTTCCTGAACCATTGTTACCGATAAGACCGATTTTGTCTCCTTCATTTACTATAAAATTTACATCTTTAAAGACTTCATCAACATTATATGAAAAGGATAAATTCTTTGTCTCTAAAATCATACTATCACCAACTATATTTTATACTTTCTTTATATTTTCGTCAAGCAATATTGATAAAACACTTGACAATTTGTGCTGTATGTAGTAAACTTTAATTAAGAGGTGATTATATGGAAAAGAAACGTAGAAGCCCTGCAATAATAAGGAGACTTCCAAAGTATTACAGAGCAATATGCGAACTCGCTGAAATTACGATTTCGCGTGTTTCAAGTCAAGAGCTAGGCAAACTTACCGGCTTTAATCCAAGTCAAATCAGACAAGATTTAAACAGCTTTGGTGGGTTCGGTCAACAAGGTTACGGGTATAATGTAAAAAATCTAAAGGAAAATTTGGAAAAAATTCTCGGTCTTACCGAAGAAAAAACTATGATAGTTATCGGAGCCGGCAATCTCGGAAAAGCAATCATGCGTTATTCCGACTTCAGTGAAAACGGATTTCACATAATCTCTGCATTTGACAGAGATGAATCAAAAATCGGACGCGAAATCGGCGGAATTGAAGTTCGTGATATTCAAGAGCTTGAAGAATTTTTATCCGAAAATCAAGTGGATATTGCAGTCTTGACCATTCACAAAGACGTAGCACAAAAATACACAAACATTTGCGTTGAGAAAGGTGTTCAAGGCTTCTGGAACTTTGCACCGAAAAAACTCAGAGTCCCGAAAAATGTTGTCGTTGAAAATATGTGGCTGAATGAAAGTCTTTACACACTCGGCTATTTCTTAAAAGATGTTAAATCCGGATTGGAATATAACGAAGACGAAATGGAAGACGAAGAATAAATAGTATGCCTGAATTTAAAGTCGACCGCCCGGTGCACTTTAATTTGAGTGACATTCTGGACAGCGGTCAGGCTTTTATGTACAGCGAATATGAAGATGGTTTTTTAATCATCACAAAAGGAAAGAGAGCATTTGTAAAAGAACTTCCGAGCGAAAATAAAATTCTTTTTAGAGTCCCGGACGAGGAGAGTCTTGAAATTTTTAAAAACTATTTCGACTTCTCGCACAACTACGAAGAGGACTTCAAAAGACTTTATGAACTCGGATTTCCTGAAGATGTGCTCTCTTTTTCAAATGGTATAAGAATTTTGAATCAAGATGCGGAAGAAATCATATTCACTTTCATTATAAGCCAAAATAACAACATAAAACGAATAAAAAAAATTACAAGAGCACTGACCGAACGCGTCGGAAAAAAATGCGTCGATGAATACGGCGAATATTTTGCATTTCCAGATGCAAAAGCGATAAGCACGCTTTCGATTGAGGATTTCAAAGAAATGGGTGCGGGCTACAGAGACAGCTATCTCTATCACACGTCAAACTTCTTGAGTGAGAATCCGAACTTTCTCGGAGAAGTTGCGGAGCTTGAAACGCCGCTCGCCCGAAAAAAACTCCTAACGCTTAAAGGCGTGGGTCCGAAAGTTGCGGACTGCATACTCTTGTTCGGTTTTAACAAGCGTGACGTCTTTCCACTCGACACATGGATGGAAAAAGTGTTTCACGAACGATTCGACAAAAACGAAAAAAATCGCGTGCGAATGGCAACGAAAGGCACCGAAGAATTCGGAGAACTCGCCGGCCTCGCACAACAACTGTACTTCTACCATATAAGACGAAAAGAAAAATAGAGCCACCCTGCAAGGGTGGTTTTTTTTGATTATTTGCGGGTTTCTTTGCGGTCTATTTTGCGATAAACGGTTGATTCCGTGTTTTCGTCGCTCAGACATATTTGGCAATATGCCTCACTCCAAAAACACTACATACAACCGTTTCTCATCAAAATATCCTCGCAAATTGTGGCGGGGATTGAGGTGGAGATTTGGATTTGGGGTGTGGGCTCTATATTTTATATAATCAGCGTTGTTAGTGGGGTTGTACAATGTATAAACGACAAAAATGGCGGTACCCTTCCCGTGCTCAAAAACGAAATCATAGATTTCTTTTTCGCACGGTTGGGCACATGAAGTACATCGTTGTTCCTTACGTCACAACGTATGCCGTCCCGCTACGGATGCGTACACACGCATATACAATTGTGTAAATATATACACGCCGTCCGTAGCGGCGACCAGTTTTTTTATCCATCGAACAGAAATCTTCGATTTCGTCGTGAGATGAGATAAAAAGGTGTATCGCCGCCAATATGGAAAATGGGTAGAATAAATTTTGAAAACACACATTGATATGTGATTTTATAAATGATAATAAATTTTTGGTTCGATATTTTATAAACACAACGTTGTTGGTGGGGGTGTACAATGTATAAACGACAAAGATGGCGGGAGGACATCGTTGTTCCTTACGTCACAACGTATGCCGTCCCGCTACGGATGCGTACACACGCATATACAATTATGTAAATATATACACGCCGTTAGTAGCGTCGGGTTCACAATCGACGTCAACGACTCATTTCTCCTGCCGTCGAAATATCGTCGGACTTCTTTGCATAAGGCCTACCATCGTGTTTTTGATTTTGTAAAATCAAAAAGCACGGGTTAGGTCTATAACATCCCGCCGCCTGGATTGTGAGGTGTTCCCAAAACATTGGACACATTAATACACGTATCCTTAAGCATGCTTTTAAATGAACAAATTATTTGTCCAACTTTTTGGGGACACCCCAGACCATTTCACCATAAAAAATGCAGGACCATTCGTCCTGCATCTTTATTTTTATTTTATTGTTGTTCAGTAAATTTAATAATCATGTCGAGCACTTTTGCAAGTTCTGCACGTGTGATTTCACGTTTTGCTATTGGCTGATCACTTTCTTCGATGAGTCCTTGTTCGAGGATCTTAATTACTGAATCCCTGCTCCAATCTTTTAAGCCTTGATATTTTGTTCTATCTACTGCTTTTAGTGTTGGCAGTTCAATTTTGTATTCTCTTAACATTCTTTCTAGCATTACTGCAAATTCTTGGGCTGTTACTTTTTGTTTTGGTTTGAATGTTCCATCTTCAAAGCCTTTAACTATATTTTTGCTTGCTGCCCATTTGACTGAGTAGTTATACCATTCGTCATCTTTTACGTCCTTGAATTCTAGGGCTGTATAGATTGATTTGTCTGTTGATATGCGCAAGAATACTTCTGTTACCATGGCTCTGTTGATTGTAACTTTTGGTGCAAATTTATTTCCACCTACACCCTTTAGTACTCCTCTAGCTACCATATTGCTTATGGCTTCTCCGACTTTGCCTGTTGGTATGTCTGTTAATTCTACTGGTAAACTTGCTGGCATTACTGAGATTGCTTTTACTTCTTGAGCTGGTTGAACTTTTTCTTCAACTTTTTTAGGTTCGGCTTTCTTTTCTTCTTTTTTAGATTCGGCTTTTTTATCTGCTGGCTTCCTTACATAATCATTCCTACCTTCGTTTGGATAATAATAATCGTAATCATTATCTGACGGTGGATAGTATGGTTGTGGTTCATATGGTTCAGGTTGATGTCCAGGTTCATCTTGATTTCCTGGTTGAGCATTGTTTTTGTTTTCAGTATCCTTTGCTCTTGCAGCTTCTACAGCTGCTTCAACTTCACCCTTTGTTGTTGCTTGATCAACCTTACTCTTGTATTCAGCCTTTTCCGCTGGGCTTAAGTTAGAAAGATTGTCAATAATATCTTTAGCTGTATTCTTTTCTTCAGCTGTTGGTGTGAGAGCATCTTCTAAATCTTTAGCTTTTTTATCTTTTTCTTCAGCATCTTTCTTTGCTTGATCAGCTGCATTTTTAGCTTCTTCTTCTGCTGCCTTTGCATCTGCAGCTTTTTGATCAGCTGCTTTTTTAGCTTGGTCAGCCGTATCTTTAGCTTCTTTTGCTGCTTTTTGTGCTTCTTCTGCTGCATCAGCTGCTTTTTTAGCTTCTTCTGCTTCTTTCTTCAGATTATCATCATTAGGATTTTCTTCTAAAGCTTTATTAGCTGCCTCTTCTTTAGCCTTAGCTTCTTCAAATTCTTTTTGAGCTTTTTCTTCAGCTGCCTTGGCATCTTCTGCTTCCTTAGCTTTAGCGTCTGCCTCTGCTTGTGCTGCTTCAGCTGCTTTCTTGGCATCTTCTGCTGCCTTAGCTTTTTCTTCAGCTTCCTTTGCTGCTTTTTCTGCTTCAGCTTTAGCTGCTTCTACTGCTTTCTTATCCTTATTTGCCTTATCTTGAGCCTTAGCAGCTTTTACAGCATTGCTAACTTCATCTGTGTTTTTAGCTTCATCAATTTCCTTTTCTGCATCTGCTTTTTGTTCAGGAGTTAAATCAGTAAGATTGCCAATTTCTTCCTTAGCTTTTGCCTTTGCATCTTCAAGAGCTTTTTTAGCTGCAGCTTCTTCTTTATTTTTAGTATCTTGAGCCTTAGCATCTTCTACAGCCTTATCAACTCCAGCTTTGTCAGTCGCATCTGCAACTGCCTTTTTAGCTGTAGCTTTTTCTTCTTCGCTTAAATTTTGAAGATTATCAATTTCAGTCTTAGCTGCTTCTTTTGCATTTTGAAGCTCTACAGCCTTATTAAACTCTTCTCTAATATCATTTAATTTATCTGATTCTTGTAGTGCATCAACTTTTGCAATTAAATCCTGCTTAGCTTGGCCGTCTAATTTTGATTTATTAATTTCATCTTTTAATTCATTCTTTCTTTCTTCAAATTTTTCTTTATCTATTTCTTTTTGAATTTCATTTTCAATTTCTTTTGTCAATTCTTCAAAATTAGTTTCTAAATTAGCAGCATTTACTTTTTCTTTTAGCTTTGTTTTAGCTTCATCCTTTATTTGAGCTTGATCAATCTTATCATTCAAAGCCTTTTTATCTGCTTCAAGTTTTTCTTCTGCTACCTTCTTTTCAGCATTTGCTTTGCTTAATGCCTTGGCGTCTTCTACAGCTTTATCAATGCCGGCTTGATCAATCGCCTTATCAACTGCTTCATTGGCTTTGTTTACTTCTTCTTGGCTTAGGTTTGCAAGAGCTTGAATTTCTTTCTTGGCCTTTGTTTTTGCATCTCTTAATGCAGCATCTTTATCTTTTATATTTAGAACTTGTTCAGTTTCTGCCTTCATCTCAGGTCTTTTAGCAAAATAAACTATTATTTTCTTACCATTATATCCCGGTTTCATTATTGTTCTAGCATTAACAGCAGGACCGTCTTCTATTTTAACATTTAAACCATATTTATAAAATTCATAGCAAGGAACACTTGTATAACTATATTCGTCTGGATCTTCACCATTTTTAATTCTAAGTCCAACTTCAAGTCTTCCTTGTTTAAATACTGGCTTATTAGAATCGCTATATACATATTCTAATTCAGGGTAACCAGTAATGCTCATTTCTGATACAGTGCTAGGATCAAAAGTTTCATCAGGAACATACAAGATACAATCTGTGTACATAAAATATTCCTTATTTCCATCTTTATAACTTACTCTGATATGCTTTCCATCATCTTTACCTGTTAATTTTTGGCCTTGTTGATAATTTACGCTTATACCCTTACTTTCAAAGTCTTTATAGGGAACTACTTCAATTATCGTGTTATTATTTTGTTCATCATATTTAAAAATTCCTACAACCATTCTACTCAAATCAATTTTTGGATTTTCTTCTTCAGTGTAGTCGCATTTTGGGTAACTGATAATATCAAATATCCTAGTTTCAAAATTTAATCTATTCTTTTCTTCATCTTCCCTTGGCTTATAATCATAACCCAAGAAATAATCTTTATAAATACGGGTAGTTTGGTTATTAAACCTTTGTGTAGAATATTTACCTGTTAATGGATCATATTCATAATAATATCTATCATCGTATAATGGAACTCCATAACCATCTTTTACAATATCTACCTCAAAAACATACATGGAATCTACTTTATTGCCATCAATTTTTTCAAAAGTCTTTGAGCCATTATACACTATATGATCAGAAGTATACATTTCATACAAGTCTAAATCTTCATAAATCATCCTACTATCATCCATGTCTTCAAAAATATGTTTATAAGAGAGTGTATTAAAGTAATCAGGATGTGATAAATGATAATTATCGTACTTTTTATCAATAGCTTTAACTCTTAAATATTCTTCTCCATTGATATATTGTTTATCTATCCAACCTACAAATTTTTTTCCTGGAACACTTCCGGTTTCATTTGCCCTTAAAAATTTAAGTGCTTGTTCGTAAGTTGTATCAGGCTCAAAATATTTTGTAACAGTTTGACTTTGTTGACCTTCAGAAGCGTATTTATGAAGGGTAACATTGTAGCCCTTATACTTTTCATATTCAAGAATTCTAGTGGTATCTTCAGTAAATACTTCGTCTATAATATAGGAATCCTTTTTTATATGATAAAGCTTATCTGGTTTAAGTCTTACATTAAAATAACCTTGAAAGCTACTGTTTACTAAAGTTACTTTGACATTCGGTCTAACATAATACACTTCCGTATCAGAAGAAGATATAGGCTCTCTACCATTGCCATACTTATAAAATTTAGCATGGCCATCAGTTTTTAATGTAACCGACACCCAACCTTCAGGTTTATGAGAGCAATTCTCTGCTCTTAGAAAGTAGGTCTTATAACCTCTTTCTGGTGTAACTTCAATCAAGACATCTTCATTTGGCATAGTAAAGCTATAGCAATGATTATCATAGTCATAATCGTTAGAAGTATATTGTTTTCCATTGATATAAACTATATACCTCTCAGCACATAACTCATTATTAAATAAGATGCTTATTTCAGTTCCTGTCTTTGCCTTGTTTATTTCATTTGCATGATTGTCCTTTGCTACAACCTTAAAATCTGAAGCCTTTACTAACTGAATCTCATCACTAAGTTTAACAGTAATGTTGTGTTCTTGTTCAGATCCATCTGCTTGTTCTTCTGCAAATATTGGCAGTGCAAAAGTAAACACCATTGCAAGAGCCACAAACAGGCTTAATAATCTTTTAAAATTATTCATCTCTCTCCTCCTAATTTTATTTATATTAATTTTGGTGTAATACTTTTTCGCATCCACTCAAATCTATATACTTCCATTATATATATGTATATATATATTGTCAAGGTAGAAAAGATGTTCTTTTAATTAGTTTTTTATGCCATAAATTGTGTTTTGTTTTTGTCAAATTTTCAGGGTGGATTTTACAAGCTTTGGTGCCTTTGTTTTTTTATTTTTATTTGTTTTTGTTTTAAATTATTTTTTATTTTTATATTACAATTGTGTTACAAATTTTATCGGGTGTTTTTTGGTGGCGTTTTTTTGATCGTAAAAATGGTTTTCACGAATCGTTTTGTGCAAAGGGTTTTGCCGTTTGCGGACGAGGCTCGCATTGAAATTTCCAGTAGCGGCGATCCTTGGTATGATACATCTAAAGTGGCCAGTCTAATTAATTAAAAACCCACAAAACGGAGAAAAAAGGGTAAATACACGATTGGAATTTATGCCATTTTATGATAAATAAACACTGTATTACCGACCAGTTTTTTTATCCATCGAACAGAAATCTTCGATTTCGTCGTGAGATGAGATAAAAAGGTGTATCGCCACCAATATGGAAGATGGGTAGAATAAATTTTGAAAACACACATTGATATGTGATTTTATAAATGATAATAAATTTTTGGTTCGATATTTTATAAACACAACGTTGTTGGTTAAGTTGTAAATTTCAGAAGCATGATATATGGCGGCGGGATTCGCAGAACCCGCCGTTACAGATAACACAAGCGTTTGTAGCGAATATTTATGTACAATATATATACACCTTACAATTAAAATAACAAAAAAGAACCGGATATACCGATTCTTTAACAAACAACGTTATTTGCGTGGATATTTTGATGAGATGCGCCGTAAACTCAATTTTTGATTGCGCAGGTGTGTTTGCAACACCATACAATTAATGAACAAAAAAGAACCGGTGTTACCGGTTCACATATTTCCACCGTTATTTGCGAGGAATTTTCGATGAGAAACGCTTAGATGAAATATTTTAGGAGTGAGGCGTACTGGCAAGTACGTCGCAACGACTAAAATATTGAATCAAGTGTTTATCGCGAAAATAACCGCAAATTAATTTTATTTTCCGTAGTTAAGCATCTCTCCCATCCTATTAATCCCCATAACTTGAATCGGTTTTCCCGTATAGGATTTCATGCGGTTCACCATCTCAAGATTTAGGGCTGTTTTTTTGTCGAGTGTGACAAAAATGAGCGGCCTTATCTGGCTGATTTCCGTGAGTTTCACAACGCCTTCCTTGTTTTTCGGGATTATGACCTCGATCATGTTTTGATTCATAAGGTCTTCAACCAAATTTAATGCATCGCCTGCATCAGGATTCCCCGAAAGTTCCTCTCTTTCAAGTTCCTTGTAGGTTTCACGCGTTATATAATATTTTTGGTCGAGATCGACCATGTATTCCCTCGTTTTATCGATAAATTCATCTATGCCCGGAGACGTGAGCACGCTCATGTCCAAAATTACAATTTTACCACCTAATACATCTTCTATATCCATACTAACCTCCCGGCAACTTTACAAGTATCTGTTCAAAAACAGCAAATTATAATACAAACTGTCAACTCTAAGCATTAATCTTCATCCTCATCTTCCGTGTCAATAAAATTAATAATAACTTCTTCGATTTCCTCATTTTCCGCCCATCTTATTTCATCGTCATTCATAAATATATATCTTGGAAATCCGATGTGCGCATCTCTGTCATTAAAAACAGGCATATAAACACTATAACCGTTCAGTTCTCCAAGATATTCCGCATAGTCATAGTGCGAAGGGTCGTCCTTCATAAATTCACAAACTTTAACAAGTTTCTCCATATTCACACTCCTCTCGCAAAATAAAAACCGTCAATCGACGGTTCTATGAAAGATGGACATAAACCTCTTTCGTATCGCTTTTCCACTCAATCACGAGCGGTTCTTCACTTGTTTCTTTGATGAAATCATTGATTTTTGTGATGGAAATGTACAGTCTTCCATCTTTGTTGTCAATGAAATCTTTAATATTTTCAGCGTCTTTTCCGTCAACTTTAACATCTCCGGTATCGATGTTTACGTCAATTTCGTATTCCTCAGGTTTCACAAACTTCGCAGTCCTTGTCGAATTGTCGAAAGTCACTTCCATATCAAGCAATTCAGCAACAGTTCTCAAAGACAGCATGGTCCTGCCATTTTTTATATATGGAACAGTGTCCGACTCATATTCTGATTCCATGCCGGCTCTAACCATTTTGTATCCCGGTTCACCAATTTTAAAAATCGCAAAAACGTGAATCAGTTGATGTTCTTTAAAATCCGCAAACGGATCTTTGCCTTCCTCAGGTTTCAAATCTTCTTCTACAACATGACCGGAATGATTTTCGACGTTATGATCGGAATGGTTATCTTCATTTTTAATAGGATCATCTGTATCATGTGCAAATATCGTAATCGGAGTCATGACTATCAAAATGAGCGTTAATAATCTAAAAAATTTCATAAATATTCCCCCTATTTACGTATATTATATAAAACTTTGAAAAAACTGTCAACATCAGTCTTCTCTCTCCGGGAGAAACTCCCAATAGCGTTTCGGCATATTTGAAATCATTAGCTTTTCATTTCTTCGTTCATCTATTGCGACAGTTTTATAGAATTTTTTCCACGCCTCTTTAAAAAATTCCTCCGCATCCGAATCTTTCAAGGAAAGTGACTCGATCTCCATAAACTCCGCTTGTCCGTCAGAATAAAACACACATTTTTTTCGTGCAGTGTCCGCAATGACAAACTTTTCTTTCGGCAGACGTCTAATAAAATGTGGTGCAAGAAACATCAATATATCATTTTCGGGTTTAAACTCCGCAAACAAAATTCCGCCCTCAAGCTCGCGAAATCTAAGAAGTCCCTTGTACGAATGATTTTCGCTGCCAACCCTTTTTGAAAGTCGCCTGAACTCCGTCGGCGTCTCGTTGTCGCTGAAAAGAAAACCCTTGCCGTAAAGAAACATGCCCTTCACAGTTTTCGCAATCACATCTTCCTTAGTCTCAAAAGGCGTTGAAAAAACATACATAACACGCCTTATAAAATCCACTCCGAAGTTTTTCTTTAGCCCCCTCAAAACTCTCTCCGATTTTTCTTCGTCAGTCTTTATAAAATTTTCTGTAAGCAAAAAATTCATCTGCTCTTTTTCGCACACAATATGAATCTGCTCGAGCTCGCCATACTTCTCAAAAATCGCAGTCATGAGTCCCTCGAAAGTGCCGTCATATTTAAAATAAACTGAGCTGTTCATACGCGTCTTCCTTTTTATCCTCGAGAAGAAATCTCAAATACTCCGTCGAGCTGATTTTTCCGCCCTTGTAAACGCCGTTTGCGGTAATAAAATACTTCGCACGTTTTATTGAAATCTTCATGGTCTCCAAACTGTCGAAAGTTAGTCTCGAAAAACGCCTTGCATTAATAATTCGCTTTGCATAAACGGGACCGAAGCCCGGAACTCGCAAAAGCTCCTCATAACTCGCACGATTTATCTCGAGCGGAAAAAGTGAAATATTATTTATCGCCCAATTCGCCTTCGGATCAATCGTCAAACTCAAATTCGGATTCGTTTCGGACAAAATCTCATCGTCGGTAAACTTGTAAAACCGCATCAAAAAATCCGCCTGATAGAGCCGGTGCTCCCTCAGAAGCGGTGGCTTCGTAATGCCCTCCGTGAACTTGCTCTTTACAACCGGCACATACCCTGAATAATACACGCGTTTAAGCCCAAACGACTTGTAGAGCCCCGTCGCGCGTTTCATAATCGTTCTGTCCGACTCATTTAACGCCCCGATAATCATCTGGGTCGTCTGCCCCGCCGGTGCAAACACCGGCGCCTTCTTAAACTTCTTTCTGTCCTCGCGATTTTCAAGAATCCCGGTCTTTATGTCATTCATCGGAAGATAAATCGAATGATAAGTCTTTGACGGTGCCAAAACGCTCAGCCCTTTCTCCGTTGGAAGCTCAATATTCACGCTCACACGGTCAATCAAAAGCCCAAGACGTCTTACAAGCTCGTCCGACGCCCCCGGAATCGCCTTCATGTGAATATAGCCGTTAAACTTATAATCATTTCGCAAAATCTCCGCCGTTCGAATAAGCATCTCCATCGTGTGGTCGGGACTAATCGTGACCGCCGAAGAAAGAAAAAGCCCCTCTATATAATTTCGCCTGTAAAAATTTATCGTTAAATCCGCCACTTCCTGCGGTGTAAACTCCGCACGCAGCACATCGGAGGTGCGCCTGTTGATGCAATACTCACAGTCATAAACACACTTGTTCGACAGAAGAATCTTCAAAAGCGAAATACATCTCCCGTCCTCGCTCCAGCTGTGACAAACGCCGGCAACGGAAGCATTGCCGATGCCGTCTTTTGTATTTTTTCTCCTCGAATTTGAAGACGAACAAGAAACATCATACTTCGCCGAATCCGTTAAAATCTTCAGCTTCTCCATCACATCCATAAGACCACCTCCTGCCTTTATTATATATAATACGAGGTTAAAAGTCAATCTAAGTGCCATGATGCGAAAAGAAAGTGTAAACTCGAGAGTGATTGCGAAAATTAAAAGAAAAAATTCAGAGAAAAAAAGACACAAACGCGTGCCTTAATTTGTTTTTGTTATTTTGTGATATCTTTAAATTCATAATCTTACCCCCGCGTGTGCGGGAAGGACATAGACCGCTTGTTTTAAGAAGCTCCAATTTGAGGATCACCCCCGCGTGTGCGGGAAGGACGAGCTGATTGTTTCATAGTGACGCTCACTCCAAGGATCACCCCCGCGTGTGCGGGAAGGACTGAATTGTGGGATAAAGCAAATCCGAGGATCCAGGATCACCCCCGCATGTGCGGGAAGGACTTTCTGATGTCTCCGACCGCTTCTTCAAAGTGAGGATCACCCACGCTCGCGCGGGAAGGACGTCATACCGATCGGCATGTCTTTTCCGGTGCCGGGATCACCCACGCTCGCGCGGGAAGGACCGTCAACAGGACACACGTCATTAGTTTCTGCAAGGATCACACCCGCGTGTGCGGGAAGGACATAACTCCGTAATTTCTCTGATGTCTATCCTCAGGATCACCCCCGCTCGCGCGGGAAGGACACTGGCTTTTTCATGAGGCAATTCATCTCCATAGGATCACCCCCGCTCGCGCGGGAAGGACACAATTCCGATGGATCACCCCCGCATGTGCGGGAAGGACCTAGGAAGAATGATTTTTTTTATTTTATGTGAAGGATCACCCCCGCGTGTGCGGGAAGGACTTTTGTTAATTCCGAGCCCCAACTTCTCTGCCGGGATCACCCCCGCGTGTGCGGGAAGGACAACTCATGCGTTGGTATATTTGGAACACCGGAGGGATCACCCCCGCGTGTGCGGGAAGGACTATAAAACTCTCCCACACTTTTCTATTTGCATAGGATCACCCCCGCGTGTGCGGGAAGGACTTTCTGCTTCTATACCACTTTAACTATATCATAGGATCACCCCCGCGTGTGCGGGAAGGACTTTCTGCTTCTATACCACTTTAACTATATCATAGGATCACCCCCGCGTGTGCGGGAAGGACACGATTTCGAGAATATCGCAGAACTTGACAGCGGGATCACCCCCGCTCTCGCGGGAAGGACGTCAAATCATAAGTCGTGTCCGTATACTTCGGAGGATCACCCCCGCGTGTGCGGGAAGGACCTCTTTAAAATCTCCGTATAATGCTCAACCGCAGGATCACCCCCGCATGTGCGGGAAGGACGCTTGGCAAGATGGGAGGAAATGCTTGGTATTAGGATCACCCCCGCGTGTGCTGGAAGGACAAGCACTCATCATGCCCGAGCAAGTTTATTCTAGGATCACCCCCGCGTGTGCGGGAAGGACTTGAGACCAGGGCTGAATTCTTGTCTGGAGATAGGATCACCCCCGCGTGTGCGGGAAGGACAAAGGGTAAAGGGGGGAATTTACCCCCCCTATTAGGATCACCCCCGCGTGTGCGGGAAGGACAATCATAACGTTTTCATCGTTTCCTGAAAGTGAGGATCACCCCCGCGTGTGCGGGAAGGACAAAGCAACTTCTATATGATGAAACGCCGGTATAGGATCACCCCCGCGTGTGCGGGAAGGACAATCATAACGTTTTCATCGTTTCCTGAAAGTGAGGATCACCCCCGCGTGTGCGGGAAGGACTATACTGACTGTTGCCCGCAGTTAAACCGATAGGGATCACCCCCGCGTGTGCGGGAAGGACTAAAGACCGGAACTTATACAATCGAGTTAAACGGGATCACCCCCGCGTGTGCGGGAAGGACTTCTCCGCTCCAGGTTTCAAAAGTGTCGGCTTGGGATCACCCCCGCGTGTGCGGGAAGGACGAGAAGTTGATTTTGATGGCGAGAGTTGTTTGGGGATCACCCCCGCGTGTGCGGGAAGGACGTTTCAAGGTGTTATTTCGTCGTTTAGCTACGAGGATCACCCCCGCGTGTGCGGGAAGGACTTTTGATTTTAAAGAATTCGCAGATTTTATCTAGGATCACCCCCGCGTGTGCGGGAAGGACTGCGAATTCAGAGCCTTTAACTCTTCCGAATTGGGATCACCCCCGCGTGTGCGGGAAGGACTGGAAATGAATTGTATCAAGGCAATAAGATCTGGGATCACCCCCGCGTGTGCGGGAAGGACTATTTTTGATGTTAAAGTTCATGTTTTTTATGAGGATCACCCCCGCGTGTGCGGGAAGGACTACTCAACTCTTGTACATAAGAGTCATACACTAGGATCACCCCCGCGTGTGCGGGAAGGACTTTTAAGCCTTTTACTAACTTCTTCCAAACTCAGGATCACCCCCGCGTGTGCGGGAAGGACTGTCAGTTGAACGGTCTTTATCGTTCAAAACCAGGATCACCCCCGCGTGTGCGGGAAGGACTAATCGACAGACTTGCAACAGGCGAAGAAATCAGGATCACCCCCGCGTGTGCGGGAAGGACTTCCTTAATGCTCTTCCATGTTTTCCAATCTCGGGATCACCCCCGCGTGTGCGGGAAGGACCTCGTCGCTAAAGATACCCAAGTATCCGATGTGGGATCACCCCCGCGTGTGCGGGAAGGACTTGACTTATCCCAATATCCCCAAAATTCTTCGGGGATCACCCCCGCGTGTGCGGGAAGGACAAGATTATCAATCTGCACAAATCCTCGATTATGGGATCACCCCCGCGTGTGCGGGAAGGACCATTTTCTTTAAATTTATTATATACATCCGACAGGATCACCCCCGCGTGTGCGGGAAGGACAAGTTCACAACTGCGTATTTTGTTCACAGTTTGGGATCACCCCCGCGTGTGCGGGAAGGACTATGATTCAAGCAATATCTTCAGGAAGATTCAGGGATCACCCCCGCGTGTGCGGGAAGGACTCGATAGAATTTAATTCTACAATAGAAGATTAGGGATCACCCCCGCGTGTGCGGGAAGGACTCGTCCGGCGTAAATGGATAAATACCAAGCGTAGGATCACCCCCGCGTGTGCGGGAAGGACATATTATTTATTTAAAATGTTGATAAATGCGGGGATCACCCCCGCGTGTGCGGGAAGGACTAAAATAATCAGCTAGTTTTTCGATAGCTCCCAGGATCACCCCCGCGTGTGCGGGAAGGACAGATGTAAAGAAGCCGATGAAGCTTAGGATTGAGGATCACCCCCGCGTGTGCGGGAAGGACTCAAGTCCGAATTTTTCATCTCTTCTATTCTTAGGATCACCCCCGCGTGTGCGGGAAGGACTTTAAAAACTTAAGCCACTTATCGCATTTTGCGGGATCACCCCCGCGTGTGCGGGAAGGACAACATATTCGCAAGCAGATATACTCCCACTTGGGGATCACCCCCGCGTGTGCGGGAAGGACTGAGTTAATCGTGTGAAGTTCTACTCAACTCTAGGATCACCCCCGCGTGTGCGGGAAGGACGTAAATCTTCGGCTTTAACAAAGCACCCGTCAAGGATCACCCCCGCGTGTGCGGGAAGGACTATTCATATGAATGCAATGGGTTAGATAGTGAGGGATCACCCCCGCGTGTGCGGGAAGGACTTCTACTTTCTTTTTTGTCTCCTCATATGTATAAGGATCACCCCCGCGTGTGCGGGAAGGACGCTATAATCGTCAATGTTACAGATACAAGTTGGGGATCACCCCCGCGTGTGCGGGAAGGACAATTTTAGGATCACCCCCGCGTGTGCGGGAAGGACATTAAAAGATCCCGTATTTTGCAATGTTTTATTTTAATAGATCCCGTAATTTCTTTACTTTCTCCAAAAGCCTCAAACAAATTTCCGCATCGCCCAATGCTCTGTGCGGGACTTTTTCGTCAATTCCATACTCTTTTATAACGGTCTGAAGTTTGTAATTTTCCAAAAACAGTTTTTCCTGTTTTACATATTTCATTAAGTCATATGTTTTATTTTTTATTGGCGCAAATCCATTTCGCTGAAGCGCCTGATTTAAAAATTTTATGTCGAAGTCAATATTGTAACCGATTATAGGATACGTTCCTATAAATTTTAAGAATTCTTCGATTGCAAATTTTTCTTCTTTTCCGTTTTTTAAATCGTCTTCATTTATCCCGGTCAAATTTTTTATTGTCTCATTTAAATTCCCGTCATATTTTATTACACAGCTGTACCTTTGGGTTCCATCCGTTTTTTTGACCGCCCCGATTTCTATAATTCTGTCGTTTAAGTAATCAAGTCCGGTCGTTTCGGTGTCGATTACAACGAAGTTTTGAATTGCATCTTTCTTTTTAGCACCGCCGAATATTTTTGCTTTTCGAATTTTAGCAGCTTTACTAAAGCCGTGTTTCTTTTCTGGATCCTCTTTCTCTTTTTTCGCCGGCATTAAAACAAGCGGTATTCCGTCATAGTCTGTTGAGGTTCTGTCTGAATTGTGAGTTTCAAAGTTGTATCCGATTTCATTTCTATATGCAAATGTCATCGTTGCCTCACCTGTGCCGATGCTGTCCACAACTCTTTTCCAAAGCTCTTCTCTAACTTTTGTGTTGAAGTTTCCAACATAGACTCCCGTTGAAATTTCCTGCATCCATTTTGTAAGGTCTCCTCTAAGCGATGGCGGCGAATTTTTCAATGTTATAACTGTAAGTGGCATTTTATACCTCTTGATAACTTATTCCATATCTGACAGTTTCATTTTTGTCATCCCATAAATTTAAAACATCGATTTCAATTTGTTCATCTTCTTCAACTTTCATGAGATATTGCAAGTCATCCACTATTCTTTTTAAAAGTTTTCCATCCACCATTTTGTCTCGCACGGCAAGTCGTGCAAGCGTTCCCACGTTGTCGTTTTCATTCGCTTCAGATGCTATTTTAAAAGCAATCGGAATTGTTATTTCCGCTTTATACAAATCCGCTATGTCATAAACAAACGATTTGTCGTGTCCGGTATGCACAAACCCGAGCCCCGGCGACATTCCAAGTGCCGCTATCACGCTATGGCAAACCCCATAGAGCGAAACATTTGCCGCGGATAGAGCTTTATTAACAGGTGTTCCATCGTCGTAGTCGTCAACTTTGTACTCTCTTCCGCTCCATTCAACTTTATACTCTTTAGAAAGTTCGCGGTAAACTTTTCGAATTCTAGCTCCTTCTCTTCCTCGAAGCTGTTGCATTGTAAACTTCGAAACTTCTTCGCCTTTAAATCTCATTTCATACATTTTTCTTGCAACATCGAGCCGTGTGCGATTGTTTGAAACAAGTGCCGCCTGTTTTTCCAAAAATTTTGTCGAGTGTGCAAGAGGCGTTCCGCCCGCATAAAATCTCACGCCTCTTTCGCCTACCCATATCACTGTTGTGCCCGTGTCGCCGATGAGTTCAATCGCTCTATGGCTTATATCTGTTCCCGGTCCCAAAAGTAAAACTCCAATCATCGCTGCCGGCAGTCGCACAGTTCCGCGATAGTCCAAAATCGTGATTGCGCTGTCAACTCGGTTTATCTTTGCCCTTTCTACATATATAAAACTTACTCTGTCCGAAATTTTCGGAAGCTCTGTGAGTTCCGCTTTTTTCGCGCCGCTTATTTTATTCATTGCAAGGTATTATTGTAAGAAGTCCGAAGCCGTACGCTTTTTTTCTTCCGATTCCAATCACAAGTGTTTCTCTAAATTTTCCCTCGTCAGTCACATTCAATATGCCCTCAAATGTTGCAGACACAAGATTTACTCTTGCGCCTTTCTCTTCTTCTTTTTTCCTTAAAAAAAGTTTTTTCCCGATATTTGTGATTGCTAATTCGTTTTTATTCACTGAAAAACCATTTTTTTCGGTCCTGTCAAAAAAGAATTCGCCGAGTTTTTCATTAGGAACCGGAACAACACGTCCACGTTTTCCCTTTTCTGCATTTTTTGTGGTTGAATAAACTGTATTTAATTCTATTTTAAATCTTGCTCGCATGCCCGGTTTTATTGAGTCCAAAAGTCTTTCATAGCTTTTGGATTCCGCAGTATTTTTCACGCCGTACTTTTCAAGTTTTTCAAAATCCGGCTTGTTTTCACTCAACACAATCAGATAGTATTCGCCGCTTAGTTCATCAACTCTCCAAAGCTTTCTCGTGCGCTCGTTCTTCGGTTTTTCCCGCTCTTCGGGAAATGAGTCTTCCACCCATGAGTGATATGCACCGAGATGATTTAATTCTTTTATGCTTTTTAAATTGTAGTAATCTATTTTAACTCTTGATAAATACATTTAAATCACCTACTCTTCCAAAGCTCCATAACAGTCAAATTGCTCCGGCTCTGATTGGTTCTCATTTTCTGCGCTCATTGTTTTCCATGTTCTTGCTTCAAATCTCGGACCGAATTTCCTTTCTTTTTGCGAAAATGAAATAACCCTGTCGTTTCTCATTGTATAGCCACTCTCAGGGAGCAAATCTTTGTCGGCATATATGTCCGCAACATAATTTTGATTTCTTTTTTTATACCAATCCGACGCCTGCCATTCCAAATTTTGAAGTGCTTCAATCGCTCCCGTTTCAACCACATTGATAATAAAGTCAGGCTGAACCGGACATGATCTTCGTCCCATAAATTGTTGGAAATAAGGATTTTTAATCGCCGTACAAATCTCTTCAATCCAGTCGTCATTATCGCTTGAAATTGCCACAACAAAAATTGCGTCTTCGAGATAATATCTGTTGGTAACATAATTTCTTTCAAAGCTTCCGTCGTTCTTGTATTTTGATGCTATATGATAATCTTTCTTCAGTAGACCTACTTGATCAACTCTAACGGCAAAATCAAGAGCGTTAAGCTCTTCAATTTTTTCGTCATCACGTTTATATCCGAAACTTGCCGCAATCACTCCGATTACAGCCGACTTCGAAGGATAGTAGTCGGTGTTTCTGGTTTCAAAGTGTGAAGATGTGCCCCAAGATTGCATCGGTCCACCAAATTTCAATAAAATCGTTTTCAAAATATCACCTATTCCAGCTCAATTTTATCCAAATATTGATTTATTTTTTCTCCTAAATCATTTATCAATTCCTTGGTCGAGTTTTCATTTTTTCCGATTTCTTGAACGCCATAATCACCGAATGTGTAATATGCTGTGAACAACGGTTCTTCAAGCATTCCATCATATTTCGGATATTCTTCGAAAAGTCTCTTGACTGATTTTTCAACATATCCATCGTTCGACTTAATCGGATTTTCAAATGCACTCACCATATTTACCGGTCTGTCGGTTCGAAGTGTAACAACGACTGCTTGTGGAAGAGTTTGGTTTGCAAATGAATTTATTTTTCCCGTCGGCATTGAATTTATAAATGCTTCAACAAACAGTTTTGCAGCATTCACAGTTGATTCCTTGTCGCCCAATTGTTTTACAAATTCATGCAATGCAATATTTGTATATCTATAAAGGGTTGACGAGTTATATTCAATCGTTCCAAGCATTCCCGCTCCTTGATTGTCTTCCGGTGCAAGGTCATCCACCGCCGTGAAAAAGTCAAATTCACTTTCAATGGCGTGTGTTGAAATTGCGTGTGCTACTTGAGATGAAGCGTCTTCATTTAAAGACGGATCGTCTGCGAGCATCCTACCGAATAGAGCAATGTCAATTGATTGTTCGTCTTTTAGAACTTGTTGGAGTTCTTTTTTATCGTCAATCTTTTCGATTGCAAACTTTGCAAGTTTTTCCGCTTGTTTATCGCTTATGAAAAACAATGCTTTTGTCTTCTTGTCTTTAGTTGATATTTTTGCTGCATTCAAAGTTTTTTCTGCAAGCTCCATCGCCGTTTCCATGGAAATACTTTCATCCATTTTCGTAATTTTTTCAGCAATGTATCTAACGATTTCCAATGAGCGTATTCCTACATTTCCAACATCTCCCTCATCGTTGAAATATCTTCTCATCGCTCTTTTCCAACTTTGTGAGCTTACCCTTGCTCTTGTTGCACCCCCATATTGTGCCGTCTTCGGACTTCCTGTGTCATCTCTGTTGATGTTTGCAGGTGGAACAGTTTGAATTGCGTGTACGTCTAAAAATAATCTACTTCTCATTTTTAATTTCTCCTTCCATTTCTTCATTTTTTCTATATTTGTAGTAAGACCTTGCCCAGCTAAGTCTAACTTCCTCTTTTCTTCCAATCATAAACCAATACAAATCTTCAGCTAGCTTTGCATAGTCTACTTTTGCATCCGACTTTGACTTCAGTATTTTAATCATCTGTCTTAAATGATAACTGAGCTTATTGAAATTGGTTGCAGTTATCATGGCATTAAATCTTTTGTCTATAGATTCACTCTCGTCACTTCTTAGAGTTGCCAATGCATCTCCTATATTTGCTTTATATTTCTTTTCTCTCGACTCATTTTCATCGTCATTTCCAAATTTTAAAACCGATTCAACATTCGATTGTTGATGAATCGCATACATTTGAATAGCAGTAAAGATTGCTTGTTCCATATAGCTGAGCTCCCCGCCTCTGTCATCTTCACCATACGAAAGGTTTGAAAACACATAAGCAAGTGCATCAACATTGTTTGATATATCTTTATCCGCCGAGTTTCTCATGTTTGCAAGGAGCGCCTTTGTTGATGACGCGTCTCTTGTACTGTCAAGTTTTATAAGTATGCTCTTCGCTGTATTGTAAGCAATATTATTTGTTTTCCCCATTTAGTTCTCTCCTTTTGCCAAGTTTTTTATTTAATCTTGCCGAAAAAATATTAAACGCTGTCGCAATATTTTTTGTCGTTCCATCTACGCTAATTCCTATAAAGTCTCTTGAATTCGAACTCTTTGCAATTTTTTCCGCTTGATTAAAAACTAAATAACTAAGTTCATTCTTCCAATCTGTTATTTTTTTCTCTTTATCATCATTGATATCAATACTTAAAATCCAATCTCGAAATGGCTTATCAATTTCATAGTAAAGAAGCTCAACACCATTGTTCACAAAATCTTTGGATTCCAAATTTCTGATTTCATTGATGTCATTTAAAAATCCTTTATAAATAAATTCAACGACTTCTTTTGTCATGTCAACGACTTTGTTGATTCTATAAATCCATCCCTCTTTTTCCAAATCGTTGAAAACAGCTTCGTCGATATAGAGATGGTCAACAACTTCATTTGTCGGAACCCAAGATGTTGCATTACCGTCATCTTCCATGCTTATTGAATTTATTTTTATAATTTTATCATCTACGAAATCACTTATCTTATTCATCCAATCTATAATTCCCGGTTTTCTCTTTTTATTTTTCGGATCCGGATTCTCTTCCGATTCGGTTTCCGTTATAAGTCCGAATGAACGCCACATAGATTTGTTCATTTGATGTTTTCTCGGAGTAAACTTTTCTTTGTTATCCCCCGTTGTGTTGTATCTCCATATAGTCATTGGCTCCAAAAATTGGTCTTCGTGTATAACCTCAGGCAGTTTCACTATCGACATAGAGAAAGCATTTTCCGGACTATAGTCTTTTATACAAACCGCTCTGCTCCAAACAGTGTAGAGTTCAGCAATATTATCAATCGGTTCAAACGACATTTGTTTTTGAACAACTTCTTCCGGAGAAAATTCCCAGCAAGGTTTCTGAATTTTGTTTGAAAAATTTTTTAATTGTAAATTTAACAAAATAGTTTTAAATAAGTTGTCACTTGACAGAAACACACCGCCCAAATCAAACAGCCAACCCTTTGATGCTTTATATTTTTCTTTTCCAAATATTACTTTATCCGATAATCCCGAATAAGATTGAAATGTCAATAGCCATCTTGCAACTTCATCTTGACTCATCTTTTCCTTGTTTAAGTCGCTGCTATACTTCGGAGAGAATAATGCAATTTTATTTGCACTTTCCGAAATGCGTCGATTTATATTTTTCCCTAAAACCTCACTTGGTGCTGACTTATTTATTTTTGACACATCGATTTCCTTTTCAGTCACCTGATAAAACGGATATTTATCATCAAAAAGATTAAATCTATCGCGCCATTTCTCCAAATATTCATTTACAATTTCCGGAAATTTTCCCTTATTCCACAAGTCTTTCCATGTGTCCATCAATAAATCTTCGTATTCTTCAATATCTTCTTCCGGTTCTTCTTTCGGTTGCATTTTGTCGTTCATTTCAAGCATTTCATAGGCATTCCCATCCGCATCATATCTTGAGAACACGGTATGAAGCACGGCAAGCAAAAAACGCATGACTGCAAAGTCCTGCGTCGGAGTGTCTCCTGCAAGAGCAATGTAGTTGTGTGCGTTTTCAAAAAATTCTTTCATGCCGACAAGTTTCGTAGTTCCTTTGTAGTCGGTCACAACAGAAATCCATTCCTCATCGAGCAAATTAAATTCTCCCATCGTCTCCCTCCTTTTCCGCAATCAATCCATATTTTTGATCGTATTTTAGTATCTTATCAAAAATTTTAAATTCTCCATTTTCATCAAATACAATCCCGAGATTGTTCTTTAACCAGCTTTGATTGTCCCAATCCGACAGATTTTCAATATAATAGTCCTCCAAAAGTTTTATTACTTTATCTATTCCCACCTCGTAAAAAACTTGCCTTGGAAGCCTTAATGTATGCTGTGCCATTTTCATTGCAGTTTTGTTGTCCGTAATGTCAAGCAAACCCTCTTCATCGAAAAATTCATAACCACCTTCACATTTTTTTAGAGCAATAATCTCTATGCTTTCATCGCTGTCCCGCACCTGTGCAGATGCTTTTGCATCCGATGCCTCCGCAACATTGTTTTTGTTGTCTAGCCAATCGGTTATATTTTTATCTTCGGAAATTTTGGTAATTTTCGGCTTGTCCAACATATAGTTTTTAGCCGAAGCTTCTTTATTTGCCTTATTTGTTTTATATTTACGCTTATATTCATTATATATCTCTACAATTTTATTATCAAGTGTTAACTCTTTTTCAGAGTAAACCAATTGCACTAAATGTGAAATATCATTAGGCAGATTTATTTTTTGCGGAAGAAAATATTCCGTTCTAAAAAGTAGATATTCGTCATAAACATAGGTGCTTCCTTTGTCGAAATCATATTCCGTCGAATTTAAAACATACACTTTCGGCGTTTCGAGATGCTCCGGTCTTTTATTATTCTTGTGTCTGTGTTCTCTCCCCATTCTTTGCAGGATTAAGTCCATCGGCGCAAGCTCCGTTATTAAAACGTCAAAATCTATATCGAGCGACTGCTCAATTACTTGTGTTCCGATGACGATTTTAAATATCGGTCTGTCTCCATTTTTCCCTATAGTTCTAATGAGTTCTTTCTCTTTTTTGTATCTGTCGATTGCAATGAACGACGAGTGGAGAAGAAAAACATTCTCCTCACCAAAGACTTCCGAACATATTCGTGCGTATTCCTGCGCTTTTCTTACGGTGTTCACAATTACTCCCACAACCCCTTCGTTTGTAATGCTTTTTATTAACTTAGCAATGTCTTCGCTCTCCGCTTTCGAAAGTTTATTAACCTCAAAATCCGTTCCCGCTTCTTTCTCAAAATCTTCGAATTGTATGACTTTTTCTCCGTCAGTGATTGTTAAAAGTGGATATGCTTCGTTTGCATCAAAATTTTCCGGCTTCGGTGCTTTTGAAAATTTATAACCCGCACCGTCCAAATAATTTTTTACAAGTTCATTTCTCTTTTCAATAGGAAGTGTCGCCGACAAGACAACCACCGGCACTCCGTATGCGCCCATCCATTTTATCGCCTGATATAAATAAACACCCATATAAGCATCGTACGCATGCACTTCGTCGATTACCACAACTTTGTTTGCAAAGCCGAGGTGTCTCAGCATCAAGTGTTTTTGTTTCAGCGCGACAAGCAAAAATTGGTCAATTGTACCAACCGTAAAATCGTCGAGCATCGAAAGCTTTCTTCCGCTGAACCAATCGTTAACCGAAACTGTGTTTTTGTCTTTCGTGTCCTCTTCGTGGATATTTCTGCTCTTCGGCAAATCCGAAAACTCTTTGTTGAGTGCAGCTTTTCCATGTATAAGTCTTACGCTTCTTTCTTTGGAAACATCGTCTGTCAAATTTTCAAGCCACTCACTCACACGCGAAAAAATTCCGTTCGACGTCGCTTGTGTCGGAAGTCCGAAAAACATTCCGGTTCTTCCCGTTTTCTTTGCAAGCTGTTCAACCGCAACAAGCGCCGCCTCGGTCTTCCCCATTCCCATCGGTGCTTCGAAAATTACTATGCCCGGCTCATTTGTTTTCTCTATAACTTCCGTTATTTTTCTTTGCGCATCCCTTGGAACAAATTTTGCTCCTCCACCAAGCTTAAATCGCTCTTCATATATTTTATTTACATCGACAAAATCCGGACTCCAAATTTCCGTTCTGTCGTTTCTCCATTTTATGTAACCCTCTTCAACGCGGGTGTTTGAAACATCAAAACTTCCAATGTCGATAAGCGGAAAATATTTTTCGTTACTCGTAATCCAGTCCGCCATAATTAAAAGCGCAGAAAAAAGCACTTGCGCAGGTTGCGAGATAAGCGGAATTTCATCTACCGATTTGTATCCCGCCGCTTCAAGTGCTCTATTAAAAAGTTCGTCGTGTATGTCCATCCACGTTTTATAAATCTCGTTGTTTTTATCACTCACTTGATAAAAGAAATTTGTGTATGAATTGTCCATGTCTTTTGTTATCGGCATAGGGCGACCGTGGTGAGCACCGATGATGTCGGCGACAGTCATATTCACACCACGCTTTACGAGCATAAATTGCCCCATGGATTGGTGACTTTCTTTTAGATCCGTTGCCGTGTAAAATTTATCCAATTCTTTAAAGCCAGCACTCTTTAGATTTTCCAAAATTTGTCCGTCAAGCTCCTCATCTCTTCTAAAAGATTTCTTCAGCTGAAAATACGGAGTCGCCTTTCCAATATCGTGCACCGCGCCCAAAAATGCGCACAGACTTCTTGCGGGTTTTTCCCTGTCGTCAAAATTCGAGACTTCACCATTTGTCTTTATAGAATTTATCATAAATTCTTTCACTCCGTCCGACAACCAATGGTCCCAAATGAGTCGGCAAATCGCCATAGTGTCATTCAAGTGAACACTTAGCGGCAGCCATTCGCACATTCCGCTTGCGTTTCTGTTTTTCTTCGCCCATAATGATGAAAGTTTTCTCTCCATTTTCTCCTCCATAAAAAGCCCATACACAAGAATATGTATACAGGCGGCTTATTTTATATCATATTTAATTTAGAAATCGAAAAAATCCGGGTCCTCATGCACGAACTCGCTGTCCCAATTTTCTTCATCCATTCCCTTGATGTTCTTGAAAAAATCAGATTGAATCGAAAAATTCCCGGCAATTTTGTAGCCCATTTTTTGAAGTTCATTCAGTTTAATGTTACAAAGCTCCGGTCTCACATAAAGAAAACTTGCGATTTCGTTTATGTCATAGCCCTCTTCGTAAAGCGACAAGATCTCCTCGGTTTTTATCAGAAGATGTGCCGCAAAGATGTTCGCTTCAAGCTCTTCGTTGCTTTTTTTCGACATGCTCTCGGCGGTCGAAAGGTCCGCATAGTCGTAGTGGTAGAAGTTGTGCCCGAGCTCATGTGCAAGCACCATCCGCTTCATCGTTTCGTCGAGACGTCTGTTGTAGAAAACAAATTTTTTCCCGACCACGTCGGTGTACATGCCGAGAATATCTGTGTCCATTCGAAACGGAAGCACTGTAACTTTTCTTGAAATCAAGATGTCATGAGGATCGCGGGTGCCTTCTTCTTCTATGAGAGCATTCACGTCCTCATAAATCATCCTACTTTTTTGCATCTATTTTTCTTTGCCCATTTCAGATTTTGCCATATAATATGCTTCTTCAATCGCATCGAGTGCAGCTTTTTTGTCTTCAAGAGACATAGTGCCGCCGGCAAAAAGTCCAATAACGCTTCTTATGAGTGCATTTGCTTCTTGTCTTCCTTCAGCACCGAACTCTTGTGTTGCACGCAATACAAATTCGTCTTCGTCGGTCAAAAGATAGTTCACATCAACTCCGAAAATTTCGGCAAGCTTAGAATAGGTTCTTCTGTGTCTCGGTCTTTTGTTTTCTCTTTCGTAGGATGAAATTGTTCTTAGTGAACAGCCAAGCTCATCAGCCAGCTTTTGTTGTGTCCATCCCAACTCTTCTCTCAGTCTTCTTACTTTTTCGCTAAACATAAAATTCCTCCTCATAATTTTATTATATAACTTATATAATAATTTTCAGCAATTCAACTACGTATATTATATCATGATTGAATTAAAAATGCAACATATTGCATAAAAGAAATTTTTAACTGCACAAATTTAATTTTCTTAAAACAAAAACCGAAGGTTTCCCTTCGGCTAAATTTTCTAAAGCATTTCAATGAATGCGGCAATTCTTGTATTAAGTTGTCCCTTGTCGCTTTGCCCGTAGTCGGTTTCAACTGCAATGTATGGAACCTTCTTTTGCTCTTTGCAAAAATCTCTGATAGTCGTGCCTTCGACTTGATATGGTGTGCATGTTTGAAGATGCATGTCGATGACTCCGTCAACTTTGTATTCATCGATCATTCTGTCCAAAAGATTTATACGATTTGTGTTCGGCGTGATGCATGCGCATCCTATATTCAAATATTTTCTTGCGAGCGCATCGTATGGATCCGGATTTGTTTCGTCGACGTTTTCGTCAATCGCTTTTGCACCGCCGCAGTTTTCAAATGCGACTGCAATGCCGCCGTTGTTTTCGACGGATTCAATAACTTTTTCAGTTGCACCGCCGATTGGACAGCCCGTAATCAAAATTCTCTTTCTTCCGGTTATGTGTTTGTTTTCGCTCAAAACTTTTTCCTTTAGAGATTTTATTTCGCCTGGAATTGCTTCTTTGTCAAAACTGAATGTGAGTCCGTGGAGCACGTGCCACATGTCGAGCCCCATCATCGGGAGCTCGTCAGCTTTCATAATTTCATAAAAATCTTTTGCCGCACTTCTTTCGGCATTTTTAACTTTGATTGCATGTCTGATTTCTTCGTCGGTAATTTTGTGGTCAAACATTTCTTCGAGCACTTCTTTACATTTTATAATTTCTTCTTTCCACATCTTCATGCCCATTTCGGAATTTCTATTCGGAAGTTCCATGACATGAACCGGTTTGTGGCGTCCCAAAAGTTCATACATTTTCTTTTTGCCGTCGCAAGTGGTTTCACCGATTACAATGTCCGAAAAATAAAAGAATGGGCATTTATTCGTTATAGCAAAGCCGTAACTTGACTTGATTAAAGGGCACAAATTCTTCGGTAAATCTCTTTCCGCATCTCCAATAGTTTCATCGCTTGTCGAGCAAAGCGAAACACATGTTCCACCGACAGCAAGTGCGAGTTCTTGCGGAAAAAATGTACAGAAAACTCCAACAACCGGAATATTTTCGTCTTTTATCTTCTTTACTTCCAAAAAGGCTGCCCTTCTCTTTTCACTGAATTCTTCAAAAATTTCAGGCAAATTCTTTTTTAAATCAATCATCAAAACACCTCATGTTTTTTATCATAAATATTATCTAAAGATATTATAACAATTTGTAATTTTTATATCAAGTTTAGAATCGTTTGACAATAGGAATTTCCTATACTATAATTAACATAGAGGTATATTATGTTTGGAATAGATAAAAATATTATATTAATATTGGGTCTTACTCTTCCCGGAATCATGACGGGAATCGGAGCGATTCCAATATTTCTTACAAAAAACGTTTCGCAAAAATTGCTTGACGTCATGCTTGGATTTGCAGCGGGCATAATGCTTGCAGCGACCGCATTTTCATTAATCATGCCGTCAATCGAATACGGCGGCGGGAACTTTAAAGCCGTAATGGTCACATCTTTCGGAATACTTTTCGGAGCAGTACTAATCGACCTTATCGACAAATACTCTCCGCATGAACACTTGATTGACAAAAGACGCGAAGGCGGAAGTTCAAAATCGCTGAAACAAATTTGGCTCTTCGTCATCGCAATAACAATACACAACTTCCCTGAAGGAATGGCAACAGGTGTAGGCTTTGGTACAAACAACATCGCCGACGGACTCACACTCGCACTCGGCATCGGCATCCAAAACATGCCGGAAGGCCTTGCGGTTGCACTTGCACTCGCACGCGAAAACTACTCAATAAAATACTCATTTATAGTTGCGTTCTTGACGGGCCTTGTCGAACCGGTCGGTGCACTAATGGGATACGGTCTCGTAAAAATCTTCGAACCGCTTCTCCCGTTTATACTTGCACTCGCAGGCGGTGCAATGCTCTTCGTCATAAGCGATGAAATAATCCCGACAACACACTCAAACGGATTTGAAAGAGAATCCACCTACGGAATAATCGTCGGATTTATCGTCATGATGATACTTGACGTACTTCTTGGATAGTATTGGAAAATTAAATACACATGAAACAAATATGTAACCAAAAAACCGATGAATGCCATCGGTTTTTTTATTATTATATTAAGTTTAAAAATAGAGCCTCATAAATACATATCCGTCCTCTTTTGATTCAGATTTTTAATCTAAAACTCAATAACAACCGGTTCCTTGCCATGCTCCATAAGATTTAAAGTCGCATCTTTGAAATAAAACACAACCGTCGACTCGTCATCAACCTCATACTTGCCCTTGCAAAGTTCAACATTGTCATTGTACATCTTCTCGCGTGCTTCACGGCGATCATCTTCAATAAGCTGACCGTAAATTCTGAAATAACCATGTCCCGTCGCTCTCGCCACAGCAACATAAGGATTTTCCTTGAGCTCCTTGTAGACATTCTTTTGCTTCTTCGTCACCAAATAAACCTTGCCCTCAAAATCCGTGTGCACATCGAACGGTCTCACATTCGGCTTGCCGTCAACGCTCGTTGCAAGATAAAAAACATCTACACTACCCAAAACCTCTAAAACCTTCTTAATATTATCCATATTCACTTCCCCCTTTGAAATAATTTAGTGGAAAAACTCCAACATATTATTTGTACCCTAAAAGAGAAAGGTGTAAGCACGGAGAATTGTGGCGTGGTTTATTAAAAATGAAATTTTTCGCCTTACATAATCGAATAAAATGCCATCTATCTCTTATCGCGAAACTTAAAACCCTCAACTTAATATCATCTGTACTTAAGGGTTCAAGTCCTCTTTCCCCACCCTGTTAATTATTAATAAATTCCAATAATCCTAATTTTAACTCATCAAATGCGAGTGGGATTTTAAAGAAGTCATACATTTAAAAATGCAAACTCTCTCATTCTAGTCTAACTTCTTCAACCCATCATACAATTCATTAAAGGATTTTATTTTATTCATCCTTCCATATGAAAACTCTTTATTTTCACCAAATTCTAATAAGAAACATTTCGCCAACTCCTCAACGGTAACCTCAAGTGTTTCAAAAAATGTTTGATAAGCAAAATTCTGTTCCTTGCTTCCTTCTTCAAACATATTTATTATCATCGACTCGCAAACTTGGTCCAAAGGATACATCTTTATGTGCATGAGCTCGTGAACGACAGTTTCTTCAATATTTTCATCTTTTGGATTTGATGCATTTAACATTAATATCGCTTTTTTATCAGTTGGATCAATCTTAAAATCCCCTGTCTTCTTCCAATCCTCGTCCTCTACAAATTCCAACCGAATGTCCCACTCCGGAACTATTCTGAGTTTTTTTGTATACTTATCAAATAAATCTTTTGCCTTTAACTTATCCATACTAACCTCCAATCTTATTAAAAAGCTGTAATCTCAGTAAAAAAATCATAATTCCACTAATCAATAGAGCAACTACTGCCCATAAAAATCCGTCTATAACTTTTTGATACGGTCGCTTTGCCTTTTCTTCAATTTTCTGAATCTCGTCTAATCTTTTTCCTTCGGTGAATGCTACAATCTCCTTATATGTTTGAATATCATTATCTTTCTTAATTTTATCAACTTTGATTGCAAAAAACATAGCACAACCCACTAATACAAAATAAGGAATAAAGCCATACAAGCCAATAAATTTAAGCATCGGCATCAGTAAAATAGTTACTACCAGCATTAAAATCACCATCATTGTTGCATAGAAGTTCAGTTTTTTAACTTCTTCTGAATTAATCTCCTTTTTCATTAGTTCAACATCTCCTTTAATTAAATTATCAATGGATATTTCAAAAATTTCGCTTAGTAATACAATGCTGTTTATATCAGGATAACTTTTATTGTTTTCCCAATTCGAAATAGTTTGTCTCGAAACATATACTCTTTCTGCAAGTTCTTCCTGAGACAGTTCTTTTTCGCCTCTGTAGTATTTTATTTTATTTCCAAGTTCCATAAAATCCATACCTCCTTTCAAAATAATTATATTTGAGATGTTCTATTTTTTCCATCAAATCCTCTTTACATCAACGTCTTTTTTATGTCAAAACCTTTTTACATAGCCTAAATCACTGAATCCAGCAGCGTTTTGATCGTGAATTCAAATTCATCTAAACTTATTATATCACGTTTAAAATATTATTGAATGCACGAGATTAATTAATAATTTTTTCCCACCAACCACATATTATTTTTCCGATTTTTTCTACAATATAAAAACCCACTGTAACATACTCAATCTATGCCTAATTTCCAACCGTCTTTGATACAATTAAACTATTT